>Ga0099847_1000355_pt1 | contig 15701 bp, 16 predicted proteins | sample CB_VirMetaG_2_FD_78178 | JGI IMG/M metagenome (GOLD analysis project Ga0099847, IMG submission 78178) | Freshwater to marine saline gradient viral communities from Chesapeake Bay - CB_1504_2 Viral MetaG | ecosystem: Environmental > Aquatic > Marine > Coastal | place: USA: Chesapeake Bay...
CAAGTTCTTTTGTTGAGGATGACCATGAGGCTGTATCTATTACAATAGTAAGTAATAAGCACAAAGAAGTTATGGATGCTATTGTTGCTGAAGTAAATTCAGGATCTAGGGATGGTGGTTTTATCACTGTAGCAGATGAACAAAACTCAATATATTTAAACTCAAACATTACAGGTTGCACTGATATTACAGTAGTAGCCTAAAGACATTCTATTAATATAGGATAATCCAGAAACCTTAAACCTTAATCCAGAACCCACAAACGTTAAATTAATTTTAAAACTTAAAACAAACAATAATTATGGAAAAATATATTATAGCGGTTAGTGCCGCAGATGACGCTATTTGCGTACCGTTAAGTAAACTAAGACAATTAAGTATTGCTGCAGATGCAACTATAATCGCATATTGTGAGCCGGGTATTCACGATCCAACAGGAGCAGATGCTGATGCAGATTTAATTACGCTTACAGTTACCGCTGACACTGAAAAAGCAGTGTTCACTTCTTTAGTTCAACAATTTAATGGAGGACCTCATAACGATGGAGTTCTTGTTTTGTGTGATGATGTTGCCGGTGTGTTTGCTCATGCAAATATCTTGTCTTGTACTATTACTAGAAACGCTATTTAATAGTTGAGACTAACAGCACAAGATCTTCGTGATCTTAATATCCTTAAGTATTACAGGCTCACACGTAAGTGGGTCTGTAAAACTTATGGTTTAACAGATGCTGATCTAGAATTATTAATATACTTAGATTGCAAGGGCAGATTTACTAGGAATGAGTTTATTGAAGGAGTGTATACATACTCTTGGGATAAGCACAGGTGGGAGAGGTTGAAGAGAGAGGGGTGGATAGAGGTCTGGAGACATCGTAATAGAACTACTATAAAATATAGTATATTTAAAACATCGTTCAAATGCAGTCAAATAATTAGTAGGATATACAGAATCTTACTAGGTGAGGAAGATCCACCATTTACAGAAAGAAACATTTTTCACAAAAACAAATCATATACAGATAAGGTGATGACAAAAGCCATAGATGATATGATAAAAGATAAAGATAGATAACAAACTTAAACAAAAAATAATTATGCCATTTAAAATGATGGGGAAAACCCCACTAACAAAAGCCCTTGTAGGTAAACAAGGTGAGTTACCAGAGAACCTTAAAGCTGCAATTAAAGCTGCACCGGGTACTTCACCGGGTAAGATGGTTTCTCCACTTAAAGAAACCGAATATGCTAAAACTTTAAAAGCAGCTAGAGCAGCTGGAATGAGTCAATTTGATTATAATAAAAAACTTAAAGCTGATGAAGCAGCTTTGAAAAACGCTAAATCAAAACAAAGAGTAGCTGTAGTGGGAGATGGAGTTAGAAGTCCTAAAAATCAAAAATTCAAACCTTTAACTGGAAATCAAATTGCTGGATTAGGAGATAGTCCTAAAACTACTTCAAAGAAAAAAGTTGCGAAAAAAAAACCTACAGTAAATGTTCCTGAAAGAAAAGGTGTTAAGGTAAATAAAAAAGCGGCTGAACTAAATAAAATAAGGAGTGAAGCAAAAACAGCAGAAGCAGCTTATAAGGCTAGTCAACCTAAAGGACCTAAAGTACCTAAAACAATTAAAAAAGTTGACACTAGTCCTAAAAAATCAGAATTTGGTAAAAAAGCAATTAACAGAAGTGGTTCTTTTACAGATGAGTATGGAAATACTTATGATAGAGATGTTAAAGGTAGGAAGAAAGCTGATGGTAGTGTTTCTAAAACTATATCAAATAAAACAAACGATGTAACTACACGTGAAAAGGATGTAACTAAAGGACCTAAAGTTAAAGGTAAAAGAAAAGCTAAAACAGTTACAAAAACTAAATTTGATCGTGAAGGTAAAGTAAAAAAAGTTGTAACAAAAACTAGAGGTAAAAAAAGAGAGGTTTCTTCAGATTCAGACGCTAAGAAAAAAAGAGAAAAAATACTGGCTGACAGAAAAAGAAGAGAAGCATCTCCAACAAAGATGGCAAAGAGTCCTGCAAAAAATTATAAAAAAGGTTATTACAAATAACAATGGGATTTAAATTAAAAGGTGTATCAGGGTTTCACAACTCAGGTACACCTATTTTAAAAAAAGATTTAGACAATAACATATTAGCAGAAGCTAATAAGGACGGTACTATATACCTAGATAAATCTATAGATGAAAACAGTGATAAAGGTAAGGAAGCTATAGCTCATGAGAAAGTTCACATTGACCAAATGAAGAGGGGTGATCTAGATTATGATGATGGTTTTGTTTACTGGAAGAACAAAAAGTATTCAAGGAGTAAAATGAAAGAAGGTGCTGAAAATCTACCTTGGGAAGATGAAGCATATTCTAGTACTAGAAAGAAACGGAGAAACGGTAAAAGAAAAAGATAGATGAGTAATAACGAGAAAAAAAAGTTTAAAGACACTAAGTTAGGTGGTTTATTAAAAAGCCTAGCCCCAAAAGTATTAGACTTTGCTGGTGATTTATTACCCGATGCTGGTGTATTAGGTATGGTCAGTAAAATGATATCTGATGACCCAGATATATCCCCAGAGGATAAAAAGATGTTACACGAGCAATCTGCTGAGTTGTACAAACTAGAAGTAGCTGATAGAGACTCTGCTAGAAACAGAGAGATAGAAGTAGCTAAAACTGGTAAGAAAGATTTTATGATGACATTGACCGGCATAGTTGGTTTGATGTCATTTGCTTTTATAATATATGCTGTTGTTTATGTACCATCAGTTTTAGAGAATGATTTATTTGTACATTTAATGGGTATGGTTGAAGGTGTTGTTATAAGTAATATCTTTGCTTACTACTACGGAACAAGCGCTAAATAAATATAGATGGCTAGGATATCAACTTACAATTTAGATGGTACTATATCTGATACTGATAAATTAATTGGTACAGATTCTAGTAATACAAATACTAAAAATTTCAGAATACAAGATTTAAAAGAGTTTATATATTCTGAGATATCCGGAAACATGAGTATAGCTGCTGATGGTACTGCTTCAATCGCAACTTCTAATGTAGCTCTAGGTGTAAACTCAGGTGATTACGTAGCAAGTATAACTGGTGGTGTTGGTGTAGATTCAACAGCAGCTACTAGTGGTGCTGTAACTAATCACACACTTTCACTTGATCTAAGTGAACTATCTACAGTAACCTCAATATCTACAGGTAATAATGTAGCAATATCCTCATCTAATGCAGGCAATCTAATAACAGTAGATAACCTATTTATTAAATCTCCAAAACTAGTATCTGAAGCAGCGGTAGCCAACGGTGACTATATGTTGTTTTTAGATGGTGGTGCTACTGGAGATATGAAGAAAGAATCTCTTTCCGATATATCAACCCTATTTGCTGGTGCTGGACTTGTCTCTTCAAGTTCAATAATTAATCTAGATCTTAATTCTTTAAGTGCTAAATCATCTATAGTACAGGGAGACTCTTTAATTATAGTAGATAGTGAAGATAGTAACTCTAACAAAAAAGTTACCTACGCTGTATTAGAAGATGAAGTATATTCTAATATATCTGGAGATGTAACAATAAACTCTTCAGGAGTTTCTGCAATAGGTACAGATAAGGTTAAAGGTACAATGCTTCACACTAGTGCAGCAGATACTACTACTCTTGAGTTGTCTAGTGATACTTTGTCGGTTTTAAAAGTACCAAATGCTTTAACAGCCGGTAATGGACTAGCTAGTGGTGGAACTTTTGATGGTGCAAACGCTAGAACATTTTCTTTAGATCTTAATGAATTAACAGGAGCTACAATAGCAAATGGTGATTCAATACCATTTATAGATGCAACAGATAATACTACTAAAAAAGAAGAATTGTCTGACATCGTTTCTTTACTTGCAGGTGATGCATTAGTAGCTAGTAATTCTGTATTGTCTGTTGGTGTAGATGATTCTACAATAGAAATAAATTCAGATGCAATAAGAGTTAAAGCTAATGGTATAACTAACACTGAATTAAACAAAACAGCTATAACAAGTCAAACAGATCTTGGTGATGCTTTTGCGGATGCTGATACAATACTTTTACACGATGCTACGGCTAGTGCTCTTAGAGAGGGTACTATGGCTCATTTAGCTTCTTATGTTAACGGAGCTTACGATTTAGAGGCATCACTAGAAGCACTTAATGCTTCTGATAATATAATTAAAATAGGTCACAGCAGTGATAAGGTTCAAATAATTGGTACTTTTCAAGTTGACGGAGTATCAACACTTACAGGTAATACTACTGTAACAGGTAGTATGACGGCTAATGGTCTTGAGTTTCCAGCTAACTCTGCAGGTAGTAATGGTCAAGTTTTAACAAAAACTTCAGATGGTACTATAGGATTTACATCTGGGTCCTCTACATCTGTTAATGACACTTCATCTAGCTCTCATTTACCTATTGTACTCCATGATGGAAGTAATAATTTATTGGATGATGACAATGGATTAACCTTTCAGTCATCAACAGGATTATTAAAAGTAAATAAATTATCTCCACAAACTAATGCTGCTGGTGATATAGGTTCTTCAACAGTTGCTTATAATGATTTATTTTTGTCTAATGGAGGTATAATAGAATTCATACAAGGTACAGGTAACAGGGTTCAATTAACGCATATTGATGGAGGAGTAGATGGAAACGGAGATAGACTTGATGGTTCTTTAAGGTTAAGTGCAACATCAAAATTAGAGTTCAATGATGGATCTCAATTTATAAATGCCCCTACTGCTACAAAATTAAATATAGTTGCTAATAGTGTTAGCTCAGGTCCGGTTGGATTGGAGGTTCAAGGTGAAGTGCAAATAGATGCTAATTTATTATTAGACATAAACGCAGCAACAACTGATATTTCTGGAATTTTAATTGTTGGTGGTAATGCAACTGTTGGTGGTACTTTAACTTTAGATAGTGTAGGTGTGTCCGCTGTTCAAACAAGCAGTGAGTCATTTGCAGACAACAATACAAGTCTAATGACATCTGCAGCTATAGATGATAGAATTAACAGCGCTCAATCAATGGGTAGTGGTTTTATTTTAGAAGATGCAGATGGTACAGAATTAGCAATAACAGAAAACAAAGAAGTTAAGTTTATTGGAAGTGGAGGTTTAACTATAAACTGGACAGATACAGATAATGGAACCGATAGTGATCCTTACGATTTAACATTTACAATAGGTGATATAACAGGTAGTGCTGCAACTTTGACTACAGCTAGAAACTTTTCTTTAACAGGAGATGTTACAGCTTCTGCTGTGAGTTTTGATGGATCAGGTAATGTAGCTTTATCAACAAGTTTAGCTGCTAATACTGTTGATAGTTCTGAGTTAGTTGATGGTTCTATAGATACATCTCACATAGGTGATGATCAGGTTACTGGAGCTAAAATAGCTGATGATACAATAGACTCTGAGCATTATGCAGCAGGATCAATAGATACAGAACACTTAGCGGATTCAACAGGTTCTACAGATGGAGTTACTTATGCTAAAATGCAGAAAGTAAGTATAGCGAATAGAATATTAGGAAGAGTAAGTGCTTCTGATTTAACAGTAGCCCAACTTACTAAGTCTGATGTTCTTACAATGATTAACGTAGCTGATGGTGCTAATGCTTATGTTCACCCTAATCATTCGGGAGATGTAACTTCTTCAGCAGATGGAGCACAGACAATTGCTAACAATGCGGTTACTTATGCTAAAATGCAAAACGTAGTATCCAATAATGTTTTACTTGGTAATGATAATGGAACTAATCAAGACGTACAAGAGTTATCTGCATCTGCTGTTAGAACAATGCTTAGTGTTGATGTTTCTGGAACAGATAATTCAACTAACGTAAGCCTTTCTGGGACTCCAGACTATATTACTATATCAGGTCAAGTAATAACTAGAAATCAAATTGATTTAACAGCAGATGTAACTGGAGTTTTACCGTCAGCAAATTTAGATTCAGACACAGCACATTTATCTACCACACAAACTTTTAGTGGTGCTAAAACATTTTCCTCTGCAGTAAATATAACAAACACAACTGAAGCAACAAGTACAACAACAGGTGCTTTAAAAGTTGCAGGAGGTGTTGGTATTGAAAAAGATTTACATGTTGAAGAAGAATTAGTGGTAGGTGATTCGATTGGCGTTGGAGTAACACCTTTTGCTAACAGTTTGTCATCTTCAAGTAATATTGATTTAATTGGTAATGGAGGAATACTATCATACGCTAATAACTTATATTTAACATCAAATGCTTACTATAATGGTGGTTGGAAAGCTAAGAGCACAGGAACAACAAGTCTGTTAATAGTAAGATCTAGTGCTTTAGAATATCATGTTGATACGTCTAGTCAATCAGCTGGTACAGCTACTGGTTTTGCTCAAGTTTTTACGGTTTCTAGTGGAGGTAATGTTACAGCAAGTGGAGACTATACAGGAACTAACTTTATAGTAGGTTCAGATAGAAGAATTAAGTCTGAGATAGAGCCTATCAAAGAAGGTTTAGAAGTTATAAAACAATTTGCATCTTACAATTATATCAAAGGTGGTAAAAAAGAATCAGGTTTTATAGCACAAGAAGTTCAACAGGTATTACCTCATACAGTATATGAAGATAAAGAAGGTATGTTAAGTATGAGCGATAGAGGTGTCTTAGCTCATATGCATAAAGCAATATTAGAATTAGAAGAAAGATTATTGATAATAGAAGAAAAACTTAATTAACATGGGCGTACCTACCGATGAAAACACTGATTTTGAAATGTTTGGTCCTACAAATGGTAGTGATACAACTACAATACAAGGAGCAATAGATGAGGGTAATAATGGGGTTGTAGATGGTGATACTAAATTTTCTCAATTAATAGCCGCATCAAGCACATCTAAATTTGATTCAATATATGCAGGTGGTGTTATAACTAATTTAAATCAAATTAACAATGCGCAACAATATAGGGGATACCCGGCAAGTTCTTCTAATAATTCATCATCAGTATCTAATTTTGGTGCTGGTAATTTAATAGGTCACTTTGGTACAACTGGTTATGCTACTTTAAGTTGGGAAGTTATAGTTAACTTTGCAGGATATTCAACAAAAACAGTTACTATAGGTCCAAACGCAAGTTGTTTATTTGGTTGTGGTTATACTTCAGCTTCTAGAAGTGATGGTAGTACTATAACTGGAGGTGGAACAATAAGAGTTAAAAGATTAACAGATTCTAGCAGTAACAGTAATACTGCAGTTAATGATAATGGAGATGTTCAGTTAAGTGTTGTAGGTGGTACAATAGCTTCAGCAACAGGATTGTCTAGAAGTAATAATAATACAGTGGGATCTTTTGGGTTTAGTGCAGGTGAAACTTTTGATAAAACATTTACAGTGTCTGGTCTTACAGTTGCTGCAGGTGACACCTTTCAATTAGACATAACCGAAGGTTAAAAATTAAAAAATAAACTATATATGTAATAGTAATAACATAAGTAAAATTTAATTTAATTAAAACAAAACAATGAGTAAAAAAGTAGAAAAAATAACAGACAAAGAGTTAGAAGAGATCCAAGGATTTGTTAATCAAATAAACAGGGGTCAGCTTTCAATTGGTCAATTAGAGACACAGAAGCACGCATTGCTTCATCAAATCGCAGAGGTTCAAGGATCTCTGAAAGAGTGTCAAGATAAGTTAGAAAAAGAGTACGGTAAAGTAAATGTTAATATTACAGACGGTACTATTACAGAAGTAGAAGAAGAAGATAATGTCAAAGCTGATTCGTAAGATCAGTATTGGTAAAGATTACAAGAATGAATCCATGCATTACTCCGTAGGTCAAGAGGTCTACGGAGGGCATCGGATTTGTGATATAATCGAAGAGAACGAGGGGTATGACATTTTCATTAAAAAAAATAACGATGTTATTATTTGGAAGAACTTCAATAAGAACATGGCTATTTCAGTTGAGTATAATTTAGAATATTGATGCGTAGTATATACGACTTTATAATCTCACCTAAGTCATCTCGTTACAACAATACAACAAAAGTAGGGGACAAGGATCTCATACTTAATACAGAGATATATAACCATCAATTCGTTAGCAGAAACGCTATTGTAAAATCAACACCCATAGCTACTCAAACTAAGATACAAGTTGGAGATGAAGTAATAGTTCATCACAATATATTTAGAAGGTGGTTGAACGTAAAAGGTGAGGAAAAGAATAGTAGAAGTTACATTGATGAAAACACATATTGTGTGAAACAAGATCAGATCTTCTCCTATAAAAGAAACAATACTTGGTTTGCGGTTGATGGTTATTGCTTTGTCAAACCTATAGAATCAATAGATGAATATTCAGTTGAAAATGAAAGAGAGTTAATTGGTGTAATAAAGCAAGTTGACACAACATTGAAAGAAGCTGGTATAAAGAAAAACGATTTAGTTGGATTTATACCTAACAGTGAATACGAGTTTGTAATTGATGGAGAGAGGTTATACAGAGTTTTAAGCAATCACATTTCAATTAAATATGAATATCAAGGAAACGAAAAGGAGTATAATCCAAGCTGGGCAAATAGCAGTTGAAGAATTAATTAAAGTTGCTAAAGAAGCTATTGTAGATTCAGATGAAGATATATCAGCGGATAGATTAAAGAATGCAGCAGCAACTAAAAAATTAGCTATCTTTGATGCGTTTGAAATACTTAAAAGAATAGAAGAAGAAGAAAACATAATAGAAAATAAAGTACCAGTTGATATAGATAAAGATGTGTCGTTTGGTGGCTTTGCAGAGAAAAGATCTAAATAAAAAAACATGGCAACATTAATACCAACACTAACATTAACAAGTACTGACATATCATCAGATACACTTTCATTATCTGTAAGTGATTCCATATCTGTTGGATCACCTATCTCTGGTGTTTCTAGTGTTTCAGTAAGTACTACAGGTGCTCAAAACATCATAGTACCAGCTGCTGACACAACAAAAATAACTTACATTAAACACACTGGTGTTGATGCAGGGGGTAACGCTGTTACTACAGATTTAAAAATAGAAACTACTGGTGATGTTATGTTTGCTCAGTTAAATGCAGGAGAGTTTTGTTATTTTCCTCACAATACTGGTGGATCAACTGGTGTTCAATTAGAAGCAAGTTCTGGAACAATCGTAGCTGAATACGCTTATTTTACACACACATAACATGTACGAACAAACCTTATATAAGGTTATTCAACCAATTAAATTAAATACAATATCAAGACTTAATAAGTCTAAGAAATGGGTGTACGGTTATAACAAAGAACACGATGTTGTTGTAATTAGTAAAACCGGTAAGATTGGTGAGATATATGAGATACAAAATATTAAGATAGCTTTACCTAAAGAAGAAAACTTAAGAAAGTTTGAAAGTAATAGTTGGGAGGTAACACCTTATCCAAGAGAGTTAAGTAAGATAAAAACTATATTTGATTGGAAGGATTATCCTAAAGATTTTAAAGAAAAGTATATAGAATATATAGAGGATGAATTTAAACACAGAGAAGAAGGCTTATGGTTTAATAGCAACAATATCTCTACTTATATTACTGGTACTCATTACATGTACTTGCAGTGGAGTAAGATTGATGTCGGGCAACCAGACTTTCGTGAAGCCAATAGAATATTCTACATCTTTTGGGAAGCCTGTAAGGCGGACATCAGATGTTATGGAATGTGTTACCTTAAGAATAGACGATCAGGGTTCTCTTTCATGGCATCGGGAGAGGTTGTTAATCTCGCCACTATATCCAGTGATTCCCGGTATGGCATCTTGTCCAAGTCCGGTCCTGATGCTAAAAAGATGTTTACAGACAAAGTCGTGCCCATATCCGTCAACTACCCGTTCTTCTTCAAGCCAATCCAAGACGGTATGGACAGACCCAAAACAGAAATTGCGTTCAGAGTCCCAGCGTCAAAACTTACCAGACGGAGTATCACGAGCACAGACAAACCAGAAGATCTACAAGGTTTGGACACCACCATTGACTGGAAGAACACTGGAGACAACTCCTACGATGGGGAGAAACTCAAACTCCTTGTACATGATGAATCAGGGAAGTGGGAAAGACCGAACAACATACTCAACAACTGGAGGGTCACGAAAACAACCCTAAGATTAGGTAGTAGAATAATTGGTAAATGTATGATGGGATCCACCTCTAACTCATTAGATAAGGGTGGTGAAAATTTTAAGAAACTGTACAAGGATTCAGATGTAAAAAAAAGAAATAGGAATGGACAAACTAGTTCAGGTCTTTATAGTCTTTTTATACCAATGGAATGGAACTATGAAGGATTTATTGATAAGCATGGGATACCAGTTTTTGACACACCTGAAGAAGAAACTAAAGGTCCTCATGGAGATTACATAGACATAGGTATATTAGAGCATTGGCAAAACGAAGTAGATGGATTAAAGAAAGATCCTGATGGGTTGAATGAGTTTTACAGACAATTTCCCAGAACAGAAGAACATGCTTTTAGAGATGAAACAAAAAATAGTATATTTAACTTAGCAAAAATATACGAACAAATAGATTACAATGAGGGTGTTGGTAATAGCTCTGCTATAACAACTGGTAACTTTCAATGGGTTAGTGGAATAAAAGATTCTAAAGTTATATTTTATCCAGACAGAAACGGTAGGTTCAGTGTTAGCTGGATCCCACCATCTCATTTACAAAACAAAGTAATACAAACACCTCAAGGTAAGAAACCGGGTAATGAGCACATAGGTGCTTTTGGTTGTGATAGTTATGATATTTCAGGAACTGTTGACGGTCAAGGATCTAAAGGTGCACTTCATGGATTGACTAAGTTTTCTATGGAGGATGCACCACCTAATCATTTTTTTCTAGAATATATAGCTAGACCTCAGACTGCTGAAATCTTCTTTGAAGATGTATTGATGTCATTGATATTTTATGGTATGCCAATACTAGCAGAGAACAACAAACCAAGACTTCTTTATTATTTAAAAAGAAGGGGGTACAGAGGTTACTCAATGAATAGACCTGATAAGATTTGGAACAAACTATCAACAACAGAAAAAGAGATAGGCGGTATACCAAACTCAAGTGAAGATATAAAGCAAGCACATGCTGCTGCTATTGAAATGTATATACAAGGTCATGTTGGATCACTTCAAGATGGTAATTATGGTAGCATATATTTTAATAAAACATTAAATGATTGGTCTAAATTTGATATAAATAACAGAACTAAATTTGATGCTTCAATTAGTAGTGGGTTAGCTATTATGGCATGTAATAGACATCTTTACAGTCCAAGAGCAGATCTTCAAAAACAAAAAGTAAATATTAGTATAGCTAAGTATCAAAATAAAGGTATGGCATCTAAAATAATTAAAGAACAATATGGCTGATTCAATTAATAAAAGTTATTTCCCTAGTCAAGTAGCCAGTGATCTCGAAAAGATGAGTTCTGAGTATGGACTTAAAGTTGCTAAAGCCGTAGAAAGAGAATGGTTCTATGGTGACAGGGGATCTCATAGATTTAAAAATAACTTTGATAATTTTCATAGATTAAGACTATACGCTAGAGGAGAGCAATCTGTTCAAAAATATAAGGATGAGCTTTCTATAAACGGAGACTTGTCCTATCTTAATTTAGATTGGAAGCCAATACCCATCATAGGTAAGTTTGTAGATATTGTTGTTAATGGTATTGCAGAAAGAACCTACGATGTAAAAGCACATTCTCAAGATCCTTACGGAATAAGTAAGAGAACAGAGTACATGGAAGACTTATTAGCTGACATGAGAACTAAAGAGTTAAATGCTTTCACTAAACAAGCGTTTGGTGTTGACATAGCTAATACTCCTGAAGAAAAATTACCAGACTCTGAAGAAGAGTTAGCATTACACATGCAGCTAACTTACAAGCAAGCAATAGAGATAGCCGAAGAACAAGCTATAGCTGTTTTGTTTGATACTAATAAATATGAATTAACAAAGAAAAGGTTTTATTACGATCTAACTGTATTAGGTATTGGTTGTGTTAAAAACACTTTCAGTACATCGGAAGGTGTAAAAATAGAATACGTTGATCCTGCTAATTTAGTATATTCGTATACAGAATCTCCTTATTTTGAAGATATCTATTATGCTGGTGAAATAAAGACAATTCCAATAAACGAATTAAAGAAATCCTTCCCCAATCTTACTCAAGAAGATTTAGAAGAAATAGAACGTCAACCAGCTATATCTTCAATCCCCAACAACAGAGCTATATACGATAGACACGACAACAATCAAATAGATGTTCTTTACTTTAATTATAAAACCTACATGAATGAGGTTTATAAGATAAAAGAAACTTCAACCGGTGCTGCTAAAGTATTAGTTAAAGATGATTCTTTTAATCCTCCAGTAGAGCTTTTAGATGATAAGTTTGAAAAAATATCTAGATCAGTAGAGGTGCTGTATGAAGGTGTTTTAGTATTAGGTACTAAGAAGCTTCTTAAGTGGGAGATGGCAACAAATATGATGCGACCTAAAAGTGATAACACTAAGGTTAAAATGAACTACTCTATAGTTGCACCAAGGATGTACAGAGGACGCATAGAATCTCTTGTAGGGAGGATAACTGGTTTTGCTGACATGATACAGCTTACTCACCTTAAACTTCAACAGGTGATGTCTAGAATGATCCCTGATGGGGTGTATCTAGATGCTGATGGTATAGCCGAAGTTGATCTTGGTAACGGTACAAATTACAATCCTCAAGAAGCATTAAACATGTTCTTTCAGACTGGTAGTGTTATAGGTAGATCCCTAACTTCTGAAGGAGATATGAATCCGGGTAAAGTACCCATTCAAGAAATTACTAGTGGTAACGGTGGAGCCAAAATGCAAAGTTTAATTCAAAACTACAACTACTATCTACAGATGATAAGAGATGTAACTGGTTTGAATGAAGCTAGAGATGGTAGCATGCCAGACAAGAATGCTTTAGTGGGTGTACAAAAACTTGCAGCAGCAAATTCTAACACAGCAACTAGACATATATTACAGTCTGGTTTATTCCTAACAGCTGAAACAGCAGAGTGCTTATCACTTAGAATATCTGATATAATAGAATACTCCCCTACAAGAGAAGCTTTCATACAAAGCATTGGTGTACATAATGTGGCTACACTTGAAGAATTAAACAATCTTCATATACATGACTTTGGAATATTTATAGAACTAGAGCCTGATGAAGAAGAAAAACAGTTGCTTGAAAACAACATACAAGTAGCAGTTGCTCAGAAAGGTATAGATTTAGAAGACGCTATAGATTTAAGACAAATTAAAAACGTTAAGCTTGCAAATCAACTACTCAAGATAAGAAGGAAGAAGAAAATAGAAAGAGATCAGTTGATGCAGCAACAAAATATTCAAGCACAAGCACAAGCTAATGCACAAGCTCAACAAGTAGCTGCACAAGCAGAAGTTCAAAAGCAGCAGTCAATGGTTCAGATTAATTCTCAACTAGAACAATTAAAATCTCAGTTAGAATCTCAAAAAATGCAACAAGAAGTTTTTGCTAAAAAAGAACTTATGCAATTGGAGTTTCAGTATAACTTACAACTCAAACAATTAGAAACTTCTGGGGTAAGAAGTAGAGAAGAAGAAAAGGAAGATCGTAAAGATAAAAGAACAAAAATACAAGCATCTCAACAATCTGAATTAATTGATCAAAGAAAAAACGAGAAACCACCTAAAAACTTTGAGTCAACAGGTAATGATATAGTTAACGGTAATTTTAATTTAGGTGGATTTAGCTTAAACAAATAAAAAATAAAACAAAAATAAAATGAGTATAAATTCAAGTGCAACAGCATATAATTTTGGACAGTTGGGTAGTGTTTCCTCTAACACAGCAAAACCCATTGTACCACCACAAGGAATGGTAATAAGTGCTATTCAATTTTTAGCAGATAATACCCCTACGGTATTAAGAAGTGAGGTGTTAGAAACAACAGGACCAAACTTTGTATCAACAGAAGCTGGAGATAGTATAAACTATAATGGGGTTACAGAAGTTAACGCTACCGATGGTACATACGCTGCAGGTGCAAATATAACTATTGCGTCTGCTGATACTAAAATTAAAGTTGGGCAGTACGTTTTACTTATTGCTCAAGGGGATACTGTAGATGCTGGAATAACTGTTGATTCTGAAACTCCAATTCCAATATATAACGGACCTAATAAGCAAGGTGTTTTCGTAACCGCTTATGCAAATACAACAACTTCTTTGCAGCTAAGTGCTCAAATAACTCCATCAAGTCAAAGTTTAGTTTTCTTGGATAACTATAATGGAGCAGGTGGTAATCAGGCTGATGGTATTGTATATCCTAAAGGTCTTACAATAGTAGGTAGATGGACAACAATGACTCCTTCTGCTGATACAACTGGTGGTGGTGTAATCTGTTACTTTGGATATTAATGCCGGGGCTAGGATTAAGTTTATCAACATTTCCCGGAGCCGTAGCAGCAGCAATAGAGGATTACGTATGGAAAATCACAGGTAGTGATCTAAGTCCAATAGATGGTATTGCTTATGACTTTAGTGATTCATGGGATGTAACTAGTACAGAGATGACACCTGCAGTTTCACCCGGTGAAGAAGGGTATTGGAACGTAGATGCAAACGGAGATTTAACACCAAAATAGTAAAACATGGCAACAAAAAATATAGTACCTAATGCTGATGGTGAGGGTCAATTGGGGACATCTAGTAAATCTTGGGCACAGGGTCATATAGACTCAATAACAGGCACTATTGCAACTGCAGCACAAGGGAGTATCACATCTTTAGGTACACTTACAACACTAACAGTAGATAATGTTATAGTAAACGGTACAACAATAGGTCATACCAGTGACGATAATTTGTTAACTTTAGCTGCAGATGCATTAACTCTTAGCGGTCGTTTACTTGTGACTGCTGTTGATGGTCAAAGTGATGCTGATTTTGTAGCATCAATTGTAAATCAAGAAGCTACAGATGGAAGAAGTTTTGGTTTAACTATTAATGCTGGTTCAAACGCTAGTGATATTGCTTTAAATGTTACTGATCACGATGCGGCAAATGTTTTACTTAGAGTTCTTGGTGATGGCAATTCAACTTTTGGAGGTGACTTAACTATAAACTCTCAAAGTACCGTAAGTTCAGTAACTGATATTGATAAAATTATATTTAAAAAAGCCCATCCTTCAGGCACAGGAAGCGGTTTTTATAATTTAGGTGAGATTAGATCAACAACAAATGGTGGATATTCAGGTGGAATGGATTTTTATTTTAATAAAAATGCCGGTAATGGATCTTATGCTGTAACAAAAGGATTAAGTCTAAGTGATGCAGGTAATCTAACTGTAAGTAAAGGTAACTTAATAATAGGTACAGCAGGTAAGGGTATTGATTTTAGTGCTGAAACACCAAGTGGAAGTGGTACTGCAAGTGCTCTTTTAGATGATTATGAAGAAGGTACTTGGAATCCATTACCTTACTATCAAAATGCAGATGACCAAAGTAAAGCTTTAGCTGCTCAAGTAACCGCTAGTCAAACCGCTGGATTTTATACAAAAATAGGTAATATGGTTCA
>Ga0099847_1000358_pt1 | contig 15678 bp, 34 predicted proteins | sample CB_VirMetaG_2_FD_78178 | JGI IMG/M metagenome (GOLD analysis project Ga0099847, IMG submission 78178) | Freshwater to marine saline gradient viral communities from Chesapeake Bay - CB_1504_2 Viral MetaG | ecosystem: Environmental > Aquatic > Marine > Coastal | place: USA: Chesapeake Bay...
CCAAGAAGCCCGCACTAAAACGTATAAAATTAGATGGTCGTATAGACTTGAAAGGAACATTAAAGCTAATTCTCGAAAAGAAGCGTTAGAAATATGTGATGAAATGGGTGATATTAATGCAAATACGGTTTATTTACCTATGAGAATTATTGAGGTGATTCAATGAATCAAAAAGAAATTGAAAAAGAGATTTGGCGTAGTCTGTTAGTCGTAGTTAATAATTTTTCTGATTTTGACGCCCCTGAATACGGTAGGCTTAGACATGGTTTTGTTGATGATGAATGGGATAATTCTGATGGTGAACCTCTTGAACCTAAAACTAGTAAAGCCCATCAAGAAAGGTTCGATAAAGCACAAAATAGAATTATTAATATTCTTAGAAAGAAGGTGCTTAAATGAATGATCGTTGTCTATGTTGGCGTACTGATTGGGAAAAGAAACACATGGTTGATTTTTCAACTAAAAGATGTAAGCACTGTGGGCGGGTTGTGAGAACATGAGCGATAAAGATTATCACGAAGGTTATTTTGAAGGTGTTAGGGCTGCTTTGTTAGCCTATATGCACTTTCAAGAAGAAGGTATCAATAATCCGTTTCACAAGTGGCTTAATAATGAAATAAAAGAAGCTAAAGAGTTGAGGGATAACGAATGAGCGATAAGAAAATAAGGAATCTTGAAAAAAGAGTAAAAGACTTGGAACGAAAATTAGACTTTTTTATTAGTGCTTTTAACTTATCTAGCGGTGATAGAATAGCCGATCTTAACGAGAGAACACGCGAGGCTATGCAAACTATCGCAGATAGTCAAAACATCTCTCTAAACGCTTTATTTGACTCAAGGGAGAGATTCAAATGACTTTTTATTTAGGCACTCACGTTCTAAATCATTTAGAGAAAACAGACGTACCTTTATTTATTTCAAGAAGGGCATTTGATAAAAGGAAATCTTCTCTTGATGCTATGGGTACTTGGGCTTTAGATAGTGGCGGGTTTACCGAATTAAATATGTATGGGAAATGGACTTTAACAGAACAAGAGTACATAGATAGAGTAAATCATATTAATCGAACACCAGGATTATTATGGGCAGCTCAGCAAGATTGGATGTGCGAACCTTTTGTTATTGAAAAAACAGGTTTAACAATAAAAGAACATCAAAAAAGAACCGTTAATAATTTAATTAAATTAAGAAAATTACAATCTGATGTACCTATTATTCCGGTACTTCAAGGGTATTCTTTAGAAGATTATAAGAATTGTTTTGAAATGTTTGAATCAAAGAATATTGATTTACGCTCAGAACCTTTAGTCGGTTTAGGATCGGTATGTAGGAGACAAAATACCAGCGATATTGAAAGAATTGTAAAATATTTTTATCATAAAGATATAAAATTACATGGATTCGGTGTAAAAATAAATGGTATGAAAAGATACGGTGAAATGTTAGAATCTAGTGATTCATTAGCATGGTCTTTTGGTGCTAGATATAGTCAAAGTCATTGTTCAATACATAAAGAAAACCCTACTACTAAGAATTGTGCTAATTGTTTACAATACGCTTTAGAATGGCGTGAAAAGGTGGTTAATCAATGACTTACTGTAACAACCCCGATCATAAAGAAGGTGAATGGCGTGATGGTTTAGTAAAATGGAAATGTTGTTATCAATGTAAAATCAAGTGGGTGGTAAAATGAAAGTTTTAGGATTATTTACAGGTTTGAAGTCATGGGAAAAACCATTTATTGAAAATGGTGATGATGTTTTTATGAGCGATATTAATAAAAATTACACATATTGTCAATTTATTGGTGATATTAGAAATATATCAATAAAAGAAATTGAAGAATATTTAGGCGGCTCACCCGATATTATTGTTGCCTCACCACCATGCACTTCATTTTCAATAGCATCATGTTCTCATCATTGGCATCCACCAACAAAAGACGGTTTAAGAATACCCAAAAGTGATAACGCCATTATCGGTTTAGAGTTACTTAAGAAAACTTTAGAATTAGTTGAATATTTCAAGCCTAAATATTGGATCATTGAAAACCCAAGAGGGTTAATGAGGAAAATGAATTGTCTTGAAGGTATCAATCGAAAAACCGTATGGTATTGTCAATACGGTGATGATAGGGCTAAACCTACTGACTTATGGGGTAATTGGCCTAAATCATTTATTCCGAGAAAAGAATGTAAGAATCATACTTTTGAAAATGGTGTTAAAACTTCTAATCATTGTAATCATGTAACGGCTAGAAGAGGGGCTAAAACAGGTACTCAAGGGTTAAAGAATAATGCTTTACGATCCATTATTCCAAAAGAATTATGTCAAGATTGGTTTGAAGCTTGTAAAAAAGATTTAATGTAATTTAATACGGGGTTAAAATTATGGCTAAACCAACCGACATTCAACAAGAGCGAGCGAGAACCCGTATCAAGCAAATGATTGCTACTCGCCCATCAGGTCGAACCAAAGGTAAAGAGAAGTTAAGAATAGGTAAATTACTCGGTTACAAGGGTAAAGACTCGAACATAATCCGTTCTGTTGATAGAATCATAACAACGGATAGAAACAGCCCATCAGCTCGAAACTTAAGAAATAAAGAGCAAGTAAAAAAGATAGATCGCAGTTTTAGAAACCGTGTAAGAAATCAAACTATTACAGGTGATGATTTTGAAACAGACATTACACCTTATGTTAAACCAGTATTAGTAAAAAGCGACTTTCAAGATCCTAAGTTTGATGTGTGGCTACCTGGGGCGATTGCTTCGATTGGGAAAAAGATATTTGGTAAAAGAAGGGGGGTAATTAGAGGTGAATATGTTTCTTATTCAGGCTCGGCTTTTACTTTAGAAGGTGTATATCCTATTAATTCTCTAACGGGTCAATTTCCTTTAGCTACTACTTTCGGTTATTTAGATAACAAAGAGGATCTTTACCATATATGGAATAAGAGAATGAGAACCTTATTTGAGTCAAGACCTATTGACGGTAAATCTTCAACCTTTGTAACTAAAGCAATATTTAGTAAAGATTCTATCCCCGATGAAGATAAAGAGGATCTTATTGATAATGACTTTTCCTTTGGTAATGTAGGTTTAGACATGGGTTACTATGTAAAAAAGGGTGAACAAAAATGAGTAAATCACATTTCATAAGAAGAATAATGCCAACTAAGAAGAAACTTTCTTTAAGATTTACATTAGATATAGAAACGTGGGGTTTAGACGCTCGGAAACTTGCTTTTGGTGTTATTCAGAATGTTGACACTTTAGAGCAGTACGTCTTTTATACATTTGAAGATTGTAAACAATGGATTCAAGAAAAACGAAGAGAGTACATGGAAATCAATGGAATTAGTGAAAAGGATGCGAGAGTTTTAGTATATGCTCATAACGGATGGAAATATGATTACCTCGGCTTGTTTACAATTGATGAAATCAAACAGGCTGATAAGATTGATTCTAAGGGTCGAATCTTGGTGGCAACGATAGATAACATCGAGTACCGAGATTACAAAACTCTTGTTCAAGTTTCTTTATCAAAAATTGGTGAAGCGTTAGGTTATCCAAAAGGTAAAACACCTATGAAATATATGATTGGTGATGAAAGTCAAGGGATAACTCAAGATGATATTGATTACTGTATTCAAGATTGCCGTATTTTATCTGAAGCTATCAAGTCTCTTGAGGCTACTTACAAAGAATGGACTAATTCACCACACGATCTTGAATTACCCCTTACTACGGCTTCTATGGCTTATCGTGTATGGTGTGCCTTATATTGGCCGAGTAACTGGTTCACAATTAATAAACAAAATAAAAAGGTAGATATTGCATTCTGTAACAATTTGTTTAATGACGCTTTAGAGTCGGCTTATGTTGGTGGTAGAGTCCAAGTAATAGGCGAACCTATGAAACTCTATCCTAACACCATAAGTCTTGATAGAAACTCAATGTATCCTTCTGAAATGGTTGAACAAGTATTTCCCGATATGATGGGTGCAACTTATTGTAAACCGTTTATGTCAAACTTTAGAAAATTATTACGAGATCCCGATATTTGCATTTGGGCTAATCTAACTTTAGAGGGTGGTAAAGATAGTCCCCCGTTTTTAGCTACTACAACCGATGAAGGGCGTAGGTGTTGGACAGAAACAACCTTTACCGGGTGGATATGTGAACCGGAGATTAAACACGCTTTAGATTTAGGCTACCAGGTAAAAGAAATAAAAGAATTACATTATTCAAAAGCCATAAGACCTTTCAAAGAGTTTGTAGAGTTTTTCTATAACTTAAGGGTTGAAATGAGAGCAAAAGGTGATCCCTCAGAATTATGGATAAAATTGATTTTAAACGCCCTTTATGGTCGGTTTGGAATGAAAGATATTGCTAAAAGAATTGACAACGATGAAGAGATAGAAGCAATTATTGAAGCAGGTAAATTAAATGAATATCACTTCGACTATTATGATGGTAGAAGAGGATCGTTACCATTTTTAGTAGCCATAAACGGAGACAAAAAACCTTCATCAACTTGGTTCGGTTTCGCATCCTTCACTACATCATACGCTAGAGTATCTCTAAACAAAGCCATATTAGCTGCGGGAGATGGTGCTTATTACTGCGATACAGATTCAATATTCTTCAATGCTGATAAGTTACCCGATGTATTACAGGAAATCGAATTAGGAAACAAACTAGGACAATGGGATTATGAAATTGAAGAACCTACAAACTTTATCGGATATGAACCAAAAGCCTATGTATTTATCACCGATGAAAAGAAGAAAATTAAGATTCGTCATAAGGGTGTTTCCTTAACTGATGAAGCAGGTCAATTAGTACCGCAAGCGGGAGACTTAACAAAAGAGCAATTCTCAAGAAACGTCATCCAGTATCGAACCGCCATGAGAAGAAACCTACCTTTAGGATCTAAACACATTCAATCTAAAGTAAGTAAGAGACACTTTGGTAAGAAATCACCTTTGGAGGACTTTGATGACGAAGCGTAAAAAACGTAGATTAAAGATTAAACTTGAGATTGAGAAATGTCTTATTAAGAACGGGCAAATGCAGGTTAGAGACATTATTTACCATTTAGGTAAACATAAACATTACCAGGTAACACCCTTTGAATTAAGTGGTATTATCCGTTCAAGTGATCGTATAGAAAAGTTATCACCGGGTCTGTATTGTTTTAAGGAAACCTAATAAAAGGAAACTAATTCGGAAACTTGTGGGTATCGGTTCGGATGAAGAAGTATTAACACTTGTTGATGAAATCATTTCTTCTTCGGCTGCTACTTCAAGAAGGCTTATGGATAGATTAACGGTGTTAGGTTTCATCCCTAAAGGTCAGATACCCACACTTATATTCGCAGCTTTTCTCTTTATTCATCATTATGCAGAAGCGCGAAAAGACTCAACCATTTCCGAGTCTTTGGAAATCTCAAAGGCTATGACTTTTGGAAATCCTATTTTACAAAGGTTCTTTGCAGATATGTCAGCTCAAACTGTAAACGGAGCGGTCTTGAAATGATAATTAATAGATCGTGGGCTATGCCTAATCATAACACATTTTTAATTAAACCTATTAGAGAGTTTGTTCAAAAACATATAATGAATATTCAAGGTGATATTATAGATCCTTTCGCTAATGGTTCAAGATTAGCAAATATTACAAATGACCTTAACCCAAAGTTTGATACTAATTATAACATAGATGCTTTAGATTTTCTTAAAATGTTTGAGGATAATTCTATTGATTGCGTTATATTTGACCCCCCTTATTCACCAAGACAGTTAAAAGAATGTTATGACGGTATAGGTCAATCATTACATGATACTAAGATAAGTGTATGGTCTAACTGGAAGATAGAAATAGCTAGAGTCTTAAAAAAGGGTGGTATTGTTTTATCATTCGGTTGGAATACGGTGGGTATCGGTAAAACAAGAGGATTTGAATTACAAGAAGTTTTGATGGTTTGTCATGGTAGTATGCACAATGACACTTTATGTTTGAAAGAGGTTAAATTATGATTGAACATTCATACACAATAGATCCCATACTATTCCCATATCTAAACGGGGGTAACATAAATGAGTGAAAAAGAAGAAGTAAAAGACGAAAAGAAGTTTAACATAGTATATCAGAATGATGACGTTGTAATTGCATTTAGGGTAAAAGAGGATGAAGAAGAATGAGTGAAATCGAGCAAATAGTTAAGGATCACAAAGGCGGTAAACTCGCATATCATGTGGCTCTTGATAAGATGGTAGATTTAGGAATGGTTCAAATTGAAGCACACGAATTACTATTCCCGCCAATAGGTGAAGGAGATTTTAACCCTCAATTACCGTTTGACCCTACTGATATAATGCAAATAGAAGTTAAGAATAATTTAGGAGATGAAGAAGAATGAGTGATGAAGATTTAACAACAGAAATTGAAACGGAAGATGGAAAAAGGTGGTTATCTACTGATGGCAAAGAATACAAGTCAAGATCGGGTGCATGGAAGCGTTCAAAGAAATTACTAGAACAAGAAGAACCAAAGGTCGAAGAAACTCAAGAAGAGGTTCAAGATGATACACCTACCTGGGCAAGTTATGATTATGGTGATATTGTTGACGAGGTTTCACCTACTGAAACCGTACCGACTATTTTGAAAACTATCAAACCTGCTGCGGTTGCTAAAGGTAAATTATCTAAAAAAGAAGCAGCAGCTAAAAAGTCAATGAATAAATCAATACTTACAGTAGGTTACAGAACGGGCGATCATCTAATGACTGGCTACCGTAGGGCTATGTTGGAAGATCCTAAAGCAACGGCTATCGTGCATAGTGATTCTGATTATAACTGGATAAGTGAAGTAACTAACGAAGCCTTAGAGGATTCGGGGGTTTCTGTTTCTGATATGGTGGGTACTGGAACGATTGCAGTTGTGGCTAATGCACATTGGTTTGGAGTACCTTTGTATAAGATTCATCAAGAAAGCGAAAAATCACCCTTCAAAGGTAGGGTAGGCGGTGCTTTTGGAAGATTCTTGAGAAGATTACCTATTATTGGTAAAAGAATTAAGGCTAAAGAAGAAGCTCAATTATTTGAAGTAGGTGAAAAACATGATTGATTTTATTAGCGGTTTCTTTTCCTGGGGTAATTCTGAAAATAAAGAAATAAAAGAAGATATTAAAAGACTAGATAAACTCTCAAGTGAAGAGGAATAGTCATGTCAATGCTTGATGATTTATACAAACCGGATTACAAAAGCCGCCTTACAACTCAAATCGTAGGGCGACCGGGTAGTGGTAAATCATATTATCTGAAACATACTATAAGTGAGTTTATGAAAAGGAATAAAGATCCTAATTACCGAATGGTCTTTGTATGCCCTAAACATGAAATGATATTATCTGATAAAAAAGAGCATAGACCCATACGAACCGACCAACTTGAAAAACATCTTCGTAAGAATCGCGTGGCGGTCGTATATCCCGATATTGACTATCTTGACTCCGAAGCTGATTATATTATAGATTTATTATTCGCTATTGAAAGAGAAAATGAAGGTTTCTCGGCGACTATTGTAATTGATGATTCACAAGTATTTATTGAATCCCGTAAATCAATAAGTCCGGCTTTTAGAAGATTAGCCTTAACGGGTAGAAGTCGTGGAATTAGATATGTCGCGGTTGCTCATTCTATTATCTATTCAAAAGATTTGGAAGGTTCAACATCATATATCATTTTATTTAATCTACCATTTAAGCAACATTGGACAGATTCAATAAAGCGTTATGGCTTCGATCCTCAACCATATGTTGAACAACTAGCTAATACACCTTATTCTAGCGTATGGTTTGATGTAACTACAACGGTGGCTAAACTTTATCCCCCGTTAGATATATAACACGATACATTAAGTGCATACACTTAAAAGACAATTACCCTATGTACCGGGTAACAGTAAGTGGTTACGAGCGTAACCCGTGTAGGAACGTGAAAACTATGATGAAAAAAGAATGGTATGAAATCCAAAGAAATGAAATGAACCAAATTAAAAACGATGAAATGATTAAAATTAAATCAAATGTAAGTAAGATGAATGATATTGAGATATTAGAAGTAATGGATAAAATTGAAGAATTAAGTAATATAATTAAATTAATTGAAAAAGCTATAATACTTTACACTAGATATCCAACAGAACATATTGAAGAATAAATTATCACAATAAAGGCGTCTTTATACCCACCCTTAGAGATTTAAGATCGCCACATTCGGGGCAATACCAACCAACCGGATGATAAGGGACTCTTGAAGTAGGTCGTGAATCACCGGGTAATTTTAACCTTGATGAAGCCCTTAACATGGGTCTTTCGCAACATCTAGGTTTCTTCATATTAATTCGTAATAGATATAGGGTTTAATAGAGTTTGTATGCACAACTTCACAATTGGTTATATACCCTAGATAGAAACGGGCGGTTGAGCAATATGATACTACAACCAATGTTTCAAGGTATTAGCCTATCAGCAACTGTTGTTTTCGTTACAGCTATTAGTAACGGATTATCCACCTATGTATTAGGCGGGGCAACTTTAGAAGAAAAAGTAAAAGGGAGGCTGAATTAAGATGGCTGGAATGTTACCAAAACTAACAGGCGACTCTCTTCTTTCATACTTTGCGTTTGCGGCTGGAATTACAGTCGGTTTCGTACTACTACAACCAGTAGCGGATCAAGTGCAAGAAGCAATTTCGAGGAAGTGAGATAATGAGTTTACGATATACTTTAGTTCAAACGTCAACGGTAAATGTGCCAGGGGCAGCAGGGGCAACATATAATTCGGGGCTAAATATTCCGGGCGGAGCTGTAGACGAAATTATTATTCGTATTCAAGGTACTATGAATGCTGTTGGCGATCTTGCATCAGATACAGGTTCAATCATAGCAGCTCTTAGAATTGTTCTAAATGGTGAAACATTCTTTGACTTTAGAAATAACTTCGGAACAAACGCTACTACTGGTGCTTCGGCAACTTCTGTTTTCATGAATGCTATGGGTTCAGGGAGATCACAAGACGTAAACTCTTCAACAACTGTTAGAGATTACTATCTAAGAATACCAGTCGGTCGTAACATACCTGCGGGTATCTCACGATTAGAATACACAATTCAGTATTCCGCTTTAGGTGGTGCTTTCACTAACGCTTCTATCGAATGGTGGATGAGATACAACCCTGCTATGCAAAATACCGTTACTATTGGTGCTGCTACTTCTTTCCTTTCTTCCGGTGCTGCCGGTGGTGTTACACAGGAAGTTGTTGTCCGAGTTCCTCAAAATGTACCAGGTGTATTAGCAGGTGTAATGATTCAAGGTGGATCGGCTGCTGATACAATGTCTTCAGCTAGAGTAATTTCACAATCAGATTACTCAATTGATACGGATTATTGGCGTATGTTAGGCGGGGATATTAGAAACGGTATTCTATTCGCTCAACCTGCGGCTGCTGTTGCTAACGGACTACTTACATTCAGTCAGAAGTCTCTAGGTAACTTATTCGTACCATTGTTTAACCTATCTCTACAAGACGATCTCAGGATGCAAATAACCACTACTGCTGCTGAAAACTTCACTTTCACCCCAGTAATCGTCTCTTCCATAGTTGGACAACCACAACCAGGCGCAGTACAAACACAAAGCGTACCTACATCAGTAAGTAAGGCTATTTTGTCTGTATCTGATGCGCAAGCATAAGTAAGTAAAAACGTAAAAAGTTGAGTTATATGTCGGGTCGGATTCTTAGAGCTACTTTAGCCGAGAACGATCCGACTATGCTCAATGTAACAAACGTAACCAATGGTAAACTGTTGTTAAAAAATGCAGGGGCTAACGATATACACATAGGTTATGATAGGTCGGATGTATTACTTGCGACTGGCGTAAATTACTTTGTAATCGAAGCGGGTGTAACTTACATCTTCGATCAATCTAACGGAGTCGGTTTCTTATCACAAGACGCGGGTTTATGGTTTGCTTCTCAAGGTGGGGCAAGTGAAATACAGATTTGGGTAGCTAATGAAAGGTGAATAAATGTCATCTCCTGTACAACCACCATTAACAGTTGAAACAATTGATGGTGCTACCGTAGGGCGACCGATTACTAAAATTAAAGTTAGTAATGGCACGCTAACCGTATCAGGCTCAACTGCTACAATTACTACTGGTGGCGGTGGTGGCGGATCGGGTACGGTTACATCAGTAGGATTAACTGAAACTGGTACAGCATTAACGATTACAGGAAGTCCAGTAACTACTAGCGGTACAATTAACATAGCCGGAGCAGGTACTTCAAGTCAAGTTATTCTAGGTGATTTATCTTTAGGAACTTTAACAAGTGGTACTGTAACAGGAACAGGAACATCCGGTCAAGTTTCATACTGGAATGGTACAAGTTCTCAAACTGGTTCAGCAAACTTAACTTTTGATGGTACTAATCTAAAAGTTGGTGGTTATACCGAAGTGGGAACTAAAGTAACAACACCTTCAGGTACTAATTTAGAACTTATACCCGGTGGTGCTTCAAGTGGTTCAATTGTTATTGCTGATGGTGCAGACGGACAAATAAGTTTGAATCCTAACGGTACTGGAACAGTTAAAATTGATGGAGTTGAAATAGATAATTCGGCTATTGCTACGAATTATGTTTTGAAAGCTACTTCAACTACTGCTGCGGGATGGGCTGCTGAAAGTGGTGGTGGCGGTGGTATTGGTGGTTCAATTTCTGATAACCAAGTGGCTGTCGGGGCTGCTACTGCTGATGAAATAGAAGGGAGCACTAGCCTAACATTTGATGGGACTATGCTTAAGTTTGGTAGTGGTGCGGCTACTGCGAAATTAAGTTCAAATGGTTCTCAAGACTTAGTTTTGACAACAAATACAAATGCAGGTTTCACAGAACCATATATTCAATTGAATGACAGTGCTAGTGGTAATATTTCTATAAATAGTGGGAATAGTGGTGCAACTAAAATAAATATAGGCAGAGATACTACAAGATGGGTTCAAATAAATAATGATTATTATTTACCTCAATCAGACGGTAGTACGGATCAATTTCTAAAAACAAACGGTTCAGGTACACTTTCTTTTTCAGATGTAACCCCGACTTTCCCTTTAAACGGCCCAAACGATTCCGCATCAGCGCCTAACTATTCATGGACTAATGCTAGTACATCCGGTCTTTTTAGATTAACAAGTAATACCATAGGGATTTCAGCAGGTGGTACTGCTGCCATGTATTTTCAATCAAGTAAGGTTGAGGCAAATAAAACATTTGAAGTTTTAGCAGGTTCAGCCGCTTCACCTTCTTTGACCTTTGCAGGTGATAATAATACAGGATTATTTTCTGCTGCGGCTGATGCGATAGGTTTTAGTGTCGGTGGTAATGAAAGAATGAGGATTCAAAACGGTGCGATAGAAGGGATTATTTTTAGAGTAGACGGGACAGATACAGCAGCGAACCCAGGTTTCGCTTTTGATCCTGATAATGATACAGGTACTTTCTCAGTTGCGAGTAATACTCTTAGTTTTTCAACAGGTGGTACTGAAAGGTTACGAATCGGTTCAAGTGGTGAAATATTAATTGGTGGTACTGCTGCGGGTACTAGTGGTCAAGTTTTAACTTCCGGCGGATCGGGTGCGGCTGTTACGTGGGAAAATGCTGGCGGGGGTACATCAGGGGCAGTAGACGCGGTAAAACCTCAAGTCAGTAACGCTGGATCAACGACGGATGTCTCATGGGCTAATACGGAATATCCTTTTGGTAATACTAGAACAACCACTCAAACAGTAAACTCTAATCAACCACTTTATGTTCCGTTTATTGCGAGAAGAAATGATACTTTAGATGAAGGGCATATTTACATTAGTTCAGCAGCATCAAGCGCAACCAATGTAAAAATAGGTGTTTATTCAAGCGTAAATGGTGCGCCAAATACTCTTTTGGGAGTAGGTACAGTTGACGTTAGTACAACTGGTGTTAAAAATGCAACATTAACGGCAGAATTAGGCCAGTCTTTAACTACCGTTGCAGGTACTCAATATTGGATTGGTGCAGTAAGGTCAGCCTCAAATGATTTCACTGTTGGTGCTTCGGATATAAGTTATAGCGGTGCATTACCCTGGAGGAGTACATATAACGGTTCATACGGAATACTTTCACAATCAGGTTCAGATAATGATTTACCCACTACAGCTTCATTTACAACTGGATTTGCATATCAATTTATATCATTAGGAGTGAGTTATTAAATGTCAATGTTAGATAGGTCTATTCAAAGTTTTGATAGTAAGGGTAACTTAGTTAGCGAATCTTTTAGAAATGTAGAATGGGATGAAGTAAGAAAAGAAAGAAATAGACTTTTATCAATATCTGATTGGCGTTTTATGTCTGATCAAACTCCTTCTCAAAATTGGGTGGATTTCAGAGTTTTCTTAAGAGATTTACCACAGAATTATGAGTCTGCTAATGATGCTGCAGATGCGTTAAATGAATACGATATACCGGAGTGAGAATATGACTGTAAAACAGAATCACGAAAGGATAGTTCGCCTTGAAGATGATGTTCAAGAAATACAGGATCGTCTAACAAGTTTAGAAATGAAACATATTGATTTAATGGCTCGATTAGATGTAATCGTAAACGGTGTAAAAGTAATAATAGCTATCGTAGGTGCAAGCCTCGGTATTGATGTCGGCATAGAGGGGGGTATGATTTGAGTAATGAAAGTATTCTTGTTTTGTTAGTTATCGGTTATTTCGTATTGAGGGATTGATTATGCCATTCGTTAAGATTGGTAGAAATACTTATCGTAGCCCATCGGGTCGGAAGTTTACTAGAGCGCAAGTGCGAAGGTACTACGCTACAAAAGGAAGGTAGAAATGATGGCTAAAAAGAAATGGTTTTCTGATTTATTCTTTTTTAGTTTTGAGGAAGCAGATGAGGCTGCTAATTTAGCGGTATGGCGAGGGGCTAAAGACGCTAAAATAATAAAGAAAAGAAAAGGTGTCAATGCAGGTCTTTTTCAAGTTAAAATAAAAAGGAGATAATTAAAATGCCAGTAAAGAAAGTAAAAGGCGGCTATAAAGTCGTAAGTTATGTAACAGGTAAGACGCTTAAAACAACGTATAAGACTAAGAAAGCTGCTGAGAATGCTGCTAAAACTTCAAAGAGAAGATCCCGAAGAAAACGCTCAACAGGCTCAAAAAGGGCTAAGAAATCAAGGGGTTTTTATTGATGGCTAGGAAAATTACAAAAAGAACACGAAAAGACGCATATATATTAATTAATTATAGTGATGGTAGCGTAGGACTTCAACAATATAAACCATTGAAAAGAGGTTTTTTTAGTAGTAGGATTCAACAATTATACAGAAAAATAACCATAAGGTGAATTAAATGGGCGTTTTAGATACATACAATAACTCTAATTTCGGTAGATCCTCTATCGGTGGCGGTGGTGGTGGTGGTAACTTTGGTTACGGTTCAATCGGTCAAGTTGTTGACGCTTATGTTCAAGGTAAAATTAGCTACCGAGAAGCATATAATATTTTAAGAAATCAATTCGGTTTATCTGATAATGACATTAATGATGTATTAATAGAAGAACAAAAACCCCCAAAACCCCCACCAGGTACGCCCGATGATTCAGAAGAGGAAGAGGAAATACCCGACACTTCAACAGATACTAACGATCCCGTTATTCAAAGTGTGGGATTAACAGACGATCAAAGATTCATGTTAATTGGTTTGGTTGTTCTAGGTGGGATTTTAGGATTCATCAAGAAGTGATTTTATGCCTAAAGTTAGAAATCCTTACACTGGAAAGATACAAACTGTATCATCTAAAGTTAAGGTAGGTAAACCCGGTTCAACAAGACAAAGAAGTTACTGTTCAAGGACTGCTAAAATTAGAGGATCTTGGAAGTCAAACCCTAAATCAAAAAATCTTATTCAAAGGCGTAGGTGGCGTTGTGGGTATGTACCGGGGGAATTAAGAGTATGATAGGCGGTATAGGTCAATTAGTCGGTATCGTTGGCGGTGTTGCTGTATTAGGGGGGATCACGATTGCTGTAATCGGTAAAGAGATAGTTGAAGAAGATAAGACACTTATTGATAAAGCTGAAGATGGTTTGATTAAATTGGGTTTTGTAACTGAAGGTATGGTAAAAGGGGCGATAATAAGCGTACCTGTATGTGCTATCGTACTCATAGGTCTGAATGTATCTTTGAAGGCTCAGAAGAGTCTTGTAGGGGGTATTTAGATGGGATTATTGAGTAGTGTCAAATATGCAGTATTAACAAACCTTCCAGGCGGGATAACTAATGTTATTCTTTATGATAGATTTGGTAATGAGGTAGCTAATGAAATCGGAGATAAAGCAAACGATCTTTATGGTGATGCAATTGAAGCAGGGGCAGAAGCGATAGATAAAATTGGCGATGTGGCGGTTGATGTGGCTAACGCTGCTTTAGATATAATTGAAGGTGCGGGGCTTGCGGTTATATCAGCAGGTGAAAAAATGTACGATTATACATATAGTAAAGTCGCACCACATAGAGTTGAAGCAGTAACAGCACTAACAGCACTTACGATATATCTTACTACTGCTGTAATTGTCTTTAAGAAAATAAGAGGGGCTAACTAAGGGAGATATACTCCCCTAGTTAGTTACGATCATTTAGATAAATAATCTAAGCCTTAACTTGAAAGAGCCATGCCCAACCAGTAGGTGAAGCAGGGTAGTCATTCTTAGTTACTGATAGTTTGCCGCCATTAGTTGAGGCTTTAGCGTAAACATCAGCCCAACTGTTACAGGTTTCATCTCTAAAGGTACGCTCTAAAGCGTTACATACCTTTGCACCGTCAGTTTTAGCCGGATCTTGATTTAATCCGTCGGGGTGTGGTGTGCAATAGAAACTTACTGCTGTATCGGTTTCACCATCTATCAAAGTTACTACTTCTGAATCTTTATTCATACCTGCATTACCATTAAAGGTAACATTAGTAAAGGAGAAGTTAAACTCTCCTTCAACTTTTCGTATTTCATAAAAACTCAAAAACGATAACTCGCTTTCATTGTTCGTTGTCATATTCTCGTTCCATTCCATTGTTATTTCACTTCCTTTTGTGTCGGTAGGGTCATTGTACCCCAGGACTTGTTATAGGCTCTCATAGCCTCTATATCAATAGTTAATTGATATGTTTGTTCGGGATCTTCTATTATCATTCAACCAACTCACAATTTTCATCTTGACAACCTGAACACCAACCAATTGGATCAGTTGCGACAGCCATAATACCTGCATATGTATGAGTATTTACATATTTACCGTGAGTATAACAAGTTGCTTGATAATAATTCTCTTCATTCAAACCATAATCAATTTGAATATGAGTACCTGTTTGTCTGTTTTTCATTATATCTTTAATTACTCTTGGTTGCATACGTGGTGTTTCAATCATAAAAATATGATTTGCTGCTTTTGTTACTAGGCTGCTACGGCTCATATGCTGCGGTCATACTATTAGTATATGAATGTATGCACTATGACACCAGGTATAGCTAGTAGGTAGATCCTTAATGCAAGTGTAAAACACAATAAAAAA
>Ga0099847_1000359_pt1 | contig 15661 bp, 8 predicted proteins | sample CB_VirMetaG_2_FD_78178 | JGI IMG/M metagenome (GOLD analysis project Ga0099847, IMG submission 78178) | Freshwater to marine saline gradient viral communities from Chesapeake Bay - CB_1504_2 Viral MetaG | ecosystem: Environmental > Aquatic > Marine > Coastal | place: USA: Chesapeake Bay...
ATGATGGACCGAGTGCGCACAGACCGCACCGGTAACCCAGAACAAGGTCGCCAAATCGACCCTAACAAATACTTAGCGTAGGTAAAAATTATGGTTAGTAATATAGGCGCAGGCCAATTAGCAGAAGAATCCTCCTTATCCAGTTGGGCGGGTCCTTATGTAACTGAGATGTTAGGTCGGGGCCAAGCACTTGCACAGCAGCCCTACCAAGCCTATATGGGTCCGCTTACTGCGGGGCAGTCCTCTCTACAAGGGCAGGCTTTTAAAGGGTTAGGTGCTCTTAGCGCCCCTACTAACATGGGTGGGTTTAATCCTCAGTCTTTTACGGGCGCAGGGTACACTCCGCCAACTGCTACCCAAGCGGCGGCAGGGAGCACGCCTACCTATACCCCAGCTTCAGGGAACGTACTACAAGAGTACATGACACCCTATCTACAGGGCGCACTTCAGCCACAGTACGATGCGGCGCGTCGGCAATCCGAGATACAAGCTCAACAGCTCCAAAGCCAATACGGTAAAGCCGGTGCCTACGGTGGGTCTCGTCAAGGTATTGCAGAAACAGAATTACAGCGCGGCCTACTAGATCGTATGTCGGGAATTACCGGCACAGGCTATCAAACAGCCTTTGAACAAGCGCAAAAGCAATTTAACACCGAGCAAGACCGGCAAATGACTGCGCAGCAGCGCACTAACCAATACGGTATGGATGTGTTAGGTGCACAACAAGATGCGGGTTCTGTGCAGCGTGCGATTGAAGCGCAAGGTATTGCCGCAGATATAGGGCAGTTTGGACAAGAAAGAGACTACGCTCAGAATCAAACTTTGTTTATGCAGTCATTGTTACAGGGATTACCGCTTGAAACTCAAAGCTATTCTTATGAGCAACCTAGCGGGTTGCAGAGTTTGGCTGGTGGCGCGTCCGATATACAGAGCATTCTTGACTTGTTATCTGGTAAATCATAGGAGCTAAAAATGAACGGTATACAATCTTTAATGCAGGGCGCTCCTACACAAGCTCCGCAACCCCAACAAGCGCAAGCTCCGCAGGGGCAAGTTATGCCTCCTCAAAATGACCCCCGTTTGAATGCGGCTATGGGCTTGGTTGATGAGGGCGTGCCCGGAGAAACTATAGCGTTAGGGATGAAAAACCAAGCTAATGACTTACTAGAGAAGGCTATGCAGCTAATGCAATCTGCGGAGCGTCAAATGGCTATGGACCAACCGCCTCCCACGCCTCCTACTGTTGCTGAACAAGTAGACAAAAAAACTATGGAAGGCGTAGCTGGGTTATTGCAGCGCTTAGGTCCGGGTATGCAGCAGCGTGGGCAGCAAGCTCAAAGACAGCAAGCACGCCAAATGGTGGGGGGTATGCCTTCTATGGGCGCTCCTAATATGCAAGGTATGGCTAATGGCGGTATTGTTGGGTATGAAAAGGGCGGGGAAATTGAGATACAACCTATGATGGGTCCTCCCGAACCTAATATGGTGCAGCGTGCAGGCCAAGGGCTTATGAACTACGGTGCCAATGCCCAAGAGAGCATGGGGATATTACAAGAAGCTAAAGCTGGTATCGGCGTACCGTACGAAGAAAGATCGGCGGTAATGAAGCAGGTACGCGACGAGATAGCCGCCCAGAACCAAAACAGAGACCCTAACTTCTTAGAGCAGATGGGAAGAAAGTTAATGGATGTAGGGCTTAATATAGAAGAGAGCAAGGCAATCATTAAGAAGTTCTACAACAACCTTGGCAAAACCTACGAAGAGATGTCTAACGGTATGGCTCAAGGCGGTATTGTTGGTTTCGCGGGTCCAACCGGCTCCAGTGTAGGTGGTATGGGTGCTGAAGGGGCTTTTGGAGACTTTACTGACCGTCGTAATTACATGGGTGAAACCGACGAAGATATTCAAAACGAGTTTTTACAACTGTCTCGTGACTTGGCTAATACAGACGTAGATGCAGCGGTGTCAGCGGAGTCAGACCGTTTTAAAGAACTAACCGGTGCAGACGAGCTAATGGCGGAACGCAAGGCAAAGAGCGCTGCTTTAGAAGCCCAAAGAGAAGCTAGATTTAGCCCAGAAGAAACACGTAGGCGCAGAATAAGTTCGGGTCTTGCGGGTCTTGCAGAAAGGGGTTTAGGTGGTTTTGGGGCGGGTGATACTGCCGAGAGAGATAAAATTTCTGCTGAACAAATTGCAGCTTCAGAAGCTTCTCTTGCCGATATGGATAAGTTAATTGAAGACTTGCGTGAGCTTGGCATGGGGCAGTTTGAAGCCGAAAAACAAGCGCGTGAGTTGGCAAATACTAACAGACGCCAAGGTTTGACTGATGGACAAGCCATACTTAAAGCCCGAGAAGATGTTAGAAAAGCGGCTAAACAAGATGAAACAACTCGTCGTGGTCAAGATATTACGGCTGAAAGTCAAAGGTATGTTGCGGACCAAGGTTTGAAACGAACAAGCGCCCAAGATAGGGGCGTTGAAGCACTTATGGATGAAGCTGAAGCAGCTGGTAAGCCTATAAGCGAAGCGGAAGCTTTACGTCAGTACTACGATATGCAGTATGGGATGCAAGGAGTCCGACAGCGCGGTCAGCAGGGGGATATAACCAACCGACTAGCCGTTATAAAAGCTGTAGATGAACTTATTAAAGTTCCCTATGGCCCCGAAGGTCGAGCGTATGCCGAAGCAAAAGCTGCGGGTACTGGAGACGAATACCGACAAAGTTTAATAGACCAGCGCCTTCGAGATGTAGGGCTTTCTCCCACGAGCGGCACCTCTGCTAGCACTACTACAAGTGTGGATATTAGTGGCATAAACCCAACGGCGATTCAGAACCTTAAAGATAATCCAACTGCGCAGAATAGAGCATATTTTGACCAAGCCTTTGGGGTAGGTAGTGCAGCGGCGGTCTTAGGCCAATAAGGAAGTAGTCATGGCGGAGCAAAAGTTAGGGGGAGAAAATCCTTTTCTACAATACGTTACGCCCGCTACGGGCGATTTGGGTCTTACGATTGAAGAGGACAACCCGTTTTTACAATACGTAGAACCTATCGCTGAATACAACCCGTTTTTACAGTACGTAAGTGCTCCTGAACCCGAAGACACTGGGTTTTTCTCTGAGTTGGGTAAAGGGTTTCAAGGGTTTGAGTTCGGTACAGTTGCTCCTAAGATTGGCCTGCAAGCGGACTCCGGTATTGTTTCCAAGTCACGTCAGTATCTTGGTGCCTACACTCAGTTAGAGCAAGGTGCTACCGCAGAGGATTTAGCATTAGCTTCGGAAGGAGCGCTTAACCTTGAACAACTCCAACGCTACCAAGAAGGTACCGAAGAAGAACGTCAAAAACTCCGTGAGTTTAGTGAAACTACCGGCGGTCAAGCAACCACTCGCACCCTAGATAGGCTTGGCACTCTTGCTGAGTCTGAAGCTCGCACTCAAGAATTTGCCCCTGCCGTACCCGGCGTAACCGATGTAAAAAGTTTAGCAGACTTTAGGGACTGGTTAGGCTACTCCATAGGCTCAGGAGCTAAGCAAATACTTCCCATCATGGGCGCGGCTGCTGTAGCCGGTGTTCCCGGTGCATTAGCTGTGGGTGTTCCCCTTGCTGCGGGAGAAACTATAAGTAACCGTCTAAGTTTTATTCAAGACGTAGTTAAAGACCTTTCTCCCGAAGAACAAGCGATAGCAATTGCTGAGTACCTAGAAAAAACTGGAGATACTACAACTATAGTTGCCCTTACCTCGGGTGCGTTAGACCTTGCCGGTCCTGTTGGAAGCATACTAAAAAGACGCCTTGTTAAAGATTTGGGTAAAGAAGTCGTAGAGCGCACAGCTACAGACGTGCTTAAAGGGGCACCAAAAGAATTCTTAAAAGATGCTTTGGAAGAAGGTGCTACTGGTGCGGCACAAGAAGCCACTCAAATTGCGGGCAAGCGTGCTACCGGCGAGCAAGTAGGGGACTTACTTAGCGACGAAAATATTAAATCCGTTATAGACTCAGCGGCGGCTGAAGCGGCGGGTGGCATTGCAGGCAGTGGGATAAATGTAGCTACAGACGCCGGACGACAGCTTGTAGAGAAAAAGAAGAAAGAAATAATAACTCGTGTACTAGCCAACCAAGCGAAAGCAGCGGACTTTACCGAGCTAACAGAACAAGAGTTAATGGAGTTTGGTTCGCGTATTGACCAATATATTCGTGAGGGTAAGAGCGAAGAAGAAGCGGTTAAACTAGCAGGTCAAGATTCTATTACAGGTGATGTAGGTGCGATTGAAGGGGCTTCTGCCCAAGCCGAAGAAGAAGTCGCTGGTGCCCCAGAAAGTTTAGCCCCCGGTGAAAGCGTTGAAATAGACGAAACTGTAGACCTGCCCCAAGAAGAAAAGGAAGGCATCTTAGACATGGCGCGTAACGACGCGCAAAATAAGACAGAGTATGACGAAGAGATGAGTCAAAACCAAATGATCATCTTTGAAACTCTAGGCCCTAATGCCGCTGCGCTGTTTGAAAGTACAGCACGAGCTTTAATAGACGCTAAAAAACCTTCTGTTGCCGAGCCTGCTCTTGGAGAAATATCACAAGAGGAACTAGAAGACGGAAAGCCAGCCCCAGCACTCAACTCTATAGACCAAAAGCTAGAAACAAAAGCACTGCAAGAAGAAGAGCAGGTGTCCCTAGACCTTGGGCCGGAAGTTAACACCATTAAGTCCAAGGCGGTTAAAGGACGTAGCGGTAGGGGTAGACCCCCTACAATAAAGACTACAGCGCAAATAGCGCAAGCTGCTGCAAATACAAAACTCAGCAAGGAGCGCACCGATAGAATTGCTAAGGCAAGGAAGAAAGCCGCCACTTCTATAAACCCGGTAAAACTTACTACCCTGCTTAAAAAGTTTGGGTTTGAGACCATCGAAGAATACGAAGCTTTTGACCCAAGACCTCAAGCTGCGCCCGAAGTGGTAGCTACAGAAGTCGTAGAAGATGAAGCAGGGCTTAGCAGGTTAGAAAGAATAGAAAGGGCCGTCCCTAAAGAAGAAACTTTAGAAACAGATGAGCTGACCCCCAAGCAAAAACAAGAATTAAAACAACGTAACGCAAAGGTTAGGAAGCATAATGCCTTAACCGAAGAGCTTAAGAAGTATCAGACTAAGCGTATAGAAGCGCTTACCGGGCTTTACGAAGTGCTCAATGACCCCCAATACAGGGGTAACGGTGTTGCCCTTAACAACATAAAGAAGTTTATTGCCCGCGAGGATATTAGTCCTGACGAGCGGGAGTTAGCAAAACAACGAGCAGAGTCGAAGGGCACAACGAAACGCTCTGATGTTATACCCGAGTCTACAAATAGTGAGACTAGGCCGGAGTATGCAGGGGCTACGCAGCCTGCTTCTTTGTTTGACGCCATAATCGAAAACGGCAGTCCCTTTGAAAAGTTATTAGCCCGTAGGTTAAAACCATTTCTTGCTAACACACAGCTAGTTATAGTCAACGATATAGCTACAGACATCCCCGATAGTGCGATACAACAAGATTTTTACGGTGCGAGCGGTATATACGATTCGGTTAGTAACACCGTATTCCTAAACAACACCACTCAAGATGCGATGGAGTCGGGGCTAAACAACACTGTGTTCCTTCATGAGGCTGTGCACGCTGCTACCGTTGGGATAATGCAAGCCTACGTAGAGAACCCAGATTCCTTGTCACCTAAAGCTCAAGAAGCCGTGCGGCAGATATATGATTTAATGGGCGCAGCGCAAGGTGTTTACACTAAAAGAAAAGAAGCGGGACTTACTTCTCGTGCTCTTGACGCCCTTGCTGACGGAGAACAAGGTCTTGATGTCTTTAACGACCTCTACGAGTTTGTAGCTTACGGTATTACAAAGCCTGAGTTCCAAGAGTTCTTAACTTTTGTTGAGCCTACGTTTAGTTGGAAAGTAAGTACTGTACGTAATGGCCTCGGTAAGTTCTTTGATGCCGTCCGTAAGCTATTTAACATACCTGATAACCAGTTTAACGGGTTCCTATCCCTTGTTGACATAACGGACACGCTTTTAGACGAGAGCAAAGGGTTTCAAAACCCGAACCCCACTGTAGTAGCGCAAGCAAAGAAACAAGTCCGCCGTGCTTCAGCAGCAGCAGCTAAGCTAGCCAAAAGTTCGCGTGAGGAGGCGATGGTTGATGGTTTATCAGAACTCGCAGCAGCGACTCGCAACTCTACCGACGCTGTTAACTTACTTAAAAGTGTAAAAGACGCTATTAGCATTCCAGCCCTACGTAAGCTGCTTTATACCTATACTACTGATGGTATAAATAGAATCTATGCAAGCAGTGTTAAAAACCTTACGAATATAGACAACGCTGTTATGGACATGGCTATATATCGGGGTAGAAGACTCCGTGATTTAGCAGACAAACTGCCCGAGTGGGATTCTTTTAACCAAGCGTTTGAGAAGGGGGCGATTATACTTGCGGATGTTATGCACCTTGCTACCCTGCACAACTTTGATCCCGCTGCGCATAAAAACCTAGCAATGGCCCTAAAAAATGACTCCCAGTTAAATTTGTTACGCCGAAAAGAAAGGCAGATAGCTGCCAACCCTTTGTTTAATAAGTTTGTAAAAAACTCTGCTCGCGCAAAAGTTACTACCAGAGAAAACCATATTAGAGAAGTCTATGAAGGCGCTACTATAGATGGTGATGTGTATGCTGGGTGGAATAACTTACAGAAAGAAGAAAACGGGGGTCAAAAAGGAGTAAAAATTTATAAGATGGCTCGTGATTCTTACAGAGAAACTCTGGAAGAACACCAACGTATACTACAGCGCAAGGTAGCTAGGTCAGGTTTACCCGATGAAGCTAAGAGAGTAATTTTGGCTGCTATCACACAAAACTTTCAAGAAGCTAAAAAGCTCGAAGTTTACTTCCCTCTAATGCGTTACGGCGATTACTGGTTGCGTGTTGGCAAAGGGAAGACGCGTGAGTTCTATATGTTTGAATCGGCAGTAGCTAGAAACGCTTTTGCGCGTAAGCGAGCCAACGAACGTAGACAAACTTATGATGAGGCTCTTTCTTCTGGGGACATTCAAGTCGGAGACAACAAGCGTACAAATGAATTCGAGAAAGAAGCAAACGACGCAAGTGGTACTTTAAAAACAGTCTTTGAACTCCTCGACGAAAACCCCGGTGGAAACACCAGCACCATAAAAGATAGTGTGTATCAGATGTACTTGATGACGTTATCTGGGCAAGATATGCGTAGACGCTTCGTGCATCGTAAGGGCGTTGCGGGCTTTAGTCCTGATGTCTTACGTAACTTTGTTACCTCGCAGCATACTAGTGCAAACCAACTTGCTCGTTTGGAATACTCTGAGACTATACGCAACTACATTGCAGCGGCTTACGCCGAAATAGAAGGCAATCCAGATGCTGCTCGGCTAGAAGTTGCTATAGATGAGATTGCAGCTAGGGCGCTTGATGAGACTAAACCCGGTAAACAAGACAGTCCTTTGGATAAGTTTGCTTCTGCGGGCAACAAAGTTGTTTTCTATTGGCTGTTGAGTGCTCCTAAGTCCGCAATTATTCAATTTACTCAGCTACCTATTGTTGGTTTACCAGTGCTTTCAGCCGAGTTTGGAGTGGACGCATCTATAATAGCATCGCGCTACATGGCTACTTTAGCCGTAAACAAGTTTGGTACTTCTGAGTTTGATGCCGATGGGGTTTTAAAGACCCGCTTTAGTGAACCGTCGATGAGTAAAAGCTCTTACGTACTAGATAACCCCGATAAAGAGCTATCTAGGGCGTTACAAGAAGCGCACGCGTACGCAAATGACAGAGAATTTTTTATGCAAAGCTACGCTGCGGACTTAACGTCAAGATCACAGCAGTCTTTCAAAACCCGACAGGGGCTTCCTGATAGAGTAGTTAAGGGGGTGGCTAGCTTTATGAGCGGCGGGTTCCACCACATGGAACGCATTAACCGCGAAATTATGTTTATGTCCGCTTTTGAATTAGCTTATGCAGATGCTAAGAGCAGAGGACTAACGGGTAAAAAAGCGCAGCAGGAGGCACAAGAAAGAGCCTACCGTCTTTCTTTAAACGGGTTGTTTAATTATTCTAACTATAACAAACCGCGTATAATGAAATCTACTCCTGCGGGGCGTTTAGCAACTCAATTCATGACGTTCCCTATGCAAATGACTTCTTACTTAACTCGTAATTTCTTCAACATGCTTAACTTCTACAAGACTAGCGAAGAAAGAAAACAAGCAGCTACGCAGTTCTTTGGCACTATGGGTATGACTTTTATGTTTGCAGGCGCAGTTGGTTTGCCGGGCTACACTTTATTTTGGTCAACTATAGAAGCTATCCGCGAAATGGCGCGTCCTGATGGAGAAGATGATGATCCTTGGTACGACGAGGACGAGAACAATAATCCTTTAGGCTATCGAGATTTAGACCTTTGGTTCCGAGAAACTTTCTTACCCAAGTACTTTGGGGCGGACAGCAGCCTTGCTAATGTTTTAGGGTTAAGTGAAGAGCAAGCGGCGGTACTTCAACGTGGCATGGAGCTAGGGCCTATATCAGCTCTTACGGGCTTTGACTTTGCAGGTTCTACTTCTTTAAATGGTTTGTGGTTCCGCGACGATGTAAAGAAAGACAACTATGAAGAGGCATTGACGAATTGGTTATACAACACAGCAACGGGACCATTTGGTAGTTTAGGGCGTAATGCCGCTCGCGGGGCTGAGGACTTAGAAAAAGGAAACTATAAGAGGGCAATGGAAGCTTTCTTACCTGCAATGTTTAGAAACCCTGTTAAAGCGTTACGCCTATACGAAGAGGGCTACAAAACTAGACAGGGTGCTCCTGTAAGACCACAGGAGTACTACACTAAAACTAAGATAGCTGGACAAATTTTGGGGTTCGGAGATACAGAAGTTTCGGAAACATTAGCTAGTAACTTCCTTGCGCTACAACTAAAGAACGATCTTGAAATGCAAAAAACTGAATTGCTAGATGACTTAAATAGAGCAGTAATGAACTATGAAGTTTCTTTGAGCGACGAAGCGTATAGCGCAATTATGAAAATTAGCGACAAAATAGACAAGTATAACCTAAGAAATCCGGGGGTGTTTATCTCCTCAGACACTATAGAAAAATCTTTAGAGGGTAAAGCGGAAAGAAGAGGGGCTGCGTTTGACGGACTAAACATGTCTAAAGGCTTAGAGCCTTATATAATTCCATTACTAGATAGATACCGTAACCCTTAAGCTATTCGCCATATACGAATGCCTCGCACCCCGTCTACAATTACTACTTTAGTAGCTGTCTTGTAGCCGAGGCGCTTGGTTACATTCACAATATCTTTGCGAGACTTTCTGGGGTTAAGGCAAGGTATAAAAAAAGAATACCCCACCCTAAACTTTGACCAGTTAATCTCGTACGTCACCTTCTCTACTATCATCAGTAACGTCTTCTGGTTCAGCCAAAGAATCCATCTCTATAAAGTCTGGGTTAGAGCAGTCCAATACAAGGCAGCGTACGCCTTTAGATGTTATCCCCATGCCTTTAGACAGACGCTTGTTAATAGTTTCCAAGTATATCCCAGTCTCTTGTAACTCTTTGGTTACTTCTTGGTAGTCTATCTGTGCATCTACGCAGTGTTTCCTAAAGTAATTAACGGGGATAAACAGCTTCTTGGTGTCAGGCTCGTACCGTTGCTTCAACCCCCCACTGCCCTTGGGTTCCATTATTGGGAACTTAGGCTTATTGGTTCGCTTGTCTACTCCATCCTCTACAATCAACATATGGCCTAACCAACGGTTAACATAGTCCCCTACAATAGAACTAGCAGGGCTAACGGGCGCTTTTGTTTCTGCTCTCATAGCTTTTATTACCGGTGTAATCTTATTAAGTATTCTGCCTATATCCCAAGAGATAAGCCCCAAACGACGTGCGATTAAACCACCGGCTATGTTGGCAGCTATTACTGCTGACCAGTTTCTTTCTCGTTGAGTAAGCTCTAGTCTAGAGTCTATCTTTGCCTGTACCTCACGCACTAATTTTTTGCAGTCTTCTAAATTACAAACTAAATGCCTAGCATACGGCTCGATTGCAACTCCGTAGTTCTGGTTTAGTTGGTGGTCAAACATATCCTTACCCTCTTGAGTAGTTATGATATTTTTCTCAGGGTAGTCTATTCTGAACTCAAGCAGGCGCATCATTTCTCCATCAGGGGAGTCCTTCAGTGCAGTGAGTTTCTGGTAAAAAGAAGAGTTTGCACTAGCTAGGGTTATGGTTCTCCAAGTTGTGTTGTTCACTCTAAGCTTGTTAGTGGATGCCTCTGCCTTATCTTTTCCTCGTCCCTGCGATGCAGCGTACGCGTACTCTGAGAAAGCCTCTGCTTTCATGTTAGTTATTTCATCAAAGGTGTTAACGATGTTATTCAGAAGACCGAGCTTAATAACTCTGCCTACGCTTGTATCATCGGGTGTACCCAACAAATGCTCAGGGTGCCCACATACGCTGTTAGCCATCCTAAGTACTGTAGTTTTACCCGTACCTGCAAAGCGGTGGATCATGTTTATAATCGCGCCTTTTTGACCTGTGAACTTAAGCAAGGGAGCACCAAAGCCGCTTAGCGCAGCAAAGGCTTGCACCTCTAGTCCGGGCCGGTCGTATAGTGCGAACACTTCTTTCCATTTTTCTAATGTGCCACTGCTGTGCAAGTGCTCTACTACCCCCTGAGTAACGCTAGCGGGCGGCGTATGGTACGTTCCGTCCTTTGTTATTTCTTTGTTACCGACAATAAACTTGCTGTCGTTGTCGGCCCAACCGAATTGGACTCTCATAACTTCTGCTTTCCTTTTGTGTTGTAGCTCTCTAATAGAACTAATTACAAACTGTAGAATTAATTTAAACTGTGGTTCAGGAGCCATTACTCCATACTTAGAAAGTTCTTTGCGTAGCTCCCTGAGTTCAGTCACTTTTGCATTAGGAACTACAAACTCCCTAAGCCCGTCCTTTGGTGTGTGTAGTTTAAATACGGCTACATCTCCAAGTTCGGGGTCGTGCATTCTTTTTTCAACATAGAAGTCATTCTCATACACTAGCTTAGGTTCGTCTGCATCATCCCCTGTTAGCTCTAAGTAGATGCCCCCGTTCTTACCCCTGAAAAATGGAGCAGGGTACACAGGTACACGCACTTGGGTCGGTGGTAATATTTCTTCTGCTATAGTTTCTATGTCTACTACATTGTCAGCTTTTGAAGCTCTGAGTATCCCTTTGCCTAACGATATAGGGCTTGTCATTGCTCCTTTGTGGGGGCACCCATCACAACCACCGGGATTGTTACGCTCGAATACTTCGCACGAGTGTGGCCCAAGTATATGCTCTATCTTTTTTTCTACTACATCAGGGTCGTAGTCTGGGTGACCTGAAGACAATTTGTGGATAGCTTTGTCTTTGTCAGAGCAAAACTTAGCTATTGATAACGCGTCGAACCAACGTGGTTCAGCTAAGTCTTCTCTTTCTTTGTAGCAGGCGATTAGCTGTTGGCAACTTGTTTTGTCCTTCTCTCGCATCATTATCTTAGCGAATGAAGAATCCATGTTGTCTGCTATTGCCTGCCCCAGTGCGGTTAACTTCCGTTTTGGGCGAGAGTTAGCTGCGATCTGCTCTATCTCTTCAACGCCAAGAACTTCCTTGAAATCGTCAAAACCGACAGCAGCAGTTACCTTGCGTACCTGTACTTCTTTGGGAGGATCGTCTTTAAAGTTATAAGTATTGGGTATCCTAAGAATCCTAGAGACTTCAAACACAACTGGGTCTACGTAGAAGTTTTGAGTTAAGCAGACATCCCGTAATCTAGCGGCTACAGGTTCCCACTCTTCTCGTGTAACTTCTTCGCTAAGCACCCAATATGCGTGTATGCCGCGCCCTGAGTTAACTATGGTAGGTAGGGGTAACCCTACGAAATCACAGAAAGTTTTTAGTGCGCGTAAGCCTTCCGCCTGAGATATATAGCCTTCAGGTCTTTTAGTTTTAGGGTTTACCTCGGCCTTTGTAGGGCCGCAATCAATATCAAGCCAGAAAGATTTTAAAGCGTGTACGTTCTCTTTTACTCGGCCTCCGTCAATTGTTTTCAACTTAGCTACGGAGTAAAACACGTTTCGTTTTTCTTGTACGTACTTCTTAGTCCATCCGTCTAACTCGGCTCTTGTGGCTACAACTTTTTGTTTAACGTCCTTTGGTCCCTTTATACCTAGTATGCAGAAGAATCCATCGCTGGGCTGCACGTAATCTAAAAGGTCAAAGTTAGTCATGAGTAATCTCTTTATAGTCCGTATAGAAACTTTTCTACCAGTGCAGTAAGCGGAGGCTTGGGGGTGTTAACCCCCTCAAACCAGTTGTAAACCGCCTGCCTACTTACACCCAAGGTATGTGCTACTTCCGAAACAGAGATGTCATTGCGTATGCAGTGCCGCCCGAGCTTTACGCCCAGTAAGCGGCCACTAGCCTCTTTGTTTTTTTGAATCAACCTTGCGGTATAGCCATAGCTCATTAGCTATCGTCGCCTCCCCATTCGTCGATAAGAGAAGCCATGTCGTCATCTTCGCTAACAACCTCTTCTTCTTTCTTAGTCTCACGCTTCTTAGGGGCTTCAACTACTGGTTCTTCAACAACAGCTTCCTCAACTACTGGTTCTTCAACAACAGCTTCTTGCTTTGGAGCAGCGATAGCAGCGGGTTTAACAGTTACCTTATCTGCTTCAGCTACAGTTAGATGAGTGTATCGCTTGGCTGTAGGGTCTTGCTGTGCTTTTAAAACGACCTCAAATTCCTCATCGCTAAGCTCGCGCAAAGGAGAGAACGTAAGCTCCATAGTCTCTGAGTTAGTGTTAAAAGAAACAGTGGTAACAACCGTATCGGGGGAAAGGTCGTTGCTAACCAAAAAGTTAACGTAGCTTTCAAACGGGTGCTGATTACCTACGCCTTTACCGAACAGAGACTTAGCAGGGATATTGAACTGGTATAGAGTTCCACTCGCATCGCCTTCTAAGATTAGGGCAACACGTCGTTGGTAACGACACGCTTTACCGCCCGTATCTCCTGACCCTTTTATATTCTGTGGGCAGTCCGCACAGTTAGTGTGCTGCGGGTCTTCTGCTCGCACTTCTGGCCTACTGCCTTCGTTAGACCAACAGTTAGGTAACGTAGCTTCTTTCTTAGGATCGAATTTCTCTTTGTAGAAGATACGAGATACACCCGGCAGCATATCTACAATAATAGCGTTGAACTCCCCTCTAATAGGTTCGCCTACTTGATCGCCATTAACCATCTTCTTGAAGGTGCCATTTATGTTGGCTTGTATACGTCTGTTGTTGATGGTGCGCTTTTGTTTTAGCTGCGTGCTTAACCCTGTTACTCGGGGAGAAGACTTAACAACTTGAGTGTTGCTAGTAAATATTGATACATCGTTAGACATTTTTTGCTCCTATTTAGCAGTTGGTTTTCTTACAGATATAATGTACTTCTTATTAGATTGCAGTCCTATCGGGCATAAGTCTGGATTGTCCGATAAAAACTCTCTCATGTTTGCGTTGTGTATGCGTTTTTCTAGCAGGTGAAAGGCTTCGTTGTCTCTTATGAACTTGTGCATTTGTTCCCAGTCACTAGTCCAGTAACTAGAGTTAACCCTGCGGCTAACAGTACCTTCAGGTGTCTTAAGGCCGTCTACATTTTGTTCATTGCAAAGGGAAAGAAGCTTGTCGGCTACTTGGTCTTGTTGTTCTTTGAAACGTTTTATCTCGTCTTCTTTTTCTTTAATAACGTTGCGTATCTTTATATAGATACTGACTAACTTGTCAGCGGTGAGTTCGGACATTTTGCTCCTCCTTTTGTTAACCGGAAGAGTAGTATAGTCCTGTAGTTTACATTGTCAAGAAGAAATGTCTAGTTCTTGACGATAGAGGTCAATAATTTTACTGTGGTTAGTAATGTTATTTCTCAGCATAGTGTATAGCTTTCTTTCAACCTCGCTGCCCTGTATATGTACTATAGTCATAGGGTTGTGTTGGCCGGGCCTGTCTATGCGAGCATTGGCTTGCAAGTATGTCTCCACACTAGTTACTGGGGCATACCATATAATGGTGTTAGCAGCGGTAAGAGTAAGCCCATGCGAAGCCGCCTGCGGCTGAATGACTAACACTCTAGGGTCTGCGCTTTCTTGGAACTCTTTGATGACCGAACTTCTTTTGTTTAGAGAAACTTTACCCGAAATAATTTCCGTACTTATTTTCTGCTTCTCTAGGAAGCTATAGAGCAGCTCAATGGTGTGGGTAAAAGGAACAAACACTAATACTTTATGGGTAGACTCTTGAATTACTTCGAGAATAATCTTTAGCCGGTTGCTTACATCAAACTCTAAAACTTGTTTATCGTCGGTGTAAACTGCACCCCCAGATATTTGAAGCAGCTTATTAAGGTTAGTGGCGGCATTAACAGAGGTGACTTGCTCTCCGTCCGCCTCCATCGTCATTTGCTTCCTTAGTATTTCGTAATACTGAGCTTGCTGTTTTGTTAAAGGTGCTTCTCTTTCTACGTGAGTTACAGGAGGCAAGTCTAGGCATTGGTCTTTCTCGAACCGAATAGCCGGTTGCAAGGCGTCGTGAACTATTTTGTCTGCGTCTGCTTTCGGACGCCATATATACTGAGTAGCTTTATACATAACCTTGTCACGAAACTGCCCAAAATATTTAGGTACTTTTTCAGGGCTAACTAACTTTGCTAAACCGAACGCGTCTATAGGAGATTGTGCGGCGGGGGTTCCAGTTAGCATCCACAGCCACTCCACTCCAGCAGTTATAGCCTTTAAAGTTTTCCATCTGTTTGTTTGGGCATTCTTATAAGCACTGGCTTCGTCCACGACAATTATGTCGAACTTACCTTGCTTTATTTCTTCCTTAACAACCTCTACCCCATCGAAGTTTATAATCACAAACTCACAACCTTCGGCTATTATTTTGCGTCGAGTAGTGGAAGAGCCGTGAGCCACAGAACAACTCCGGTGCATTGCGAACTTAAACAAATCTTGTTGCCATGCAGACTTCATAATAGACAACGGGCATATAACTAAGACACGCTTTATCAAACCGAGTTTCATTAAGTAATCCGTGGCCCATATAACAGATGCAGTCTTGCCAGTGCCTTGCTCATTAAAACAAAAAGCTTTCTTATTAAGGGTGAGGAAAGCCGCTGTTTCTTTCTGGTGCGCAAAAGGAGTTAGCTTGCCTGTCCACAAGTAGTCTCTATTAATAGGAGACGGCACGTTTTTAGCTTTTAACTCGGTTAAAACTTGAGCTTCTTTTAACTGCCACTCGATAGCAACTTTGTACAAGCCGTCTTCTTCGCTTATAACTTTGTACTTATCTACTTTTTCTGCAATCAAATGGGGCTTGCGCGTTTTAAAAACTATAAGTTTGTCTTTTACTATTTTCATGCTTTACCTGAATTCTTTTTATTTTTCATAGCACCGGTACTAGTACGCGCGTAAGCTAAGTTGTCTTTAGCCTTCTTAATCGAAAGGTTACTAAGGTCCGCGCTTCCTCCTTGAGATAATGGCACTACGTGGTTAACGTGCTTGCCGTCTCCTTTAGAAACTTTACC
>Ga0099847_1000360_pt1 | contig 15655 bp, 28 predicted proteins | sample CB_VirMetaG_2_FD_78178 | JGI IMG/M metagenome (GOLD analysis project Ga0099847, IMG submission 78178) | Freshwater to marine saline gradient viral communities from Chesapeake Bay - CB_1504_2 Viral MetaG | ecosystem: Environmental > Aquatic > Marine > Coastal | place: USA: Chesapeake Bay...
CTTCGCTTCACAAAATGTGGAACTTCGGTATTTTGTGAAAGAAAAAAGAAAGAAGATTACACAAAATGTGGAAAAATTGGGTCTATCCCTTCCCACTTTTGGGAAAATTTTCACATTTTGTGTAAAACTTGAACCTAGTTTTGGTTGTTTTTCACATTTTGTGTAATCTTTATTTTTTACTACACAAAATGTGAATAAAAACATGCGTTTTTAGGCTTTAAACGCATTATTCTAATTATTCTAAATTAGTTCCTAATTTACTTCTAACGACTTTTCCGCAATCTAAACAAACATGCGTTAAAGTCGGTTTTCCATAATATAATTCACCATTTGTAATATTCCTCATATCGTGAAAACATCTAGGACACTTCAAAGTAAGCACCTATCCCATCTAATAGCATCGCAATTACGGCACTTCATGGCCTCATAGTAAAGCCCGTTTTTACTGGCTATACATTCTCTCCATTGAGGAGAATAGCACGTACAACGGAACACTCTAAGACTCATTTTACATATCTCCTTACTAGTAAATATAAATCATAATATAAACCGTTCAAAGGTTCGTGATTATTACCCGAATCACTTAATTCAATTTGTTCTTCTATATAATCAACTAATAATATTAATTCTTGTATTGAACTCATTTTATTTCACCTCCCACATACTAAATTCATATTCATCTTCTATTATTTCTATAACTAATTTATCTTTTATTTTTCTTATCATATTTTTTCCTCCTTAATACCAATCCACATCATTTATTTTGAACCATCCTCTAGACTTAGAGTAGGCCCACTCATTACTCGCCGCTTTTTGCCTGTTTGTAGGCTCTCTCTTGCTTCCTTTCTTCTTTTGAGTAACGATACCACCACTAGAGGAAGAAGAAGACGAGGTTGCCCCTCTATTTGCATAGTAAAGGTCCTCCCAATCCATATCATCCCAATCTAAAGATTCTTCATCATAATTTCCATAGTAATTAGAATGACTAGAATGCCATGTATTAACATTAGGCATTTTTCTATTCTTAGAAATCCATGTTGAACGAATTGCCCCGTCAGGTTGTAAAGTATATTGCTTGTATGGAAGTGCATTGAAATGGGATAGGATTCTGAAACCTGCTTCTTCTATGTGATATAGACATGAAGCCCATACAATATTTCCACAAAATGTGCGAGCGATTACAAGTGGATTACCACCATTAGTTAACAAATGCACATTTTGTGTAGAATCTTTCTCGTCAATCCATGCGATTGACATAGAACCTTGAATTTTTTCGCTTGTCCATTTTACACCTTTGTGGCGTAGTGCTGCGTTTATTGCTTCTGTATCTACTTCTCCTAATGGTTTTACATTTAGTTGATTAAACACTTGTCTATCATTACGTAGAACGCCATTATGAGTCAATGTAATACCGTCTCTAACGATAGGATGGTTGTTAAACATATTTTGTGTAGAACCTTGAGTAGTGAATCTTGTATGAAGTAAAACATATCTTAGATTTTTACCTGATAAATATTTTTTAACTATTGATTTTGATTTGTTAGCAGCACCAACTTTTTTGTAAACTACTGGTTTATCTCCATTTACCCAATTGAATGCCATACCGTGTGCATGAGTACCTCTATCTTCCAAAGCACACCAAAGAGAAGTAATAGATGAAACAGGGGTTTTACCCCCGTTAGTATTGTAAAAACCACCTATTCCACACATTTATTGCTCACTTCCGTTGAATAAATGAGAATTATCTGATAAAACAGATTGACGGTTCTCACGTCCGTTTTGATAATTAACTAATAGATTAGATATTCTATCATCTCCCCATCGAGTAGCAGCAGCACCGATATTTAGGAAGGAAGCCATAGCAGCCCATGTAACTGGGATTTGAGATAAATCAGCACCATATGAACGATGATTCTCATTAAATGCACATGACAGAATTGAATCTAAAACTTTCATCCATCCTCTAAAATTTCTGATATCTGTTGTGTAACCAAATTGCCTAAATTCTACACATCCTCTTAATGCCCATTTTGTCAGATTAACTGCTGATTGTCTGTTTCCAAAAGGATTGTTCAAATTAACTGCTCTACAATATCCATTGTCACCGCTTCTAACATTTGGTGATAGTGCATCGAATACATCTTGAAAGTGTGCATAAATTTGAGCAACTCTCATTCCAACTTTTGTTTTCTTAGCATCAGACATTCTAGCAAATCTAGCATTATGATTGATTCCCATTGTGATATGAGTACCACATTTTCTATCAACTTCAAAACCTGCTTTCTTTAATTCTCTCCATACTTTTTCAGCATGTAATTGACCTGATTTTCCGTATAATACTGGACTGATTATTTCATGACTTCCGGCATAACCATATTGAGTAAAATTTCGACCTAATGATGAATCACTTTCTGTTTTCCATATTCTAGCATTTTCTATCTTTTCATCATGATTTTGACCGCCATGATAAGTGAAGAACCCTTCATGGCCTGCACCACACTTAGCCATTACCTCTTCTATTGCTTCTCTCGTTAGTCCATATCCTTCCATTTCTATTCCAAATTGTATCATATTTTTATTCCTCCTTGTTCGCTCACTTCGTTTGCTTACAGAATGGGGGTTGCCCCTTCGGTATATAATACAATCTCATAAAACGTTAGAAAACAGGGGTACGTCACCTCTTTTTTGTTTAGATAGCACATTTTGTGAAGTGATAAAAATTAATTTAACATTTTGTGAAATGAAAATGAGAAATGAGAAACATTTTTTCACATTTTGTGAAATAAGAAAATTAACAGTATATAAAGAATGTAATTATTTCACAAAATCTAAAAGTTTTATTCTATTAAAATACTGATTCCATTCTAAAAGTCCATAATTATCATAATAATTAGTGGTTTTTCGCAAAATTTCCCCAACTTTTACTAATTCGGTTAATCTTTGAACTAAAATAAACCCTTTTTCTACATTAGCAATAGCCGTTAAATCTTTAGTAGCAAAATGAGGTTCATTTTCTAAGCACCATTCACCAAAATTTTTCCACCAAATATGAGGTTCAATTACTACAACATGATACGCGTCATCCCATTTATCAATGATGGATAATACAAGTTTTTGATTTCCTTTTATTGGACCTAGAACTTTTCCTTTTTCTATTACTTCTTTTGCAAAAGGGCATCCTTCCCCATAATCATTTAATTTACTTGACATATTTATCAATTTTAGTTGCTTCGGCAAATTTTTGAAAGATATTTTTCTTTTTCTTTCTCGGTATTCTTTTCGGTAATTCAACAGGTTTTATTTTACTTATTGAAATATCTTCTAAACTAAATCTTAAGAAAGAAAAAGGCATTTCCCGAATAGCGCTATCAGCAGTTTCAAAATCAACTCCCCATCTTTTTGATAAATTATCTGAATCAACAGGTAACATTCTGAATAGTAAAACATTAGATAAATTTGCATCTAACCAACGGTTAGTTAAAGGCCGTTGTGAGACAAAGGAAGGAATGATACCCTTTGCTCTACCTTGTACCGCTAAACGCTTGAGAGAAGGCGGTACACGGGTCGGTGTGATGACAATTGAAGATTCATCAAGGATGAATGTGAAAGTTGCTTTAGGTTCACTATCGGCAAGGCGAAACATTTCATCTACGATAACTGATATATCTTGTTCCATACTTTTAGTATCAAATTCTTCATAGTAAGGCCAATACAAAGTTACCCGATTTTTATCCATAGATTTCATAACTTCTGATAAATCAAAGATAGGGTCTACAAGTAAATCATAATCGCCCTGCTGAACTTTAGGGTCAACAATAATAAATCTATGATATTCACCAAATTTAGGAGATAGAATTGCTTGTCTTAATGTTGAAATAACGGCGGTAGTTTTTCCACTTCCGCTAGTTCCGGCCCATAAAGTTCCCAATCTTTTTCTATCGGGTAAATATAATTCTTCAATTTTCAAAGGCATGTTCAACACTCATTTTTTCAACTTGTTTTTTCTTTCTTCTAAAAGGGTTTCTCATTAACGATTTTAGATTAAATTTGGGAAAAATTTTCTTTTTAGAATTTTGAGCAACATAAGTTACAGGAGGAATATAAGCACTTCCTAAAACGGTCATAAATACTAAATTAGGACTAAGATTAATTGATATTCCGTTAGCATCCATCATATGCATCGTTGCCCCTTCAAGAGCATCATAGTCCATAGGATGTCTTTTTATTTCCCATTCGGGCTGCTGAGTAACTCCTCTTCCCCAATGAGTTAAACCTCTATCTATTCCCATATACGCCCATCTAACTAACTTACCTTGAGTGGCTCTTTGTGCTACTGATAATGCAGCACCTCCCTCACTTAATTTTCTAATTGGTGTAGGAATAGTAGGTGAAGGTAAATCGCTATCTTCTGATTCATTTAACCATTCAATATCTTCCCAATCGGAAGTATTTTCTTCTACATTTTGTGAAGTAGAGTTTTCAATTATCGGTATTTCTTCTACATTTTGTGAAGTGATTTCTTCAGGTTTCACAAAATCTGAATTTTCTTTTACGAATTTTTTATGATGTTTGTAAACTGCTGCCCTTGATTTTCCGTTACCTTTTCCATGTCCATAATTATCAAAAGTAGATTGATATTTATTTTTATCTTTAGGGTGTTTTTCTGCCAATCCCATGATTATTCCTCTTCTTCCACTTTTCTAATAATATAACGAGGTTTATCGTCTACAACTATTTCTAACATATCTTCATCATCTAAGGCTTTTACAAAATCTTTTAAGTCTTTTACTTTCATTTTATTCACTCCATTTGTTCTACTGATTTATCAATTATTTTTTCAATATTCCCTGCCATTACTTGATTAAATAAAGGATTTTTCATAACTTTTTCAGTTGCTAACGCTAATGATAATTTAGGGTCATTGGCTTCTGTTCTAGCCACATTATAACCCATAACTAATTGACCGAAACCACCGAATAATAATCCCTTTAACATTGGATGAATTTCTTTTTCATGTTCAAAAAGAATATCAAGAAATTGCTTTAATTCCGAAGCACTATTTATCATTAAATCATCTAACTTTTCCCAAAGTAAAGGGTTATCGTCCCATTTCATAAAAATTTCCAAAGTAGACAAGTCTTTAACATTTTGTGAAGTAATTATTTAATTTAATTGCTCATGGGGGTAACTATCCCACCATGTATGCAACAAATCGCCAAAAGTTTGAGGCTTTTGTCTACCCCACAATCTTTTCGTAGAATCTCCGGCAGGTCTAATGGTGTATGAAAACTCTTCAAAGATATTCATTAACGACATATCACTTCTAACTCTTGCTTCCCCTGCTGAATATGGTCTTCTAATTGTTGCAGATTTTGTGAAACGATTTCTATTTTCTTCACAAAATCTGAAAAGTCCTCCTTCTCTAAAACCTCTCAAAAATAATGAAGCACTTCCTCTAAAAACAGTTTTAGTAAATTCAGAAGTTTTGATTGAATATACACCCGACATAAGCATGGCTAATTCTCCCCTTTCTTCTAATTCCCATTCTCCTAGATTATAGGGTGCGGGAAGAGGTCTAGGAGGTATATTGACTAACTTATCAGAAGGGAATAAAACTCCATCAGTAGCCACGCTTAGAGCATCAAAATTATTGACTCTAATTAACTCCGCTAGTCTCGCTCTGGTAGCCCCTGTAATTGTAGCAGCATAGAAAGGATTCCATAACTTTCCGGCTTTGTTATTTACTGCTTGAATCGTTTTACCGTACAGTGAATTGAGACAGGTTTTAGCAACTTGATATTCAACCGAACCTTTCTCACTAGAATTTTTCATTTCATAGAATTTTTCAATAAAAGGTCTGAACGGTTTTGTTTCAGTTTCTAATTGGTAAAACCATCTACCAACTTCAAATTGAGAATGAGGCCATTGTAACGCTTCTTTTATCTCTTCGGCGGTGAACCATCCTCTAACTAATCTAGGTGTTACAATCGTGCCTGTACTAGACATTTTAGCCAAAGGATTCCACTTATCCGAATTGAATAAAAACATACATTCAGCAAAACCGATAGTAAAAGGATTTCTTGTCTCCATCCATTCCATAAAATGCTCTTTATCGTCACCTTGAATCCATGCGGTTTCTTCTTCATCAATATTAGGTAAATGATACATAATATATGGATAAGCACTCGCTAAATCAACTCCTGTTACATCGGGATGATAACCACTTCCAGTAGTTTCAAACCAACCTCCTTGATATGCTGATAATGCTTGTTTCATTAATGTCATAGATTTTTCACTTTTTGTGTAATTATTTATTGTAGGAATTGAACAAGTATCAAGACAAGCCCTTTGAGCAACATTAGCCAAAGAATAAGGTTGGATAAATCTCACTCCCGATTCTACAAAATGGTTACGTTTTAACCTCGCTAATTCTCCCGCTAATTCAGCATCAATGATAGCATATTTATCAATATCTTCTGCATAATAATCTCTATATTCTGATTCATCAAATCTTGAAGCATCTAAAATTGTACCATCAAAACATTCCTCTAATTTAGTTTTATTAAGATATTTTTGAGCAGCGTTATTCAATCTCATTTTATTATAAAATTGAGAAATATCCCACCATTTACAAGGGCCTAATTTGTATGCCCCTCGATAAAAATTCTTAGGGGTAATTGTAAAACTTTTACCTTCTAAATATGTTAATTCAACCATCCTCCCCTCTACAATTGGAAGATAATCAGCCGTATCAACATTAATCACAACTTTATTCGATGAAATTTCTCCCTCAACTTCTTTTGAAGTGATTAAGTCTAATATCACTTGTTCAGATAGAGTTCTCAATACTGCTTGAGCATCAAATTTTAAATTCCAAAAGAAATACTCATAACATCTTCTACCCTTCTTTCCATTACCCTTACGCCATTTTTTAGTATGGTCATCGTTGTATAATACTTGCATCAAATGTGCAAAAGTTGGAGTTCTCCATACACCTTTTTCAGTTGAGAATAACCAAACTTTTCCTTCAATCGTTTCAGTATCAGCACCTATCATATTCCATGTCTGAAGACTTCTCTTCGCTTGCTTCTTTCTTTTTTGAGGTTTTATATTTGGTAAATCTCTAACAGGAAATCCCAAACCTTCACCCTCTTCACTCATTTCAACAATTGTTATTCTAGGCATAATCAGCCCGCCATTTGGTCATAGTTACTTCTCCATTCATCCCAATCTATATCATCATAATCATAATAATCATCGTACTCATCCCAATCTTCAAAATCTTCAGGAACTTCACCGAGTACATTTGTTGCTCTTTCAGAATTTAATGAAACTCCTTCTCTTCTTAAATTTGAAATTTGAGCAGACCTTCTAAGAGCAACATATTCTTCTGTTCTTGCTGATTCTTCTCTATTACTAAGCCTTTGAGGTAATGCCCTAGCCATTCTTTCAGCCCTTGCATTTCCTCTTGATTGAGCATCCCTAATAGCGGCATTTCTTCTCCTTCTTAATCCTCTATTTATTGATGCGTTAGCATTGAAGGCGGAAGTATCAACAGACCTTTGAGCGGGGGCAAATCTACCATCCCTCCTTACAGTTTCAGCAACAGGAGAACCCGCCGTTAATCCTCTTCTTCTCACTGAATCTCTAGTTCTAGCACTAGGTGTAGTTTCTCCCCCTTGCCATCTACGGACAGTTCTACGAGTAACCCCATAAAATTCCGCTTGTCTTTCAATTCCTTGTTCTCTAACTAAGAAGTTAATTCTATTCTGAAATGTAGTATCACTAACTGGCATATACGAACCCTCCGAAAGCGACTGTTACAATCGCTAGGGAAATTCTTGTGAAATACAGGCGGTTTCTAAGTCTTTCTATTTCCGCTAAATACATACTTTCTTCTCTAGCAATTACTAAAGTTCCATATGTTGCTATTGCCGAAATTATTACTTCAAGCATCTTCTCCATATTCAAAACCTAACCCTCTTTTTTCGTTGTAAGTATCAGAAATAATCTGTGAAATTCTTGACCTTGAAACTCCAAATCTTTCAGCAACTTCTACTTTTTTCCATCCTTCAAATTCAACAAGAAGCACAATGGCTCTCTTATCTTTCTTTGACAATCTGCTATATTTTTTGCTCATAATTTTCCGAAAGTTAGGAGGTATTTAAGTTCATGCGAACTTCACAAAATGTGTAATACTGAGAAAGGTCTTCTAAACTTTTTCACATTTTGTGAAATGATACTTCACAAAATATAGAAAAAATTAGACGTTTTTCTGAAATATTGATAATTTTTTGAATACCGTTTCCGCTTGAATAAACGTGCGTATCTCGCATCCTTTTTCCTTCCTAGTCCCATCTATCAAGGAGTATAGATAGCGTCTATATGATACCCCCTTTAGGGGGTATCAGATAGTATGAGAAATTTAGATAGAACAAAACGGCCTATTTTTGGTACTTCAGAAACAATAATGGACCGCCGAAACGTGGCGGGAAACATGAAACAGATTATGGACGGTTTTACATTAGGAGTCACAGTGATAATGGTAGAAGCAGTTGGTAACGGATTATTCAGATTATTCTTTAATCAATCCTTAACCAGTTGGGTAACAGGCACAATAGGTGTCGGACAAAGTGTGGTGAGTCAATGATATTGAAAGGACTTGAACAAGCGGGATATGGCGCTTTAGATTACATTCTTTTTGCTGGTGGACTTATCTTAGGTTCAGTAATGCTAGGACCTGTTGCAGATACAGTTGAAAATTTTATAGCAAACTTGAGGAAGTGATTAGATGAGACAAGGAGTCACATATTATCAATTAAATTCATCCACTACTAATGTACCTGCTGATGCAGCATCCGGTCCATATGTAGACGGTTTTTATGGTGTAGATGGTACACTAGAAACTCTTATTTGGAGAGTTACAACAGTTCAAGCAGCAGCCGGAGGAGGCCCTATCGCTATCTCGACCGGATTAGATGCAATAGTTTCTCAATTCAAGTTAGTTGTAAACGGAGAAATCCTTTATGATTGGATTGCAGGTATAGCACCGGAACAATCCAGTACAGAAGCGGGTCGCTTCGGATATTTCTTAAATCAAATCGGTGGAAGAGTTCTTCAAGTTCCTTCCGCTACAACTTCTACTACATGTGATATTTACATGGCTCTTCCAGTTGGAATAATTCTTAGCGGAACACCAAGATTTGAAATTACTTACTCTTTTTATCCGGCAACATTAGTTCTAGGGGCAGCCGGAAAATCAACCGTAACAAGTGGAACATCTACCTTTTGGGCTAGATTTAATTCAAAAACAGAACGTTCTACTAGAGTAATTTCTGCTACTTCTTTTTCTCATGGGGCGAATCTAGACCAACAGGTTGTTGCTAGAGTTCCCGCTATGGCAGGTGGATATACTTTGGAAACAATTTCCATTCAGAATGCTTCTGCTAACGCTGATAACTTCGGTACATCCGGTTTGAGAGTATTAGCATTATCACAATTCAGTATGCCTATATCTCTAAACAGATGGGCTTCAAATGAACTAGGTAATGGAATAATGCTTTCTGCCCCTGCTTCAAACACTTCTGCTCAATCATATGCTACTAGCCGCGATGGAATACTCAATGTTCCTCTATACGGATTAAAAGCAGGTGACTTGACTATGATAGTTTCAACAGGTGGTGCGGCTTGTACTCGTCTTTACCATCCTGTAATGACTGCACCTCTTCGTGGTGTAGAAGCATCAGCCCCTCGTCAAACTGCTGTTCCAAGTAGTAACGTACAACGTTCAATAGTTGCTCGCACAGAAGGTAACAATTAAGATTCTCTAACCTCCCTTGAGTAGTGGCTTCGGTCACTATTCACGGAGATTAGTGAAAACAGGCGTTCTAAGGTGTCTATCTTGCAGGGAATGGGTGTTAGGCGGTCAATGTACCACCTAACCCCGTTAAATGCGAGGTTCGACGTTTAAACGGCTATAAAATAAAGGTGATAAAATGGAAGAAAATAATCTACTAACAGGAATTGTAATAGTTGCGATAATATATTTTGTATTAATGGATAGGTGAAACTATGATTAGCAAAAGATATGGAAACGGAACAAGAACTAGAATGGCTAAGAAAATAACACAAACTATGAAACTCAAAAGAAAACAAAAATCAATGAGATTTAGTTATTGAGGTGTTAAAATGGTTAGAAACAATCCTAGATTTATGCAGATGAGTTATACAGGAATACCGTTGTTTAGAGGAAAGAAACGAAATATACCGGAAAATAGAATCCTTCCCCGTTCAGATAGTTATGATACTTCTTTTTTCGCACCTAAATTAAATATGTTCAGGAGAGTAAAATAATATGTCTAGAATTTTAAGATTAACAATTACAACCGAACCTCAATTTTTAGATATGACGGGGGCAGGTAAATGCTTCGTTAGAGTTTCGGGTGCTGATGTAAGATTGGCATTCGACCAATTTAGCGTAGATAATGGAAATTATTTTACTATTGATGATGGAGTAACTTTAATTTTTGACCAGCCACAACCATTCGTAAATCAACCATGTTTTGTACGTGCAGATGCAGGTACAGCAGTTATTGAAGTTTTGAATAGTGGTGGGAATAACTAAATGGATTGCACATTTTGTGTAATCCCAATGTGCATTTTCACAAAATGTGAAATTATGGAGGGAAAATAATATGACTCAAAACGCTGTAAATAATTTTTTATTTGGAATTGTTGTAGGTATGATTATTCAGTCAATATTCAAAATAATGCCAGAAAAAATGGAAAGTGATAATTAATGTCCGGTCCAGTACGCCCTCCTTTGAAAACTCAACTTGATAATGATACAAGTGAAAACAGGCCAGTGAATACAATTGCTTTCGCAAATACAGATTTCACTTTAACTAATTCAGGTACAAAAACAACCGTTGCTTTATCAGGTGGTGGTGGTGGTACTATTGGCGGAACAATAGCAGATACTCAAGTCGCTTTCGGAAGTGCGGCAGATACTATTGCAGGTTCGGCTAATTTTCTTTTTACTCAAGGTTCAAATCAACAATTGCAAATAAATCAAACATCAACGGCAGGGCTAGGTACAATAGCATTGAAAGAAGCCGGAACAACGGCGGGAATATTTCAATATCGTGGTAGCACAAACGGAACTAACCCGAACACTATAAGATTAGGTACAAATGTAGCGGGTGGTAATCTATTATTTATGACAGATTCAGCAACGGCTAATATGTATATAGATAGTACGGGTAAGGTTGGAATAGGTACAACGTCACCTACCGCACCACTTCACGTAAAAGATAGTGGAGTGGCTGATATGTTAAGGTTAGAATCAACCGATACAGGAGCAACCACCGCACCCGATTTAGTATTATATAGAAATGCGGCAGGTGCGGCGAACGATTTTATAGGTACACTTGATTTTAAAGCCCAAGATTCGGGGGGTAATGAAGAATATTATGGTCGTATAGTAACAAAAATTTTGGATGCAAGCGCAACACACGCAGGTCAAATGCTATTCAAAGTGGCTAAAAATGGTAGTATTGACTTAGATGACGCAGATATAAAAATTCAAGCCGGAACAGGAATTATATTCAATGAAGCCGGATTTTCTGATATGGATTTTAGAGTTGAAACTGATACACAAACTCACGCATTATTTGTTGACGCGAGTTTAAATCGAGTCGGGATAGGTACTTCATCACCGACTTCACTACTTCATGTTGAAGGTGAAGTAACTATTGGCGATGATACCGCAATAGGTTCTAGCACTTCCGGTATATTATCAGTCAATGGTTCAACCGCATTAGCGACTTTTAGAGCATCTAATGTTTCAAGCGGCGACCAAGTATGCGGCATAAGAATATTTTCTGATAACTTTAGGTCAAGAGGTATGATGATAGGTGCTTTGGATGTAACTTTAGGAACTGAAACAGAACAATATTTATTCGGTACTCAATACGCAAAATCGGGTTCGGCAGGAATTTCTGCATCTCCCGAAAATGGCGGTACTGAATATATCACCTGTTATGGTTTGGGTGCTAGTGGTAGTTCGGTCGCTATAAATGACGATAATATAAATATGGATTTCAAAGTCGGAGCGGAGACTTCCGGTCATTTAATTTGGGCGGATGCCGGAAGAGATGCGGTTGGTATCAAGGGTCAACCTTCAACAGGTTTAGCAGATAATAACCCCGTTTTACAAGTAGACGGTTCAATATCAGGAAAAGTTCCAATAATAGTTACTAGTTCTGCTACGAGTATAACATTAACAAATGACCAAATGTCGGGTCACGTTTTATGGTTTGGCACTACAAGTAATGTTACTATTACTTTGCCCGATGGTGTAACAGGCGACCATATCAAAGTCATAATGCCTTCGGGTGATGTTGAATTTCAACCAACACCTTCAGGACAAATTAATGGCGGTGTGGCAGGGGCTTCTATTAGCAGAAATTCTGCTCAAAATGAAATATTGGAATTTATATGCGTTGCGGCGAATAAATGGTATTTGAATAATCCTTGAGGTATAATTTTGAATGGTGTTAAACGTGATAAAAACGGTAATGTAACTAGGGATGAAAAAGGTAATGTTGAGAGGGATTAAGAATGCCATATGTTTATGATAGAAAATGCGGAAGAACAAAGGTTTCTTCTAAAGTTAGAGTAGGTAGGGTAGGTTCTCCTAGATGGAGAAGTTATTGTGCTAGAACTGCTAAGATAGTAGATAGCGGAAGTTGTTCAAAAAATCAGATTCAGCGAAGAAGATGGAAGTGCTAAAATGGATGAACAGACTTCACAAAATGTAAAAAACCTTGACCCTACTTCACAAAATGTGGAAAAAGAACCTTTGAAATTTCATATCTCACCCGATGAATTTACCCTAAAAGGAAGGATAGATATTCCCCCTAAATTTTGGTATTTACTAATAGCCGTTTTATGTGCAACTTTAGGAGTTTCATATGAAGAAATAATGGCAGTAGTGATGTAAATGAATGGTAGACCTAATGACCCAAATGATGATTATGACGATTCAGAAGATAGAGATTTTAACCCCGATTCTCCCACTGAAAATATTCCTATGGATATTATTGATAATCCTATGAATCCTCAATTTACTTATAGAAATTGGGAAGATTATATTTGTGTAAATCAACCCCTAGGGGCATCATTATTAAGAGATAAAGGAGTATTAGATTATTCAGGGGCAGTCGTTTTCAAAGATGGAAAAAACATTGAACTTCAAGGCCCAAATAAAGAAGGATTTTTTCAAGCAGCCCCGTATTATGAAGCATCAAGATTACAACTAGATTTAAAAATTTCAGCACAAAAACCGAATAATGAATTAGACCCTGTAAGATGGGAGGAAAGAATGTCAATAACTATCGAAACAGGTGATAGTCTTACGGTAGATGTTTATTCAGATTCTATGACCGTATCTTTAGTAAAAAACGGACAAGAATTTTTAGACCCTCAAGAAATAAATACAATATCAAATATGTATAACGATTTTTATGTTGTAATAACATTGAAGAGTTATGCTGAATGTACTATTATTCCTCCGAAAGAAGATGACCCTCCAAATGGAGGAGGCGGAGAAGAAATAATAGATGATACAGAAGGAATTTCACTTTATGTTATTTTAGGCGGATTAGTTGCATTCGTTATTCTATCATTTATCATATCAACAACAGGTGATAGTGATGGAAGTTGATGATAAGTTAGAACTAGCAGGTAAGGCCGTTGTAGGAGGCGTTCAAGGCATAATTAATAGCATTCCTGTATTGATGATGTTTGCAGTTATGTTCAGATTATTATTTGATATTTTTAATGCAGTATTTACAGGGAATGTGTATAGATAATGGTAGTAGGTTTTATTGGTAGGTATCTTATCAGATTAGGCGATGCTGATGGTGATGGAGAATACTATGAAGAATATGATAGAGATGGTAATTTTGTTCAAAATCTAGCCGTTGATGTCGGTAATGATTTACTAGATGCGGGAACGGCTACATTAATTACCGCAATTGAAGAAATTAAAGATTTTATTTCTAATATTGATTGGGAAGGAATTGGTACTGCTTTAGGAAGGGCAATTGCTTACGGTTTAACGGCCCTTAGAGAGACTTCTATGGCTATCTTTGAGGAGATAGGCCCGATACTAATTAGAACCGTCAAAAACGCTTACAACTCAATTTCTGAAGTGTTCTTAGATGGTGGAGTTGAAATCTTTGCTGCCTTTACAACAGGATTACTATTTTTAATGGGAATGATATATCTAATTCGCTATGTTTATCATGCACCTTTAGCACACCTCGGTATAAATGGAAGTTGAATTATTTTTTAGTTATTTAATTATCCGAACGGGGATAATTTATTTGTATATATTTTTTAAGAGATAGCGATAGAATGAGCGAGGATTAAAAATTATGAAAAATTTAACTCATCCTATCCCTATCAATTGTTACGAATTTCTTGAACTATAAATTCACATTTTGTGATTTATGCAGTCCATCTGTAAGCGTAGCCAGCCGGACTCTTTTCCGATGATATTCTTGTAAAAGTAAATGTGTTACCTTCAATACCTTCGGGGTTTCCCCCTGCTGCCTTGACTAAACTCATCATACCGTTTTGTGGCCCATAAGAACCACTTAACCATATGAGTTCGCCACTTATTTCGGTTGAAACTTCAGCACCGATATTACCGCTAGGTGTATTGAAGATTCTATCAAAAGTGATAGAAACCTCCGTATCTAACGGTACTTCCTTCAATGCTACTGTTTCTTTATCTGTTCCTGTATTTAATACAGACCAGTCAATTTCATTTGTAGTTGTCATATTCAGTTATACCTCCCATTGTCAACCAAAAGCAAGAGGTATTTAAACTTGAGTGAACTTCACAAAATGTGGATTTTTATAGGTAAAAACAAACATTTTATATACTGCCTACCTCTAATTATTTTTGAGGTAGACAAAATATGAGATACTGTAAGAAATGTAAAAAGCCCATAACGATGATACAATTTTTAACGCATAAATGTGTAATGGAGGAAGAAGAATGATAGAAAGTTTAGGTAATAAATATTGTAAAATTCTAGGTTGTAATACTAGGATTTCTTCAACTTCTAAAGTTACTAGATGTGCTAGATGTTGTAGATTAAATATAAGAAAAGAGATAAGTGAAACATATAAAAATTGGTGATTAAAATGAAGAAAAAAGAAATAATTTATGAAATAGATAGTATATTGAATGAAATGGAAAGAATGAAAAAAGAAATAAGAACGATGAAATTTGCTTTAGAAGATTTCAGATTAAAAGAATCTATAAGACAAAATAAATCAGAATTTGAGGTGATGAACCTTGAATAATCATGGTTTTATTGATTCAGAAGGTGATATAATCTTCGGAATAGATGATTTGGATATAGTAATGGGAATGAAAAAACTAAGTTGGTTAAATGATGAAAATGTATATGATTACAAAAGCAATGTTCAATCAAGATGTAAATTTTTAGGAGTTGAATTAGTTTTTAATTCTCCTACAACTTTCTTAAATGAACTAGAAAGAGTAGGTTTAGGTTCAAGAATAAACCCTGATTTTAACGTAAAAAAGCACTATGAACCTTCACAAAATGTGAAAAAG
>Ga0099847_1000361_pt1 | contig 15650 bp, 16 predicted proteins | sample CB_VirMetaG_2_FD_78178 | JGI IMG/M metagenome (GOLD analysis project Ga0099847, IMG submission 78178) | Freshwater to marine saline gradient viral communities from Chesapeake Bay - CB_1504_2 Viral MetaG | ecosystem: Environmental > Aquatic > Marine > Coastal | place: USA: Chesapeake Bay...
AATATAATTGTTTTTCTAATTTATTATTAAATACAAAAGTAAAAAATGCACGAACAATGCTTGAATATTATATGTATATAGATTATGATGTACATGAAACAAAACCAGATGTAATAATTAATCAACCCAAATTAACCGATGAAAACTATTCAAACTTTTTAGATGAAAAATGTTTTGGTAAGGATTTTACAAAATCCTCCTATGATTGTTTAATTATGAAATCAGATACTGGAACCGGTAAAACAACAAGTTTTAGAAAATATTATGGTAATCAAAATAAAGGTAATACTAATTTTTTATCAATTGTTTCAAGGGTATCATTAGCAGAAGAGCAATACGTAACATTTTTAAAAGATGGTATAGATTGTCAATTTTATAAAAATGTAAATAAAATGTATGAAAAAAATAATTATATTATTACAATTGATAGTATTATAAAATTTGCGGATTGGGACATTAAAAAATTTAAAAATTATGTAATTTATTTAGATGAATTTAATTCAATGATTGAATATTTAATTTGTGCGGATACATTAAATAATAGACGTGTAATTGTATTCAAACAATTATTAGATATTTTAAATAATTGTAAAAAAATTATATGCACTGATGCAGATATTAATGATATATCATTATCATTTTTAAAATTAGTTAATAAAAATAAAATATATATTAAAAATGAATTTTTACATAATAAAAATATTAAATGTCAAGAGTTATTCAGTTATGGTGATTTTTGCCAAAAATTACATTTAGAAAAAAAGTTCTTATGTTGTTGTGATAGTAAATCACAAGCAGAGATGATACATCAACAATTAATAGATTTTGGAGTAAGAGATGTAAAATTAATTACATCAGATACTGACGACAAATATATTAATTTAGATGAACATGACAAAGTTATATATTCGCCAAAAATTATTTATGGTTTAGATAGTTCAATTAAACGTCCGGTGTATTGTTATTATAAAGAACGAACAATCGCCCCCACTGCAATGATTCAACAAATTGCGAGATGTAGAAATATTCAATATTTACGATATACATTCGAAATGAAAAAAGTTAAAATAGAGGATGAAGAATTCTCATTAGATTTTATCGAAAAAGAATTAAATAAACTGGATTCATTCGGTTTTGATTTTTGTTCATTTAAAATTTTAGATACTTCTAATGTGTTTTCAAGTTCCTATTTAGAATTATATACAAAATATAAATATTTAAATAGATGTTATGAAACAAATAAATTTGGACATTTTCTTAATTTATTAGAAAAACGAGGATTTAAAAATGATAGTATTAAATTTTATAATACAAATTTAGATGGTACAAAAAATATGAGAGATAAAGTCAAAGAACTTAAATTAGAAAACTTTTCAGTAGATCATCCATCAGTAATTAAAATAAATGAATATCTAAATATAGATGAACAAAGCATAGAAGAATATAAAGATTATTTTTTGAATCAAACAAAATTAAATAATCATTTTAATATTTCAACATATTTTTTTAAAAATGATGAAAATACTATAAATAAAAAATTACAAGAAAAATTAGAATTTGATGTAAAAAAGGTTTCATCGAATTTATCAAAAATGAAATTTTTACAAGAAATTAAGGATTTATCCGGTTGTCATGATAATAATGATATTATAGTAAAAAATCCATTAGATATAACAAAAGCAGATTTTTACGCTACTAATTATAATAAAGTATGGAATGCTTCAATTAAAAAAAGTGATATAGACTTTACAGATATAGATGTAATAAAACAATATTTATATAAAATGTATAAAAATTTATTTGGTAATGAATTAGTTAAAAATGATAAAATAATGGTAAATAATAAACGTAAAACTAAATATACATTTGATAATAAAATTTTAGAACGTGAAGAAACATTGTACAATTTCCGTAAACGAAGTACTCAAAACCGCCAGAAATAATGGTAGTTATGATTTATGATTTTTATATATTCATATTGAATAAGTAATTCATTACACCGTTTTTGTAAATTCTTATAGTAAATATTTGGTAAAATGGTGTAATTGCTTTACGTTGCCTATTGTAAATAGAAAAATTAAGCACTTTTTGAATTAATAAAAATTAGTATTTCTTTTTCTTTTCACTTTTTTTAAATTTATTAGACTTTTTAGGTTTAGTATTATCAGTGTAATTCTCGAAAATTTCTTTTGGTTTAATCTTTTTATCTCTTTTTACAGTTTCCATGGGTTTATGTTGTAAATCCATATGATTATTACTTTTAATAGTTTTTAATAACATTTTTATAAATTACATTAATATTTTAATTTTTTTTCAAAAAAAATATTTTATTTATAATTAATATAAAATGTCGTTAATTATAACTTCAAATGTTAATCTTGAAGATGTTAATACGCAAAGTAATATTTTTAAACCATATTCATATACAAATTCATTAAATAATAATACTTTAAAAATTCCCGCTAATAGTGAAATTGCATTACAAAGTTGTAAAATCAATAAATCTGGTGTATATACATTAAGTAGATTAAATAATATTTTTGGTGTTTATTTTGGTAAAAAATTGGTAAATGGAACATTTGACCTTGCCAATTCTACTGTATCACCTATGATTGGTAATATTGGAGATTTAAACATAGGCGATTATGTAGAAACTAATGTAAGAGATATGGCGGGTTTAATAGAAATAGGCATGAAGAATGTTATTTCTCATCCAGCAGTAATAAAGGGACTTGACGCACAAGGCAATATAGATGCTGGTTTAGTATGTAATGCTTCATATAATGTAACATCAGATTTTCAAGGTTATAACTGGGTTTTAACTCAACACACCGCAAATGAAGAGACCACAACATCATTAGATGTAGATGTAGGGGTAACATGTCTTACGGCAAAAGATGACAACGCGGGTACTTCATATACCTTAGATAATGGGGTATTTACTAATTTAAGAAAACAAAATATACAAGTTCGTTGTGATGCTTACCCAATAACCAATAATGGTTTTAAAGTAATCGCCGGAGTTAATGCTGGTACACATCAAGGTATAGTATTTGATATTCAAGCCGCCAATAATGTTGCCGCATCAAGATGGGTTGTTGGATTAGTAAGACCAAATATTCCAAGTGCTTTTGATTCTAATGATGACCCCATAGAATATTTACCAACATATTTTGAACCTAATTATTCTTCACATAATAAAGGAACATTACAAAAAAATCAATTTTATGATTATTGCGTAAGACGTGTTGGAACTCAATTAAGAATATTTCAAAGTTGTATAAAAGGTGGTAGAACTACTGGTAATTCACAAGATTTAGTAATGAACCCTATTACATATTGGGGTTTTGGTGGAAATTTTGATGCTGAATATAATATAGGTACTAATGCTTCTAATTTTAGATATATTAAATTTGCGGTATCTAATGAAAAAATGGTAATTCAAATTAGTGCCAATAACAAAGATTGGTTAGATTTACTAAACCAAGACCAAAGAACAACACCCGCAAAAGACACAATACCAACACCAATTAATTGTACTCAATGGCATTTATTTCCCGCAATGTCATTGGAAAGAGGGACAAGTATTACAATGAGTGATTTTTACACATATCAAGTATTTGATGAAACTTATGATATTTTTAATGAAAAGTTTAATTGGTGGGTTAAAATATGTAATGCTGGTATTTCTGAAACATTCGGACGAGATGTTGAAACAAGAATATGGAATGATATTGATAATGCAACAGTAAGAGACCCATTAGGTGTAGATAGTCATTCAGTTATGGAAGATTCACAATTAATATTTACATTAGCACCTAGTAGAGATTATGGACAACAGATCACACAACCTTGTAATACTCAATTTTCATTAGGATTTGTAGGACGTTCAATTGTAGATACTTTGAATGATTCAACAAATACAACACAAACAATAAATAGTGATAATGTACCTAAATTAATTTCTAATGTATCTTTATTTGTTAGATTAAATAATTTTACACAAAATAGTACAAACGCAAGGCGTGGAACATCTACAAGTAAAATTGTAGCACATTTACCACGTTTTGACAATAGCGGCAATGAAACTGGCGGTTTATATTTTGAACCACAAGAACGTGTATATTTGAAACTTAACAATACAAACGAACTTACATTAAATCAACTTGATGTAGATATAGTATATGATAATGAACAATTATGTACGGCAATTACTGGTAAAACAATAATTGTATTTCATCTACGAGACAGCAAATAATAGGATTTTTAAAAAATCCTTACCAAAACAAACTTTTTAGAAAAGTTTTAACAAAACATATTTATAATAAATCTAATATAACTAATCTTTAAAATAATAATAAATTTAATTTTTTATTTTTTATTTTTTTTCTAAAAGAACTATATAAAATGTCTTTTATTCCAAAAGTAAAAATGGATTTTGTACCGGAAGAACCGGAAGAAACCGACGATGAAGAATTAATACCAGAAGTAATATCAACAACGGAAGAAATAAACCCAAATGATATTTTTGAAGACACTAAAGAACCGGTAAACATTATAGAAGAAAGTTTAGAACCAATTAAAAAACCACGCAAGAAAAGAGAATATACCGAAGAACAAAAACAAGCAATGCGTGAACGTATGGCAAAAGTAAGAGAGGCAAGAAAGATTAAGGGAAAATCAAAAAAGCAAGAAGAGGAACCACAACCAAAACCAATTGAACAACCAAAACCAATTGAACAACCAAAACCAATTGAACAACCACAAGTAATTCAACAACCAAAACCACAAGTAATTCAACCACAAATAATACAACCACAAGTAAATCAAGAAGAGGCGCAAAAAGCAATAGAAAAAATGATATTTGCGGGTATTCAATCATATGAAGTGTTACGAAAAGAACGTAAAGCAAAAAAGAAGGAAGCACAAAAGAAAGAAAAAGAACATGAGGATTTCAAGAATACTTTAAAACGTGCTATGAATAGAAAGAATACTAACCCCTATGGCAATGGATTCTTTTAGGATTTTCAAAAAATCCTTACCAAAACATATTTTTATATTTTTTTATTTTTTTATTTTTTTAGTTTTTTTCTGTAAGTTCTTTTTCTAAAAGAACTATATAATATGGAAAACAAAAAAGAAGAACCAAAAAAAGAAGAAGAAAATATACCACCACCACCAAAGGTGTTTAAGGTCAAAGACCCCCCACCATCTAAAATGTTTAAGGGTTTACACCCGCACTTACCACAACCACCAAGTTTATTATTAATCATTGGAAGTGTAAGAAGTGGTAAGAGTAACCTTTTGTGTAATTTGCTTTGCAACCCTTCAATGTTTAAAGACCGATTCGATGTTGTCCACCTTATTTCAAACACATTGAACGCAGACCCAAAAATGAAAATGATGAAAAAATATTTTGCGTGTCAAGATCATTACCAAGATTCAATGATAGAAAATATTATAGAAAGTCAAAAATCATTAGGAGAGGATGACAGATTAAACCTTGCAGTTTGTCTAGATGATATATTAACGAAAGATTTTTCTAAAAATAATTATGTATCATTTTTAGCAACTCGTTTTCGTCATTATGGTATTAATTTATTATGTTTCACTACTCAATCATTTCGTGCCGTTAGTGGTTTAATTCGAAACAATAGTACTAATGTAATTATATGTAAGCAACAGAACTCAAAAGAACTTGAAAAAATCGCAGAAGAATATGGGGACTTGTTCGGTAGTCAAGAAAATTTTAAAAAAATCTATAATATAGCACATAAGGACCGTTACTCATTTTTACATCTTGATTTACAAACCAACCCCGCCACCGCATATTATCAATTTGAAAGAGTCATAGCACGTGGAAGTGAAATTCTAGAATAGGATTTTCAAAAAATCCTTACCAAAACATATTAATAAACATTAAAAAGATTATTTTTTTTCTGTAAGTTCTTTTTCTAAAAGAACTGTTTAAAGAACTATATGTTTTATTAATTCTTTTATATTAGGGTCTAATTCTATTTGTAAATTATCATTTTCTAAAAATCTTATTTTATCAATAGTATTATTTTGATGACATAAACAAACCATTATTTGCCTTATATCTGTTATAAATACTTGTTTATCGTTTCCTTGAATTAAATTTACACCTTCACCACGTGATGACCTTTTAAACTTATTACTTGAACCATACCATTTTTTTGTCATCATCATTGTTGCTTCATGTATGAAAAACTTTTTATCTCCACAATCAATACCAGTTGATTTAAAATCATTATGTGGATATATAAACATCATCTGATTTGACCCGACTAAACCCGCTTTATTTTCTTTTAATGTTTTATAAGAATATGAAATATAAGTAGGTAAATATATATCGTCATCGTCCATAAAACATATTATTTTATTCTTTGATAATTTAATTAGTTTATTTCTTTTTTCTCCAATTGTTGTTCTGTGTCTTTGTTTAATATAATTTAATTTAATTGGAAATAAAACATTTTTCATGTATTCTTCATTTTCAATAAATGGTGTTTCGCCATCATCTAATATTATTACTTCTAGTAATTCGTGGGGGTAATCTTGGCGTAAAATATTCATAATACATAATTGAATAAATTTACTTCTATTATATGTTGGTATTAAAATACTTATCTTTTCCATATATAGTTCTTTTAGAAAAAGAACTTACAGAAAAAACATTAATTAATATGTTTTGGTAAGGATTTTTTGAAAATCCTATTTTTGTTAAAACTTTTTAAAAAAAAGTTTATTTAGAAAAACCACGATTTATTCACTTCTACGTATTCTTCCGGTGGTCTTGTTTTACTTTTAATTTCTTTAATATCTTCTTCTATTGTATTTATTTTATTATTTATTTCATTTAATATTTTAATAATATTATCTAGAAGTTCTTTATTTTGTTTTGCCAAGTTTTTTTCCATATATAGTACTTTTATAAAAAAGTTTATTACACCATTTTAGTATTTTTATATATATAGAATTTATAAAAACGGTGTAATAGGATTTTCTAAAAGAACTGTTTTATTTTATCACTATGAATTTTTGGCAATTTATGTTCTTTATATATTACTACTTCTTTTAAACCATTACATATAATTGGTTTAGAAATATGTTTATATTTATCTTCAAATTTTTTATTAAATGTATTTATTATATCTTGATCTATATTTGGTGAACTTTCCAATAATCTGTCATATTCTGCACGACTTACTTTTAAAAAGTCCCTACAATTTTTTCGTTTATCATCTTTTAATGCTAATTCAATTTGTATATTTCTACCAAATTTTGACCATGCTACACTCGATATTCTTGATGCTTCATATATTTCGGCATATTTTAAAAATGACATTAAAGTACCTAATATACCACATAATATATTAAAACCTCCTACAATGGCGCTGAATCCTTGTTTAAATCCAGTTGGCACATAACTATCGGCAAAGTTTGCGGTACCGGTTAAAGTTGATAAAACTATTATAGGTATACTCATATGATGATATTTCTTCTTATATTTTCTTTCACTATAATTGTGTAACCATCCGTAGCACAAGGCAATTTCGCCCCACTCACTCAATAATTCTTCTATTTCATCACTCCAACAATCTATATTTTCTTCATCAATTTTTCGTGGGGTTTTGAGTTCCTCCATATATAGTTCTCTTAGAAAAGGATTTTCAATATTAAAAAAATAACTTATTTTTGTTAAAACTTTTTTTTAAAAAGTTTAATCCTTACCAAAACATATTTTATTTTTTTTTGTTAAAACTTTTTTCTAAAAAGTTTATATAATGGAAAAAGAACTTTATAAACCTTTTAAAAGTAAAGCAAAGCATAAACGATTTTCAGTTTATGTAAAAGGTGATAATGGAAAAACTAAATTAATTAATTTTGGTGATAGTAGATATAGTGTATTTTATCAACATAAAGATAAACAACGACAAAAAAGTTATTTAGCACGTGCAAAAGGTATTAAAAATAAAAAAGGTCAATTAACTTGGAAAGATAAAAATACTTCTAACTATTGGGCGATTAAATTATGGTCTAATACTAAACCTCAATGGGCGTAATAACCTTACGCTCTACAAGTAAATCATATTTTTCTGGGTGTTTTTCTTTAAATACATCCAGATTATCACGTTTTTTATAATAATTATATAGATTTCTTGATTTTACATATTCTTGTTTTTTCACATAATTTTCTTTATATTTATCTTTATTATTATTATAATAATTATTAGATCTTTCTTTATTTTTATTTTTGAAATCCTCATTCTTTTTTCTCACATTGTGGTAATATTCACGTTGTGTTTTTTTGTTATTTTGGTATTTTTCAATAATTCGTTTATAGTCTTCTGTTGTAAATTCCATTCTTCTATATATATATATAATATTTTTTTTATATACTTTATACATATAAAAAAAGAGTTCTTTTAGAAAAAAGGATTTTCAAAAAATCCTAACCAAAACATTTAATAACTTGTTTTTTTGTTAAAACTTTTTTCTAAAAAGTTTATATAATGAATAATCGTAAAAAATATTTTGAAAATTACTATAAAGAAAATAGAGAAAAACTAAAAGAATATTATAAAAATATTTATTGGCAAAATAACTTATATGGTAAAATTAAAAATAAAGAAAATAATATATTTAAAATAAATAAAAAAGAATTTATAATAACTTTTTAATTAATTGTTTTCTGTAAGTTCTTTTTTGAAAAGAACTATTCGGTACGTGCGACTGCGACTTGCTGACTTGGTGCGACTGCTTCCGTTGCTTGTTCTACTGGTTTATTCGCGGCATCTTTTGCTGCATCTATTGAATCCCCTACACCTTGCAACGCTGCACTACCGGCACTAACAATTCCGCCAACTGCACCAAGAATTTGAAGTCCCGGAACTAATCCGGCAATGTCTAACGCTCCACCAATAATATTTCCTACATTAGCGGTTTGCTGTTCCCAATTATCACCCGCTACATGTCCATCTTTTATATCTTCGAATAAATCTTGACCGGCACTAACTGCTGCACCAACTGTGCCCGCAATTCTTGTGCCTTTCTCTAATACATCACCGGCACCACCGATAAACCCTCTAACACCTTTTACATCTGCGGAAGACTGGACACCTTCAAATCCTCCCCCCACTGCCTTACCCCCCGCAACGGTTTTTCTTATTGCTGGGTTTAATGCATCTTTTACACCACTTACCATTTTAGCACTATCAATTCCTCCACGTATTAAATCATTAGTTGCTTGTGTTTTGTCTACTTCTCTTTGTTCATTGTAATTTTGTGCTGCCAAATCATTTTGTGCTTGAAGTTGTAAATTTGTATTCTGAACTCCTTGTGCCATATTATTTGCTTGACTTACTCCACCATCTACGGAATATAAAGATAAACCCATATTTTATATAATAAACTTTTAAAAAAAGTTTTAACAAAAAAAAATAAAAAATAGTTCTTTTAGAAAAAGAACTTACAGAAAAATATTAAATATGTTTTGTTAAAACTTTTCTAAAAAGTTTGTTTTGGTTAATATTTTTTTGTTAAAACTTTTTTCTAAAAAGTTTATAAAAAGTTTATTTCATATTTACCATAATTTATATCAAATTTTTTTTTATCTTCATTTTTAATATATTTTCTTGGTTCACGTCCTATTTTTTCTTTATAATATTTTCTTTGTAGTTCTAATCTATAAGGTAAATAGTAAGTAGAATTAATATTATCTTTATTTTTTTGATAATATTCTTTATAATATTTTTTATTATATTCTTTCATGTATTCTTTTTGATATTCTTTATTATTAGTTGGCATATATAGTTCTTTTAGAAAAAAGGATTTTAAAAAAATCCTTACCAAAAAATATTATTATATTTTTTAATGTTTTTTTGTTAAAACTTTTTTCTAAAAAGTTTATATAATGTCAATAGTTGATACAAAATTAATAAATTGTAATCGTATAACATCAATTGAAGTAAAAAGCGGTAATAACTCAAACCCCGCATACTTCACCAATCAATTAGATGAAACTTTAATATTAGATGTTGGCGACCAAATAAGTGTAGAACGTTCTTTTATTTCCGAAGTAGGAGCGGGGAACAGTCAAGTAATAGAATTTAAAGGTGCTACACTAAAAGAAAATCAAAAAATACCATATACAAAAATTACACCAAGTCAACTTAGAAATGATCCATTTGATGCTAATTATAGAATGGGATATTATCAAGTATATGAAGCATCAGAAGAAGAACATATATATGACGTTAAAGATAATGAAGCATATATAAGATATGGATATTATATCAACGCAGATGACAACCCTTATTATTTAAGTTTACCAAGAAGATTTATAACAGATAAAGTAGATACACCAGATGATGAAACAAGATTTACTGATAGAGATGAAACAGCACAAGGTATGACACATTTTACAGTTCAACCAAACAACCACGCAGTTTGTGATTATTACAGATATAAAACAAAAGATAATAAAATTATACCAAAATTAAAAATAGATGGTTCAAGATATGCATTATATGTATTAAAAACAACATCATTTAATAATGAAACTGGTTTAGGTTCTAATATGATGCCATATACACCAACAGAAAACGCAAGTTTTTATAGGCAACACGTGGCATTAAATACATGGTACCCATATAATGAGATTAAAAAGATTAGTATAAAACAAGGTTTTAATACATCACCAGAAATTGCCGACCAAATATCAAACCAATTAAATGAAAGCGAAACCCCATTACCATTCAATATAGGTTATACAGTAAGTGGCGAAAGATACTTAAAAACAATTACAACAACAGTGGAAAACCCCACATATAAATTATTTAATTGTGCTAATATTATTTCTATGAATGCTTCAAATTTTGATGAATATATAGATAATGCTTCATTGGGGGGTCAACCTTCTACAAATTCACAATTATATTATTCATCATATCAATATATTGGTGTAAAACGTCCAGAATTATGGCAAACTGGACGAGCAATTGTAGGCGAAAACCAACCAAGAAAACAAATAAACCCAAATTCAAGTCTTACAAGATATTTATTATTGAGAGCAACAAGGCAAACGGATAGTATAGTAACTATGTTTGAATGGTCTAAATCAAAATTAGAAGAAATATCAGCATTTTTAAAAGCACAAGAACTATACCCCGAATTATTTGATAATTTAAATTCATTGACATCATATAATGCTAATCCAAATGTAAATTTTAGTAGATATTTACATATAAATAAATGGGGGTCATCTAGTGCTAGTGTTTTACCAAATACTAATAATGCTTTGGGTTCTGATGGTTATACATCATCATCAGAATGTTTAGCATCAATACCATTATTTATAGGATATAGAAAGAATGAAGAAAATATATACTATGAACCCGACCAAGCACCAAATGATGTATACGCTTTTGGATTTGCTACACCACGTTATGATTCCGACGATGAAAAATATTATATTGTTATACACCCAGAAACAAACGGAATAGATGGAATACCACTTGAATTATATAATGAACCAACCACTGCTAGTGGTAATATTGAATCTGGAAGAGAAATTGGATACGACCCGCATTTTACAGCATATGGCACCGCTTGTGTATTATTAAATAGTGGGGCATATATATTTAACCCATTAAATCCGGTATCAGTTCAAAAAATACACCAGACACCAGCAACAACATTTGAAGACATCACAAAATATTTTACACAAAGATATGTAGGAGCAAATAATCCGATATGTCAATTTAACCAAGATACAAACAGATATGAATTTATACAATTACATGAAGCAATGAATGTAGGAAATGATAAATTAGCCGGTGATACTGGAAATAGTCCATATATAGATGTTTCAGCAGATGCCGGGGATGTAGTCTATAAATTTAATCCACGTATACAATCATTTGGTTTTAGTCCAAATTTTAAACCATATTTGAAACCATCAGAAGTTCAGTTAAATTATCCAAATTTACCAAAAAGTCATATTCCAGCATCAGACACAAGCACTAATAAAAGGGCATTTGAATTGTTAAATGAGAATATACAACCATATTCATTATTTGATAGTAGAAGTGGTATTTATATTGATAATTGGGGTGTAGATAGTGAAAACTGGGAATCGTCATTGTGGGGGACAATGGGTTTTACCTACGAACAATTACACGCAACATTAACACAAAATAATACATTATTAAGAAGAATAGACAATTTAAATTATCAATCATTAAGATTTTTGACAACTAATTCAGAACAAGCAACAACAGACACGAAGGCTTGGGTATCAAATGCTTTTAATGCCCCTATGTATGAATTAGGATTAGCACAAGGGAGGGCATTAGAATATTACAGACCAAGTGGTATTGAAGGTGCAGCAGTTTGGGAACCAATAGGAGAATTAGAGATAATACCGGCAATTGTAAATAAAACAGAAAGTATGACAATATCATCAGTAAATTTATCAAGATCAATGATTAGACCATATTATACAATTAGAAGTAATATTATAGAAGATACAACAAGTAATGTAAATGGTGCATTATTACCAATTGTAAGTGTAGTAGATAAATATTCAGCACAAGGTGATTTTTACTTCGGTAATCCTAGTTCAATTACATTTACAATAACAAAACCCACATATATATCATCAATTACAACAAGTATACATGACCCAGACGGGAAATTCGCAAATGTAAATAATTCATCAGCAATTATATATAAGATAAATAAACAAAGACCACCACCACCAAATATATTAGAAGAAATATTAAAAGAAGAAAAAAAGAAATAAATTGTTTTTGTTAAAACTTTTTTCTAAAAAGTTTATTTTTTAAAAAAAATGAAATAAAAAAAATATATTATTAATTATATATAACAATGGAACCAGAACCAGAAATCCAATATGATATTAATTATGTACCAGATGAAATGCCAGAATTAACGAAAGAACAAGAAGATTACTTATGGAATATTCGTGATAAACAATACCACCCAGATATTGAATTATTAGTAAGAACTTTAATTGAAGATTATGGAATAAAAGTTCAGAAAGCGGAAACAATCGCGACGGAAGAAGCACAAAAAAAGGGTATGTCAATGTGGTTGAAAGATTACAAAAGTATGAAAAAATTTTTAAGAAAACAACCAAGATACCATAAAAAGAGTAATAAAACACTTATTAAAGAATATATAGATATTTATGAATATATATTAGTTCCACTAGATGAAGTAGAAAAATACAAAAAAAATAAATGGGACTAATTATATTTTTGTTAAAACTTTTTTTAAAAGTTTATTACACCATTTTAGTATTTTTTATATATATAGAATTTATAAAAACGGTGTAATAATTTCTTTATATCCCCCAATTAAATTTAATCATTACACCATTTTAGTATTTATCATATATATAGAATTTATAAAAACGGTGTAATTATGAATATAAAAAAATATTCTATAATATATAGTATATGAAAAATCAAAAAATATGTATTTGTACTTGGTATGATGATAATATTAAAGATTATGGAGATATAACGGCAAAATTAAATTTAAATTATTGTAAAAAATATGGTTATGATTATATTGTAGACAATACAAGAAGATTACCAGAACGTCACCAATCGTGGGAATGTTTACCATTATGTTTAGAATTATTACCCAAATATGATTATGTAATATGGATTGATGCCGACGCATGTTTTAGACATAATAATAATAAAATAAATATAGAAAAGATATTGCGACATAATAAATTTTATGATATAATATTTAGTTTTGATCATCCAAGAGAATTTTACGATAAAATAAATTTCGGTTTCTTTATTTTAAAGAACACCGAATATACAAATATGTTTATATCAGAAATGATAAAAGATAAATGGGATTTATATTATAATAAAAATAATTGGGAACAAGAAACAGTAATAAAATATTATGAAGAAAATAAATATGACATTCAAAATAAAAGTATTATATTACCATTTAAATTATTACAAACATTTGATACAAATGAAAATCATGATAGTTTAATAATTCATATGGCGGGTAAACCAACAAATATTAGATTTTCAGTATTTCAAACAATAAAACATCAATATTTACCACAAAATTATAAATATATATTATCAATATCTACAATTCCTTCAAGAATAGAAAATTTAATAAAAAATTTAAATCAATTATATAATTTGAATTGTTATAAAATAGTAATTAATATTTGTTCTTATTATAAAAGATTTAAAAAAGAATATAAATTACCAATAAAATATGAAAAAATATTTAAAACACAAGATAAAGTAATATTTAATTATACAAATGATAATGGACCAATAACAAAATATATTGGAGGTTATGAATATATGAAAAAAAATAAATTAAATGATTATCATTTAATTATTGTAGATGATGATACATCATATTTAGATACATTATTTAATACAATAATAGAACACAAAACAAAAAATAATATTGTTACTGGTGGTGGTTTTGATATGAAGAATGATTATTCATATAATATTGTAGAACGTGGAAAATGTGAATATGTAGAGGGATACGCTGGTATATGTTTTCATTATAATCAAATACATGATTTAATATTAAATTATGTAAAATATTATAAATGTATAAAATTTGATGATGATGATAATTTAATTAATAAATATTTGAAAGCATCATTTATGGGTGATGATTACATATTAAGTAAAACATACAAAAAGAAATATTGTTGTGCATATGGACGTGAATTATTAAGACCATTTGATTATGGTTTCAATGATGATGCATTACATAAAAATAATATATTTGGGTCGAACATGGGAACATATAAATTTCTAGATGAAAATAATAAGATATTAAAAACATTTTACAATAAAATTAATTTACATAAACAATTATTAAAAAAAAAATAATTATAAATTATATAATAATGCAAATATTTGAAAATAGAAATGATATGATAAAAAACTATTGTAATAATAGTAAAATATTAGAAGTTGGGGTCTTTAAAGGTGAATTTTTAGATTACATTCTAAATAATTGTTCTTATTCAAGTATTGAAGGTGTTGATTTATTTGAAGGTTGTCATTGTTCTGGAGATCATAACGGCAATAATATGACACGAGCAGATTTAAATAAAGAATATATATTATTACAAGATAAATACAAAGATAATGAAAATGTAAATGTTTATAAATCATTTAGTACAACATATTTAAATCATCAAAAAGATAATACATATGATATTATTTATATAGATGCTGACCATAGTTATGAAGCAGTAAAAAAAGACCTTATATCATCATTTCCAAAAATTAAAGATGGTGGTTATTTAATGGGTCATGATTATGAATTAAATAAAGAAAAATGTAAATTAAATCATAACTTCGGAACTAAACAAGCGGTACAAGAATTTTGTTTAGAATATAATCAAGAAATATTAGCATTAGCGATGGATGGATGTGTAAGTTTTTGTATAAAAATAAATAAAAAATAATATTTTTAATTATAATATTTTCATTACACCATTTTAGTATTTTTCATATATATATAATTTGGTAAAATGGTGTAGTGGTCGTCAAAAAATAAAAATTGGGTATAAAAATATAAAATTG
>Ga0099847_1000373_pt1 | contig 15443 bp, 21 predicted proteins | sample CB_VirMetaG_2_FD_78178 | JGI IMG/M metagenome (GOLD analysis project Ga0099847, IMG submission 78178) | Freshwater to marine saline gradient viral communities from Chesapeake Bay - CB_1504_2 Viral MetaG | ecosystem: Environmental > Aquatic > Marine > Coastal | place: USA: Chesapeake Bay...
CAAACCCATCTTCCAGCAATAGTAAAAGCAATCAAAATTACAAGCATTTTTTCCTTCTACTATTTTACCCCCAACCATTTTCTCAAACTGGATACGCTTTCTTGGTATAATAATCTGTATAGGATCTTCCGTGTCGCAGAATAGTTTTCTAAAATACTGCGTGATGATTTTGCTACTCGGCATAATCATAATAAAGGGTTTATTCAACTCCTTCAATCGTGCTAATACTTGCGGTATTTTTGTGAAAGGTGGATTACTTATTACAGCCTCGCCTAAATTATTCTCAAAGAAGTCAATCTCTTCGTGGATCACATTAAACCCTAAACTCTGTAAATGTGTTCCACTTGCACCATTTCCATAAAACGCTTCCCAAATGACCTTATCTTTTGGAATGTAATCTTTTATGTTCTCCCACGCATATAGGGGTGTCATATAGTCGTCGTGTTTGGTAAATGTCTTGGTATGAAATCCAGCCATTATAATATGTGTCTATATAATATTAACTATCAACTGGTTCAATTTATTAAAATAATTGAAATCTACAAAAAATACTTCAATTTTTTTTAATTTGTTATTTCTACACTCACCTCGTCCATTTCATCTTTTACTTCGTCAAACCCTCTCATTCTCGTGTTGATAAACTCCCTTTTTATTTGTTCGTTTTCTTTTAAGGTGTTAATAATATCACGATAATAGGCAACCTCTTCTTCACTCAAATCAGGTCTATATCTTAAAAATATCTCGTAAGTTGCAGGGTTCTCTTCATCTAAATAATTACACATCTTTTTCAAACCTTCTAATGTAAGTGGCGGTGTTTTTGGGTTCTCTAAATCTTCCCTTGTAAGCTTCTTAACTTTGCTAATATCAAAATCACTCATTTATATATTAGCATAACATTTTATTTTTTAATAAAAATAATAAGGACACGGATCTTTCTTTTCTTCTGCTGGTAATTCCTTTGATTTAACTACACTCCTTTTAGCAGGTAATTTCTTCGCAATCTTTTCTATTTCCACCATATCCGTGTCATCATCACTTATTTCATCTAAAACTGCTTGTTTTTTAATTTGTTTCTTTTTTACTGAAATTGCTTTTTTCACCAACTTCTCTTCAATCACCTTACGCTCTTGCTCTGCTTTTTCCTCTCGTTCTTTCTTTCTTTTTTCAGCATTCAGTTTGGCAGTTTCTCTTGCTTTTTCAAAAGCTTTTAATTGTGCTGGTGTCCTTTCCTTTTTAACACGAACTATCGTCTTAGGTTTTTCTTCTTCTACTTCATCTTCCACAGCATCTTTGGTTCTTTGTATGCCTAAATCTTCTACTTCTCCAAGATTTTCATTTTCTAAATCTTGTAATTCTTTAAGCAACTGCTCCTTTCTGGATTTTTTATCTTCCATTATATATATAGTTTAGAAAAAAATGTGCCTCTCTCACACACGACGACGCAAAAACTACTCTCATTATTATGATCTTGACCCTTTTATTGCTAATGGCGAAATAATTGCTATTGATGACAGAAATGATGTCTGTTCTATATGTGGTGGTAATTTTAAACATAGCCAAAGATACACTATGACAAAAGACACACCCAAAGGTTTGAAAGAAGTTGTATTTAAAACAGCTCATAATGGTTGCCTCAAAATCATGGCGAGAATACAGCAAAAGCGACAAGAAATCCTTGATTTAGAGTTTCAAATCTATTTGAAACATAGTGAAGAACTGAATTAATTTATATTATCTCCTATTAGTATATAATATGAATACCATTTTGGATAAGCGTATAATTGCTCTCACATCTAAGTCAGGAACGCTACTAAACTCGTCTTTAAAATCAAATGTATTTTTTCAATTCACAAACCTATTTAACAAAGATCCGTCAGTAGCTTATGCAGAAGTAGGTGTAGTTTCAGCAGAAATCCCAGTTAGTTTTTACACGATAAACGAGACGAATAATTCCTTTGTTTCAAATCTCATAGAAGGCGGTGTAGGTTCAATCATTAAAACAAACACTCTACCAAATGGTAATTACACGGCAACCACACTTATTACCCAATTTTTAGCAACATTAGCATCATCTTATTCAGCACAAACGAGTGAGCCTCTTGTTAGTCTTACGATTAATAGAAGTAATGGCAAACTGACATTAACATGGGTCGCACCAGTCCAGTTCAATCAAATTACATTTAGCACCTCACCCTTTATGACTTTGTTAGGTTATGTAGGAGACATAGAATTAGATCCTATTAATCTCACACGAATAGCAACCTATCCGTTGAACCTTTTAGGAATAAATAAGGTGTATCTTTCAACCAACAATCTTTTGACTTATAATTATGATAGTGGCAAACAAGGTTTTAGCAATATTTTAGCAACCATAGAAGTTGATGCACCTCCCTATGCCATCATACTATATAAAAATCAAACAAATACCTATAATATTTTGAGAAATGACGATGTTAATTCATTTACAATTGAACTCAAAGATGATGTAGGCAATTTCATAGATTTTAACAATATTGATTGGAATATTACCCTCGCATTAAATATTTATCGTTATATTCAACCAGCATCAACATCAAAGTTTAGCGATGTATTAGGTTTAGGCATAAAAACCGAACCCAAAGAAGAAATTAAAGAAAAACCCAAAAAAGATGAGCCAATTATCAAGAATGATTTAGATTTACTCACTTTACCAACAAAAAATAATATATAGTTAGATTATATATAAGATGAGTTCTTTGCCTCAATCCGTTGCTTACTCTGTTGGTAGTCCTTCACTACCTCCTAATGCTCGTTCCCACGAAGTCGTTGTTAGATCTTCTAATGGTTTAACTTTCGGTGAGAACCAAACCATCGTGTTTGATTTGCCTAATGCAGGTTTCTGTGATCCTACCTCCATTTACATTCGCTACAAGTATGCTTTCACCAACTTGATAAACGCTCCATTAAAAGGAACGCCCTGCTATACCCCTTTTCAGCGTCTCGCTTGTTTTGCTGGTTCTACTCAGCTTGAAAGCATTTCCCAATACAATCAGGTCGCAAATATGATGGTAAATCTTACGCACGATGTCGCACAAAAGTATGGCGTTCAGTCTGCTTTTGGATATAGAAATGATACTTCTGTCCCCACTATGGAAGGTTTTGATGGTCGTGTTCTTACCACCGATGAAACTGGTTCTTTCTCTGCACCTCTTCCTTGTGTGCTTTCCAACTGCGAGAAGTTCTTGCCCCTTTTTGCTCTTCCCCAATTGAGAGTTGAACTCACTTTGGATACTCTTGCCAATATGTTCCGTAGCGATGTGGTTGCTACTCCTACTGGTATGGTTCTCTCAAATGTGGAACTCGTTTATAAGTCTGTTGATCTTGGTGCTGATGTTGAAGCTATGGTTCGCTCTGCTGGTATGACCCACATCAAGACCCAATCCCTTATGAATACCGCTTCCGTTTTAGGTGCAGGGGTTCAAGGAAGTGTCGCACTCGTTTATAATCAGCGTCTTGCTTCCATCAAATCTGCTTTTATCTATTCTGCGAATACTACTGCCGACAGCAATCAGCAATACGATAGTGTGGATATTACCAAATCTAATGGTTCATACAGCATCACCATCGCAGGAACGCAATATCCTTCCACCGCCTACAATACTGCTCTCAACAAGAATGGTATGTTGATGGCTTTGAAACAGGCTACTGGATCGGTATATAGCAAGGACAACAACTTTTCCATTAATGCTATTGAGTGGAACAGAATTGACGGAGATGCTCCTACTTTGGACGCACCAGCAAAGTTTATCGTTGGTGTAGATTGCGAAGTGCTTGACAACGCTTACATAATGTCAGGAATTAGTTCCCAAAACAGCTCAATCACAGCAAATATCGTGTGTAATACTGCCACCACCGACGCTCACAATATCCATCTTATCACCAGTTATGATGCTCTTTTGGAGATTGACTTTACTGCTGGTGTCGCCTCTCTCAAAGTTTAAGCATTTACACTATAAAATAGGTTTGGTAGAACTGATAATGTTTTAACGCATTTGATTATGCCCCCTACTAAGTGTAAAAAATAATTTAATCTCATTATAGTATATTAATAATGAAATTAACTCTTTTAGAAAACGAGAAACCTAATTTAGCCAAAACTGAAATGCTTTGTGATATGGAATTACATAAGAAACTAAACAAATATGAACTCACAAAGTTCCTCAACAGGCACACGGCAAATCTATTATGCGGTCGTGCAGGATCAGGCAAAACATCACTATTATTTAGTATGTTTAAATCACCAGATATTTTCAAAAAGGTGTTTCATAATATTTTCCTTTTCCAACCCTTCGCATCAGCTTCAAGTGTCAAAAATAATATATTTGATGCTATTCCAGACGAACAAAAGTTTGATGATTTAGATGAAGAAACGCTTGGCGGTGTAATGGATACTATTAAGGACGAAGATAAGAAATATAATAATTGTATCATAATTGATGATATGACAGCCAAATTAAAGAACACAGAAGTAGAAAAACTTTTGAAAGAGCTTATCTTTAACAGACGGCATTATAGATGTTCCGTTTTTTTCTTGGTGCAATCTTTTATCTCTGTTCCAGCACAAATACGCAAATTGTTCTCCAATCTGTTTATATTTAAGGTGTCTAAAAAGGAACTGGAAACGATACGAGATGAGATTTTAGAAACGATCCCACGAGATTGTGTAGGTGCTTTAAGTAAATTAGTATTTGATAAACCGCACGAGTATCTTTTCATAAATGCCGATAGTCAAAGATTATTTAAAAAGTTTGACGAAATTATTATACACGATGATACCGAAAATTAATATTATATGTAGTTAATTTATATAATGCCTTTATTTGGACGCAGATCAGGTGGAGGAAACTCGTTTTTCCAAAAAGTCAAAGATTTAGGAGGTCGTGCTATATCTTCTGTCGGCAAACTCGCTGGTAGTGTAAGTAAGGTAGCAGGTAGAGCTGGGGATATTCTCTCCAAAGCAAGTGATATAGCTTCATCGCCTTTGGCTCAACAAATCGTAGGTCGTATTGCACCAAGTCAGTTGGATAATTTAGCAAAAGTTCAAAGTGGATTAGGAAAAGCCACATCTCTCGCACAACAAGTAGGTGCTACGGCAGGTAAAGTAGCAGATATTACAAGTCCAGCAAGTTATCACGGACAAAATCCAGTTCCAGCAGTAAGAAATGCTATTGAAAGAGCTAAGGATATAGGAGCTGACATAGGGGGTATAAGACAAACCTTTGTAGGTGGTAATCCAGCCACATATACACCTATGGCTTTTAGATAAACTATGAAAGAATTAATTTATTATATATATGTATATTATATATAATGAAGGAAATTGCCGTTGTATTCAATTCATTAGTTAATGCCACAGGAACAAACAATAACGATCTAACTTATCAGTTTGATTGGTCTATTTTAGAAGAGGGTGCTTATGAAGTGTCATTCACTTATCATGGTTTAAACAATCAAAAGACAGGTGCTAAATTGCCCTTAGTGTATATTGATTTAGGAACAAATCCACAGGTGTATGCTACATCAGCAACAAATTACGCAAACCAAACGCTTTTTTTAGGCACTCTATTTTCAAGTGAAGTAGTTTCAGGAGACGCACAATATTTAGCATCTCACGAGCAAAATGAACCAATAAGAATAAAAACAAGACCTATGAACCAGTCGCCACGCATTTTTGTGAATAATATTGATGGGACACCATTTACCGACAGCTTATCAGCTGAATTGGCTGATTATGTCTTAACTCTGCATTTAAAAAAAATAGATTAATTTAGGCATTTTATAATATTCAACTATATTATAATATGGACGCTATTCAAAACGAGTTTTTACAAGGGATCGGCAAGTGGAAGATTAATTTTGGCAAATACAAGGGCATCACTTACGAAGAAATTAAACAAAAAGATCCAGCTTATTTAAAATACCTTATTGAAAAGGGAGCTTATGAAGATGAAAAATATCAACAAACAAATGATAAAATCAAGGCATACATTAATTTATAATATATTTAGGAACAAATACTTAAAAAATTATCTCAACATACTATATAAATGAACCATACGGAAGCCGTCCTTTCAAAACTCGTCATCTCAAAAATCTTTAAACCAGTTTCAACTTATACGCTTGGATCATACAGGGGGAAACATGTATTAGAAAAGGAACTCAAAACCTATGTGAGTGAGGAGCAGTTCATCAAACTTATGACGGAATTAGGTTATAAGATGAATAAAAAAAATCAGTTTAAATTAAAAGAGATTTAGGAAAACCTATTTAGAATTATATGTATATATAGTATAACATGAGTGAATACAACGAAAACAGAAAAATCTCCATAATGAAGTGGAGAGAAAATAATTTAGACAAATATAGAGAAAGTCAGCGTCTATATCAATTGGAATATTATAAAAAAAAAGGATACAACAAAGAGCATAAGCAACAATATTACCTTTGGAAAAAAACATGTAAATCTTTTCTTGATCTATTATGTAATCTTACACCTTAAACTATTATATTATGTTATATATATATACTATAATGGCGAGTAAAACACAATCAGGACAGCAATTTTCAGCACGATCTATGAATGGAATAATTGAAATAGATGACGGAGCTGGAACGCTAATATCAGGAGGTATTATTCAAACGAATGACATTAATACAGGAAATCTAACAAGTGATTTCATTACTGCAAATAATCTGTTGGAAGGAGATGTAAATGAAACCATTACCGCAAAATGGACTTTTAGCCAAGCCCCTTATATAACAACAGCACCAACAGACGCAAACGACGCTGTTAATAAAGCTTATGTAGATGACAATTTTGTAGGACTTTTAGGAACACAAAACATTATAGGGACGAAAACTTTTGAGAATGCTTTTATGTCAACAAGTTATACCCCTATTTCTGCGAAACAAATAACAACAAAAGAATATGTTGATGCGGTAGGCACACCTACTATTGAAAGTGTATTACAACAAGGGAATGATGCAAATGGAGAAGCTATGACAGGATTAAGTAATTTAACGATGAATACAGGTTATACGCCTACTCTTGACTTGGAAGTATCAACAAAAAATTATAGTGATGTATTTACAGGTAAAATAGATGCGACGAACAATTCATTTTTTACAACCATAGAATTATTTAACCCACCTTTCCAACTAACAGGAACAACAACCATACCAGTAGGCATTTACACAATCCAATCTTTACTGACACAAATAGCCACTTCATTAGCATCTACTTTTTCGGCAACCCTCCCTCCGTCAGTCGTGATTACAGAATGGACTTATGACATAACAACCAATAAAGTATCAGCAAGATTGCCGTCTAATAGCACCATACCAGAATTAACACATAGAATAGATCCACTTTTACAATTATTAGGGTTTCAGGGCAGTCGTAGTCCATGGACTACCTTATCACTATTTAACAACGCACCAGCAACACCAGCAGATCACCCACAGCATCTACCCTATTTAAAGGAATATATAGATGGTAATTTTGTAGATTTAACAACCAATCAGTCGGTAGCAGGTTCAAAGACATTTACAGATATACCCTATTTGACGAATATTCGTGATAATAGTTTGGTAAATGGAACTTTACAGCTTTATTACAACAATACAACAGGCGAGATCGGTAAATTGTTGTCTGTTAGTCCAGTTATAGATTTGGAATATGTTTTACAACAAGGGAATGATGCAAATGGAGAAGCCATGACAGGATTAAGTAATTTAACGATGGATACAGGTTATTCACCTTCAACTGCTCTACAAGTCGCTACAAAAGATTATGTAGATAGTGTGGTTGCTGGGGGAGGTATAACCGAAAACCTTTTATTTGATAGTAATGGTAATTCAAGGTTTCAAAAAATAACAGGAGCAACACCACCAGCACCCATGTATGGGGGGTATAATACCGCTATTGGTTTTGAAACTGCCTACAATCAACCTAACGATATATTCTTTTTGAGAAATACCTTTTTGGGATACAGAGCAGGGTATAATTACGCTACTGGTTATGCAGCAGCGACCGATTGCACCTTTATAGGAGCGTTCGCAGGGCAACAAGCAGGAAATAATAATCCTTATGCTTGGAACAGAACAACTTGTATTGGATATAGATCTTATGCTGATAAAAGCGACCAAATTGCCATCGGCGATGGAACTGGTGAGACAAGGGTGAGAGGTTCTTTGCGTGTAGATGGAACTTCTACTTTTGTTGCTATATCAACATTTAACTCTCAAACGAACTTTCTTAGCCAACCCTATTACAAATTAAGCAGTATATCATATGCTTTGTTGAGCGAGTATAATGCATACACTAAAACACAAACATACACACAAACAGAAGTCAATAATCTATTAGCACCAAAAGCAACAATTACACAATTACAAACAAGAACACCAACATACTTTTCAACATGGACTTATGCCAATCAAAATACAAGTTTCTCAACTTTACAATATTGGTTAAATAATTTAGTAGCATTTAGTCATAGTCTCCCATTACCGAGTAATACAGGTAATTCTACTTTTTCTATTGGCGAGTATGTCCCAGCAGGAACGGAGGATATAAACCAAATGAGTTCAACTGGATTTTGGACGGCAAATGTAGCTGGAATGTATGATATTGAATGCGTTCTTTGTATGTATTCGTCGTATCAAATGGAATTATGGATAGATATTTATAGAGCATCAACAAGTAGTTTTAGCGTAGAGAAGTATTTTAGGGCAAGACATCAAGTTCCAGTATCAGGAGGTAGTCCTTATGGTATTCCGTTTAATTATAATTCATTAATATATTTAGCACAAGGAGATGGTATTAGAGTAAGAGGACAAGCATCAGGAGCATATTCTTATGGGTATGTCTATACTTACTATCAGTTAAGTTATTTAAGAATTACAAGAACAACAGGATATTAGAGGGTTTTGTTATATTTTTTTTTATTTTGTTATATATATAATGAACGCAGAAGGATTTTATTCATTTAGCACACCTAAAAGTTTTACAATAAAATACGAGATTACACGATTTAAGGCAGTTGTTATATCTATTGAATTACATCGTTCCGCCATGGTAGATGTATCTTTTTATGATGCCGAACGAGATTATCCAGTAGCACATAGACCAGTTTTATTACAAGGAGAGGACTATAATAAGTGGGGAGCTGATGACAACTACATTACTGAATATATAATCGCAAATATGGATACAATTTTATCTAATCCTATATCATAATGGGAAAAGATTATAAGATCACAGATTATTCCTATCGCAAGGCGAAAGAACTGAATGTTGAGTTGAGACCAGCAGAAAACAAACACAAGAAAATTGGGGTTTGGAAAAACGGCAAACACATAGTAGATATTGGGGCAAAGAATTACAAGGACTACCCTACTTATATGGCTATGGAAGAGCGTGGAGAAGTTCCAAAAGGGTATGCTATGGAACGCAGACGATTGTATAAAATAAGGCATAAATATGATAAGGGAGATGCTGGGTTTTATGCAAATAAAATCTTATGGTAGTGTATATAAATGGAAACTCAACCTTTATTCACGCAGGACATAGAAGGAGTTTTAGAACATATCCGTATCAATTGTGCTATACTAACAGAGTATCATAGAAAGGATTTTTTGAAACTAAATAACAGCATAAAATATTATCGTATTCCAGTATTGTTATTGAGTTCAGTAGCGAGTGTATGGTCTGTTTCAGGCACAGCATTTTTAAAACAGGATATTGTTTCGTTAATCAATTGTTTGTTAGGACTGACAGCTGGAACGATCACATCAATAGAACTATTTGTTAAATTGGACGAGAAGATGAAACTTGCAGAGGAGTTAAGTCATAAGTTTTATATCATATCAGCAGACATATTTAAAACACTATCCTTACGAGATGAAAATAGAAATCAAAACGGAAAAGACTATTTAATGGAAACATTTAGCGAATATTTAAAACTCATAGAAAAATCAAATATATTAGATAAGAAAGTCAAAGATCAGTTATTACCCTTACCAGCAGGGTTGAACCCTATTTCGTTAGAAAGAACAACAAGCGGTTTAACCTTAGAAACACCGACGAGTAGTGAAACAAGTGTATAATAATTAATTTATTATATTTTATTATTATATATGCCACCTAAAAAGGACAAGGATAAAAAGCCGAAGGAGAAGAAGGAGAAGAAACCACGAGGAAGACCGAGAAAGGTAGTTAAACAATCACAAGAGCAGAAACAAGTAGTCATAGTGAATGTAGAACAGAAGAAAGCAAGAGGCAGACCAAGACGAAAACCTGTTGCAGAAAAATTGTCAGTATTGCCCCCTACACTAATAAGATTAAACGAGCCACCAGTTCCGTTTCCACAACAACCTACTATGAATGTGATTAGAGAAAGTGTCAAACCTATTGGAAGTGAAAGTGTATTGAATACTTTACAGCAAAATTATCAGCAAGATTATGATCGTTTTCAAGCTGAGCGTTTAGCTTCAAAGTTGTTTGATGCTTCTGTGGAAAAAGCAGGGAGAGGGGAGGAGCTTTATCCACATACACCACACAGAGATCCATTAGCAGAAAATACACCAGTATCGCAAGGAGTTATGTATGCAGAGGCTCAAATAGCATCGCCATCGGCAATAACAGAGGCACAAGCGAGGGAGATAAGGAAAGTTGGACGACCACCATATACACCAGAACAAAAAGCAAAAGCAGAAGCTTTAAAAAAGGCAAAAAAAGAAGAAGCTAAAAAAATAAAACAAGTAGAAAAGGCAGGTTTGAAGCAACCATGATTATACGAAAAATTATTATTATATTTAGCCAATATATATAAGAATGGGTTTCTTTGGCAACTTACTTGGCGAAATTGGTGGCGGTTTAGTTGGTGGTCTCGTTGGTGGAGACAAGGGGAAAGCAATAGGATCAAATATCGGTGGTGAATTAGGTCATCTCGTTCCTTTCAAGCACGGCGGTGCTGTTGGAAAGCGTAATGTAAAGGCTCTTTTACACGCTGGTGAGTATGTGCTTCCAGCAGGAGTAAAACCCACAAAGGCACAAAAGAAGGCAGTAGCCGATAAAAAGAAAAAGGGTAGAAAGTAAATAGGTTATTCATATATTTAGCAATATTGGATTTATATATGAATTATGCAAGAAATTGATTGTAATAAAAGAAAAAAATGATTGTAATATTTAGGAATAATTATTTAGTAATTACTTATTTATTTATATATTTAGGAAAAATAGATATAGAAATAAAATCTTATCATAGTATATAATAGTATGCCAGAACGACGACTAACAACAATTAAAAACAACAAACGGAAACTTTTAGATTATGTGGGATATAGTAGCATAAGAAGTTTTAGACGAGATAACCCTGAATATAGAACAGATGCATCTGCTTACAACTATCTTTTAGGGGAATACAACAACCTTGTTGATTTGATAAACGAGCAAGAAAAGGAAGAAAAGAGACGAAGAGAACAGGCAAAGAAGATAGCAGAACAGGCAAAGAAGAAAGCAGAACGACAAATAAAAGCAAGAAAAGAAATGTATTTGAAAAATCTAAAACAACAAATTATCACGGCTGAACGAACAAATGTTAAGACGACTATACCTTTGGATATGGACGCACTTAATAGAGACTTTGATGCTTTCCTATCCACCTTAAATCCAAGAATGAGAAAGTATGTTTTAACAAGTGGGGGACGCATTTTCGTGTTAAATGGAGCAACGATTAACAATTTGAGACAAATGTTTGAGAACCCTTTGGAGACTGAGTTTGAGGAATGGGAAAGCGGTAAAGCTGTTCTAACAGCAATAATACAAAACGAACCCTTTGTTCTTACCATTTACCCTATGGGATATAAAGGACACTTTGATAAAATAGTTGGTGGGTTCTTTCCATATACTCATAATTTAGATATTGATTTATCACGATATAGTGTTTTTAAAACTGGCACTACCTTTGGAGATGATATTAATGATGAAAACTGCCTTATTACTGCTTTCAAATCTGCTGGATTTGATACTACTATGGTTAAGACCTATGTAAAAAATCAGTATGTTCCTATGAGGAACTTGAAAGATGTAGCCAATAAGATGAATATTTATATCACTTTGAAGAAGATTGGTTCTGCTGACAAGCTTATGAAATATGGAGATGCAAATAATCCACACCTTAGTTTAGGTTTGTTAGAAAAACATTACTTCTTAATAGAACAGGTAGAATATACATCATATAGTATCAAGAACTATTTTAAGATAAAACATTTGGATAGATGGAATGAGATTTATAACGATTTATTACAAAAGAAAAAACGATATATTAGTAGTTATGACCTTATTAACATCTTGATTGAAAACAAAGAAACTCATTTGAAAGAGTTAGAAGGTGTTGAGATTTATAAACTGATTGACTACAAGAACCGAGAAGCTAAAATATATTCATCATTAGAGTATAACGATGCTATTAAAAAGTGGAACAAGAAAATACAAGATTTTGACAACCCTGATGCTGATTTAAAAGAAAACGAAGCCAAAAAGAAAAATGAAAAAGAAGTTTGTTTAGATATGATATTCTTTGATTTTGAAACAACTACAAAAAGAAATGATAAAACTGCAACCATTCATAAACCTTATTGTTGTTATACTGACCGCAACCCTAATGGATACTGGGGCGAAAATTGTGGTAAGCAGTTATTAGATGACCTTGTGCGTAAATATGGAAAAGAAGAAATCAAAGAACCACCTAAAAAGGATTATGACTTTGACTTAGGTGGTAAGGAACAAAAAATAGTGTCTTATGTATTATTAATAGCACACAACTCTGCTTATGATTTCCGTTTCCTATTAAAGTATGCTTATCGTCTTCAAACGATTGAAAAGGGAACAGGGCTAATGAATGCTTCCTTTGTTGCTATGTGTGGTAAAAAACAACTTGAAATTAGAATACACGATAGTTTAAAGATGATTAATATGCCTTTGGCTAAGTTTGGTAAAACATTTAATTTGAATGTCAAAAAGGAAATTATGCCTTATGATTTATATACGGAAGAAAATGTAGATAGGGTTTTTATTCCAAAAGAGGAATGTCTGCTGTATGTGAAGGAAGAAGACAAACAGGAATATATACATAATTGTGATCGTTGGGGTTGTTTAAATGATGGCTATGTTGATATTTTAAAATATTCAGGTGAATACTGCTATATGGATTGTATTACTCTGCGTGATGGTTATAACTGCTTTCGTGATTTGGTAGATGAAGCCGTTGGGTTAGATATAACTAATTATTTGACATTAGCGAGTATGGCTCACGACTATAATGTAAGACAAGGTTGTTATGAAGGGGTTTTGCAAATGAGCGGTATTCCAAGAGCATTTATTCAACGCTGTATTGTAGGTGGTAGAACTATGTGTAGTGAAAATAAGGCTCATCATATAACAGATAAAGAACTTGCTGACTTTGATGCTGTTTCGTTATATCCTACTGCGATGGCGAGAATGAAAGGATTTTTAAAAGGAAAACCTAAGATTATAAAAACATTCCAACCTAATGAATATGATGGATATTTTATATGTATCAAGATTACCAAAGTAGGTAAGGAACGACACTTTCCATTAATGAGTTATAAAACCGATAAAGGTATTCGTCAGTTCTCAAATGATATGGTGGGTGAGATTGTGTATATTGATAAGGTGAGTTTGGAAGATGTTATTCAGTTTCAGGAGATTGAATATGAGTTTATTAATGGATACTATTATGACGAAGGACATAATGACAATATTAATGATACTATGAAGTATTTATTTACACAGAGATTAAAGTATAAGAAAGAGGGTAATGCTTTGCAACTTGTCTTTAAGGAATTAATGAATAGTGGTTATGGTAAATCTTATATGAAACCTATTGATAGTGAAAATAAGTATGTTCCTGTTGATGAAATGGATTTATTTATTAATCGTAATTACAACTTTATTAAGGAGGCTACTCTATTGGCTAATGGAAAATGTTATAAAGTAAATATAACTCAACAAGTTGATATACATTTTAATAACGCACATGTAGGTGTTGAGATTTTAAGTATGAGTAAAAGAATAATGAATGAGGTTATGTGTCTTGCGGAAGATTTGGGATTTTACATTTATTATCAGGATACGGATAGTATGCATATTGACAATCATCAAATAGACGACCTTGCGGTTGCCTTTAAGAATAAATATGGGCGTGATTTAATTGGTAAAGCTATGGGGCAGTTTCATACTGACTTTGATATGCAAGGTTCGTGTGGCGAGATTAAAGCGGTTGAGAGTATATTCTTGGGTAAGAAGTGTTATATTGATAAATTAAAATCAACCGACTGCGATGGTAATACCATCTATGATTATCATATTCGTATGAAAGGTGTTCCCTGTGATAGTATAAAATATAAAGCAAAACACGAATACGATGACGATATTATGAAAATATACAAATCTCTTTATGATGGCGAAAAAATAACTTTTGACTTGATTGCAACAAAACCGAAGTTTGAGCTGTGTAAAAATATGAATATTATAACCAAGTCCAGTTTTGATAGATTGATTAGTTTTAAGTATGATTTTGATAAAACCATTATGGTGTAATTTCTTAATTGAACCGCCAAAAAAAAATTGAAGTTATTTTTATAAAATATGCTATATCAACACTACAAAGCAAAAGTCATAAGACAGAATGAATACTAACAAGGTTTATCAGGTAAGAGTGGTGATCTACGGAGAGGAATACATTCACACCGATCACGATGGTGAATGGAGATTTGACACCATAGAGGAGGCTATGGAGCTGTTTGACTATGTATGTGAAAACGAATATGATGAAGAGATCCAAATCGTTAGAGCAAACTGGGACGAGGACAGAGTGGTTGATGAGGACGAGGAAGTTGAGGTTGTTGTGAAGAGGAGATTGAAGTTGTGCGTGTAGCAACTTATCTCAAAAAATTGAATAACATTTTCATAAAAGATTGAATAACATTTTCACAAAGAATATATAGCATCAATACAACAGCATAATGAGTATGTATATGTATCATTTGGAGTATAGCGGTGATCGTAATTATGGGGGGCTTGATGAAGATTTTGAGTTCTTTGATACTTTTGAAGACGCTTGGGATTATGTAGTTGAGGAGTTTTTAGATCAGCCACGCCGAACTGGAACTATTACAATTAGCTTCTATTCCCCCCATTTGGAAAGATTTAACGGCTTAGTAATATGGAAAGGAAATAGCAAAAAAGTAGGTATAGTTAAGTGTTGCGGTTGCAAAAAGATTACCTACTGCCCTTTCGCAAACTGCGGTGGAAAAAAAGGGGTGAATATGTGTGAGGATTGCTTTAATTGAACCCAAAACAAAACAAAGAAAAAATA
>Ga0099847_1000374_pt1 | contig 15393 bp, 21 predicted proteins | sample CB_VirMetaG_2_FD_78178 | JGI IMG/M metagenome (GOLD analysis project Ga0099847, IMG submission 78178) | Freshwater to marine saline gradient viral communities from Chesapeake Bay - CB_1504_2 Viral MetaG | ecosystem: Environmental > Aquatic > Marine > Coastal | place: USA: Chesapeake Bay...
TCGCGTATGCGATACTTTTTATTTTTTTTATGTTAGTAATATTTACCAATATTTAACATTTATGTTATTATAACATCAATTATATCGAAGATATCTTGATAAATTTGATTTTTTTTATAAATTATTTCTATTATTATTATTATTATGGGTTTTGTTTATTTAATTAAATGTAATATAAGTGGTGAGTGCTATATAGGCTCATCTATGTGCAAAAATAAAAAACATAGATTAAGTTGTCATAAAGGTAAATACAATGAATGTGTATCTAAACAAATAATTGATAAAAATGATTATCAATATATAATTTTAGAAGATATCCTTGATATTGATAAAAAACAATTAAGAATAAAAGAACAAGAATATATAGATATATATGATTGTATTAATAAACGAAAATCATATAGGACTGAAGAACAAGAAAAACAATATAAAAAACAATATAATAAAACTGATAAAAGGAAACAATATAAAAAAGAATATATGAAAGAATATTATTTCTTTAATAAATACAATCATGTCATTGCAGATTATATAAATGACATAAATAAATACTAATAAATTTGAAAATAATAAAATGGTTTCTATAACTTATTTAAAGCCAAATTATTATCTAAGTATATATATATAATGAACATTGAAAACATAATCGCCCTTGTCAAACCCAATCTAAGCCCAACTACTGTAAAGAAGTATATCGGATTTGTAAAAAAATTAAATAAATTAGTAAGTAATGAAGATGAAGTTAAAGATACTAATTTTTTAGACGATTATGATAAAATTAATGAAGTATTACAATCTATTAAAGAAGCCAATAGAAAGAATTATTACACAATCATATTAATTCTATTAGATGATAAAAAAGATACTGAATTATATGAAAAATACAATAAAGCCAAAATGCAAAATAATTTATTTTTAAAAACGAAAAAAGAAGATATCAATGTTGTTAATTCTCAAACTCAGCAAGATAAAATTATAAGTATTGAAGAATATGATAAGTTAATTGAATTAACTAATAAAGACCCTAAATATAAAATGGATAACTTAATTTTCAATATATTAAGATATTACCCAATTAGAAATGAAATCGGTTCATTTAAATTAATCGGATTAGAAATGTATAATAAACATAAAAAATCTGATATTGAATTAAAAGAAAACTTTATTGTTATTGGTAAAAGAAAAATAATTATGTATAGGACTAATTATAAAACAGCCAATAAATATGGTAATATCGAAAATGATATTGTAGAGAGAGATTTAAAGAAATCTATCAGAGATTATGTTAATGATTTTAATAAAGGTGAAGGAGATTACTTCTTTCTTAATAATAATAATGAAGCTTACAGCCACGATGCTATTTCACTACGACTCGCTAATACATCTAACAAATTTATTGGGGTCAAATTATCTAGTTCATCTATATTTAAAATTTTATTAGCCAATAAAAAAGGCTCTACTAAAGAAATAACTGATTATATTGTAAATATGTCCAGAATTAGGCCGACCGACCCTAAAACAGTTTTGCAAAATTATGTTTATGAAAAAAAATAATTAATCAAAATTTAATATAAAATTTCCTTTATTAACTCTAAATAATGGTTTTTCTGTTAAAGATATCTTTTCTACTTTAATATAATTATATTTCGTATCCTTATTTTTATAATAATATTGTCTTTGATAGTCTATTATATCATCTGCATTTATATTTTGTTTCATATATTCGTCTTTTATAATATATTTATTTTTTATAACAGTATGGTAATAATAATTACTATACTCTTTAGTTTTGCTAGGATATGGTATATTATATTTTTTTCTCATTTATATTTATAAATATATTTATTTTTTTGTTTGACTATGAAGATATCTTTATGTTATTCATTATGAATATATTATTCATTATGAATAGCACTATTTTACAAAACTATTTTATAATCATAATTTTAACTACCTTTTTTTATGTTGTTAATTTTCCACGTGTGGGACTTTTTATTTTTTTTATGTTATTCATTATGAATAATTTATAACATTTATTTAATTATATCATCATTTTTAATTATATTTACAACTCAATAGAAAATTTTTAAATTTAAGTAATCCGTTTTTGGGATTTTCTTGGGTTAATACCCATTTACAGTAAGATTTATCATTATCATAAACATCGTGATATAATAATCCTTTATTTTTACCAAAATCTATGATATTATAAGCATTGCAAGATTTACAATAATAGATTTCTTCATTTCTAACTTTTTTTTTTTTATTATTACAATATTGACACCATTGATGTGGATTTTTAAGTCTATCTATTTTTTCTTTAGCTTCTTTTTTCATACTATTATCTATATGTTCACAACAATCAGAACCAATAATAGTCATTTTACCATTTTCTACATTAATAATATGACATAAATGATGTATATATTTTTTACATATACAAAAATTACCTAAACGATCATACATAACTTTTTGTAATCGCCATTCTTTAAGAGCTTCTTTATAATTATCAGCATTAGATAAATTAGTTATTTGTTTAATAAATTCTTTATGATACCCTGAAGCAGATTTATCTTCCATTTTAAAAACATTAAAGATATCTTTAATTATATTTTCAAATTATTTTTTATTATTATATTTTTTTTTGCTCTGCTTATTATTGCTTTGCTTATTATTGCTTTGGTTATCATTGCTCTGCTTATAACCTTCAAAAACTTTTTCAGGTCGTATTTTTTTATCATCATCTAAACTCTTAGCTATGTTTATTTGTATCATATCATGATTTGTAATTGGTTTGACCATTACATTTTTGACCTTCTTTTTTTTGGGCATTATATTATATTTTATATTTTTTTTTAATAAAATATTTTATATAATATATTATAAAATGAGTTTAGTTATTACATCTAATGTGGGTCAGGAAAATAATCCTGCTATATCGAATGCTTTTAAACCATATTCTTACCAAAACAGATTGTTAAATACTATGAAAATACCACCAAATAGTGAAATAGCTTTACAATCTGCTAAAATTAATAAAAATGGTTTATTTGTACTTGATAGAAGCAATAGCGGTTTTTGTCATTATTTTGGAACACCAGTAGAAGATTTATATTTTAATAATATTGATAATGGAACTACTAGCCCTTTTAGAGCTGTAATTGGAGCAGGTGAAGCATTTAGGGCAGGTGATATTAAAAATGAAGTTAATATTGATGATATGGTTGGTGAAATTCAAAAAGGTATTAATGAAGCAACATTTCATCCTTCTTTAATTACTGGTGAAAATAATACTAGTGTTGTTGTTAGTGCTAAATATGATAGTAGCGAACAAGTATTTCAAGGTTTTAAATTTGTTGCAACACAGCAAACTGCAAAAACAAATTTAACTTCTGCTGGTGTTACTTGGACTTCTTTAAATGCTAATGGTGATGATGTAAGACACGCTTTTACACAAGCAGCTGGTAAAGTAACATCTACAACCGATGCTGGTTTCTACGTGCAGAATAGACAATATCCAATATCACAAAATAATGGAACATGTGTATTTAATTTTAGTGAAGCAAATACTAACGCTAATTGGATGTGTGGTTTATCAAGAATTAATGAAAGAAGAGATAATCCAGATGGTTCTTATGATTATATGCCTTCTTATTTTGTTGAACCAGCACTTAATAGCACTTTAAGACAAGGTGTGAATGTTGGCGGACAAAATAGATTTTGTGATGTTGCTGTTGTAAGACATGGTAGTGAATTAAGAGTATTACAATCTTCAGCAAGAACACAACTTGGACAAGATGGTATATATTGTAATAATATTACATATTTTGGTTCTCATAACGCTAATTTTGATTCAGTTTATAATATTAATACAAATACTGATGGATATGAAAAAGTTAAGTTTGTATTAAAGAATGAAGAATTACAAATATATTTAATAGATGATAAAGCCGCAGAAGTATTACTATGTGATTATACAACTTTAAGAGCAGCGGGTGCTGTTAAAAATGAATGTCTAAATCCTACTAATGCTTGTAAATGGGCAATGTATCCAGTATGTGGTGTTGGTGGGACAGTTGGTGCTGGTCGTGGTATTACACTTGTTGGTATAGATTATTATGCAAATTATCCAGTATTTGATGCTACAAAATATTATAAATATGATTACTGGGGTTCTCTGCAGAGATATAATCAAACTGTATTTGGTTTAAATATTGAAATGAGAGATTGGAATAATTTTAGTAGAACTGTTAGTAGCCATGGCGGCGGTGGCGCTAATGGCTTATTACCACCGAAAGGTGTTAATGCTTCGGGTGGTATGACTGATTATAATAGTTTGATTATTACAGCAAGAAGTAATGCTTATGGTGAAGGGGTTACAAGTTTATGTAATACACAATCTACATTAGGTTTTGTAGGTGATCCAATAAGTCGTCCTACAAGTTCAACAGATTTAATAACTATAAATGAGAGCTCTACGACTCCTAAACTTATCTCAAATATTTCATTATTTATAAGATTAAATAATTTCACACAAAATACAATTAATGCAAGACAAGGAACAATATCTAAAATTATCGCACACTTACCGCGTTTTGATAATTCTGGGAACGAAACTGGTGGTTTATTTTTTCAAGGAGATAAAACATACATAGCATTAAATAATCCACAGGAGTTATTAATCAATTCTTTTGACGTGGATATTTGTTATGAAAACGAGACATATTGTAAAGCTCTCACAGGTAAAACTATTATATGCTTTCATATTAGACAAGCCAAATAAATATATTTAAAATTTAAAATCTATATATTATATATAGAAAATGGATTTAACAGAACATCAAATAGATACTATTTTAAATAATTATAAGAATAAACGGGATAAACAAAATAAATATTATCATGAAGTTTCTAAACATAAAGAAGATTTTAAAATTAAAAATAGAGAAAGAGCAAAAGCTCATTATGACAATGGTTATAAAGAAAAAAAGAAACAATATTATCAAAATAATAAAGATATCTTAAAAAATAAATATTTATATAATTATTATAAAAAAACTAATAAGATTGAAGTATTTAAAGAAATACATAGCGAAAAATATAATATGTTGGTAGATAAAGGATTAATATCTGTATAAAATAATAGCGGCAAATTTAATACATAAGATATCTATTTTATTTTTTCTTCTTATTGTAATTGTTTTACCTTTGAATGTTTTTTTATAAACCCACTCTTTATCATAATATATATTTTTGTAACCACTCTTATTATTACTTTGTTTTTTCATATCACTTTTATTAATATTACAACTATGACAAACTACATTTCTAAATTCACCAGTAATATGGTTATGTTCCATACATTTTCTATTACTACCTTTATTACCTTGACATAATTCTATATTACATAAATCACAATTGGTAGTATTAAGATATCTTTGATATATTTTTTCATAATCGCTTATTAGACCACGACTTTTCCAATTCTTTATTGTATTATATTTTTTACCTTTTGGTGTTTGTCTATATTCTTTCATATATTCTTTTTTATCAAATGGCATAATAACATTAATATAATTTTGTTAATTTATTTCAAATTTTTTATTATTATAATATAATATATTATAATATGAGCTATACGGATACAACACTTCTTAATTGTAATCGCCTCGCATCTATTGAAAGTAGAAGCGGCAACAATTCTAATCCAGCGGTTTTTACTAATCCTTTAAATCAAACTATAAGATTAGATGTTGGTGATAAAATTTCATTAGAAAGGGCATTTATTAGTGAAGTTGGGGTTGGCAACGCACAAACAATTGAATATAAGGGAGTTAGTAGAGGCACCAATTCGGTTTCAACATACACCAAAACTACTCCTTACGATTTCTATAATACTAAATCTGTAACATATAATCCATTATATAGATTAGGATATCATAGAAGTTATTTAACAGAAGAAGTTAGTGGTGAAACGGTAGAATTAAGGGATAATTTAGCATCTTTGACTTATGGATATTATATTACATCAAATGAATATCCGAATTATATTCAGCAACCAAGAAGGTTTATATCGAACAATGATGTTCGTGGTGCCGTTCTTCGGGGTTATCCCGATACTTATACAAGTATAGATCGTATTAGTGAAGGCTTACCATTAGGTAATCATTCTATAAATTTAAATTGTATATGCTTCGCCGATTGGGCTAAAAGACGAGATGGTGTTAGTGGAGACCATTATAAACAAAAAGTAGATAATACTAGATTTACTTTATTTGTGAAAGATAAAATTGGTTATAGTTTCGGGGTACCTAATGAAAAACCTTATTATTACGAACAATTCCCACAAAAATATCATAATGGTATTTTTCAAGAATGTAATTATTATAGAGTAAGAGATAGATTAGATATTGAAGTTAATAGCGGTTTCAATACACCGTCTGCTGTGGCAAACCAAATAACCCAACAATTAACCGAAACTAAAAATCAAAATACTTTTGAAATTTTAGATGGACTTGGATATTCAAGACCAATTACAAAAACAATTGAAACAAATACATATAAACCCATTAATTGTCAAAATATGTATAATGTAAATCAAGTAACATTTACTGCTTATACACAAATGGTATTACCAGCAACTTTTTTAAATGTAACAAAAGATGCTGTTGATTATATTTCTACATTTGGTTATATAGCAGTTAAACGACCAGAGATATTTGAAGAGGGCAGAAAAATGCATAAACTATTAAACACCACTCAAAATATGCCTACTATTCACGATCATGTAGGTGCTATACTAGCTGAAAGAATAGATCCTTATGAAGGTTTTTCAACAATAGGCGATATAATTATAGCCGATACTGTTACAGCAAATACTGACGGCTCATTCGTCTTGAATGTATTATATACCAAAGAGAATTTAAAAATAATAAGGGATTTTTTTGATACTCAAGGTTACTATCCCGAATTATGGGATAATATACAAGAGACTGTTTATTATAGTGAGGCTAAATTACAACCAAATATTTTATTACCACCATCTCATAGAACCTCAAGATTTTTTCATTTTAATAAATATACCACAAGAACTAATATTAATATTCATAATGAAACTTTTGGAGATGATGCTTTTACACAAAGAGGGGGAGTAAATAATGTTGAGATGACATCAGCCCCAGTATTTTTTTATTGGAATGAAAATCAAAGAGACAATTATATTGAACCAAATAGTTTTAAAAGTATCGTAAGAGATGGTGTAAGTTATGGATTTGCTACACCATATACAATTATGAATTACACCAATGTGGGACTACCATTAGGAGAAATAACATTAATAAAAATTCATAATTATAATATTGGAGGAATACCAAGAGGTTTATTTACTGAAACTGATGGACTACCAAGTGGTAATGTTGCTATTAAAAATGGTAGAAGGTTTGGATACGACCATCATGCTACAGCATATAGCACAGCAATTATAACTCCTTATAGTGGATATGCTAATACTGATATTGGTGTTCGTGCTGTAGCACAACACGATAATGCGAATAACGATGCAATATTTAGTTACCCATTACAAATAAATCATATTAGAGCATTAGGAACAACTAATAATATGACTGATTTTAACCCATATATGACACAAACTTATATAGGTGCTAATAATCCAGCAATCGAATATAATAATGTTACAAATAGATTTGAATTAAAAAGATTACATACTGGTAATAATATTGGAAATCTAGAAAATGCTGGAAGCACCGCAAAACTAGTTAATAGTAAGAGTATGACACCTTCGCAAAACCTTCTTGAAAGAGATATAGTCCCAGTAGGGCAAAATGCAGATGCTGGAAATACAGTTTATAAAATAAATCCAAGACCGCCACAATTTGGGTTTAGTCCTACTTTTAAACCTTATTTAAGATATAATCAAGCATTAAGATCACAACCATATCCCGAAACCGCCGAAGAATGGGTAACAAACTATGAGAAGCAAGGTATAAATACTAATACCTATGCTGGTTTTAATCTTAATATAGAACCTTATGAAATATTTGATAGTCATGGTGGGATTTATATAGATGATTGGGGTTTTGATGAAAACAATTGGGAAGATAATTTTTGGGATATTTTAGGTTTTGATTATGATGCTGTGAATGCTCCACCTTCTTCTAAAAATGTTTTGACTAAAAGAGTTGACAATGAAAATAGTAGTGCTTTATATCGTCCAACTACTAACGCTCAAGTAGTACAAACTGACACTAAAAATTATGTTACTAATCAATTTGGTGCAGTCCAATATTATACATCATTACCTTTTCCAAGTTGCATCCCCGCTTACTTAGCAAAAAAGGAAGGTGGTGTATCAGAATTTTTTTATAACGGCGGTGATACTTTTACAGCAGCAAACGCACAACCATTAGAAGTATGGAATGAAGTAGCAGTATTAACACAAAGCACAACCATTACAGCAACCGATATACAAAAAAGTGTATTGAGACCATATTATACAATCCGTTCGAATATATTAGAAGGTGCGACAGCCATAGGTGGAAATCCCACGGGATCTAATCTTCCAATAATTGGTATTGTTGATAAGTATAGTGGAGCAAGTGATTATTTCTTAGGTAATCCAAGTGATATACAATTTACTGTTACCAAGCCGACCATGATTGCTGATATAACTACATCTATACATGATAGTGATGGTGAATATGCAAATGTAGATAAAACAAGTGCTGTTATTTATAAGATTGAAAAAATAAAGAGAATACCCGTTGGTATTATTGAAGAAATACTTAAAGAAAATAAAAATAAGAAATAATTGAAGATATCTTTAAGTGGATATGACATCGTTAAAAAATTTGAAAATAAGCAAAGCAATAATAAGCAAAGCAATAATAAGCAAAGCAATAATAAGCAAAGCAATAATAAGCAAAGCAATAATAAGCAAAGCAATAATAAATAAATAAAAATTATTTTAAATAAAAATAAATATATATTATAATATAAAATGGTAATGCAAATCTACAAAGATTGGGAAGATGGTTATGATATGAAACTATATGCTAAAGAATGGTGGGCGAAAGATTGTGAGTGGTTCATGGAGTTCATATGTAATGATTTTATCAAAGAATGGACTTTAGATGAATTTATTGAAGAACTACAAAAAGATATAGATGAAAATAAAACTAAAGATGAACTAAGACATAAGTGGTTGACCTCTTGGTAAGTTCCAATTAATTAAATTAGCTCCGCTTAACATAGTTATCTCTGATTACCGAAGGTATTTCAATTAACATAGTTATCTCTGATTACCGAAGGTATTTCAATTAAAATAATTATTCTTTTATTTCATATATTAATTTTTTTATTTCATATATTAAATGCCTATATATATGAAAATTGAAAAAGGTACTGCTAAAAATAAAAAATGGAAAGCAGTATTTAGTCATTATGTAGATGGAAAATTAAAGAAGATAAAAACGACCCAATTTGGCGATAATAGGTATGAAGACTATACCCAGCATAAGAACAAAGACCGCCGACAAGCATACAGAAAGAGACATCAAAAAGACCTTCAAAAGGGCGATTATATGTCTGCAGGGTATTTAAGTTATTATATATTATGGGGGGAATCGGCGGCATTAGATACTAATATTAAAGCATATAAAAAAATGTTTAAGTTAAACCAAAGGTAATCTACGATAAACTAATAATATGCTTTGATAAATCATTATTATAATTGTAAGGACATTTAACCCTTTTGTCTTCATGAGTTTTATAAGAATATAACAATCTAAAATATATACTATCGTGTCCTAAAAAATTAACTTTATAATGTTGGGGTCTTTTTGTATATATTGTTTTATCTATATTATCATCCATAGATAGTATTGGGTGATTCATAATAAATTCATTTAATTCATTTAATTCATATTCATAATTATTGATTACATAATGAAAAGATAATTTTTTACATTCACCTTTATCGATTACGTGTGATGATGAAATCGCTATATCTCCATCCTTAAATATCAATTGAAATAACTCTCTATAATAATTCATATAGTCGCTACTTGAGGCTTTGATATGATAAATATCAAGATCAAAAAAGGGCTTCACTTTAGATTGCACTTTTTCATAGTAAACATAATCTCTACTTAATGATTTTATATTGCAAGGTTGTATATCTATTGTTTCACAATTGTAATCTTTATCACAACGAAGGACTAACATTATATATATATATATATATATATTTTAAATTAAATTAATAACAATTTTGGAAGGGATTATTATATTCAGGTTTAGAAGGTGCTACTGCACGTCTTAATTGAGCCTTTATTGCTTCTTCTTCTGCTTCTTTCTTTTTTCTTTCTTCTTTTTCTGCTTTTCTTGATTTACGAATTTTTTCATAATTCATGATTGCTTGTAATTGTGCTTCTTCTAAATCTTTTTTAGTAAATGTTTGTTCTTTTTTTAATTCTTTAATTGGTTCATTCTCTACTTCTTCTTTAAGTTTTTCTACTCTTTTTACTTTTTGTTTTTGTAGTAACTCTTTTTCTTGTTTTTCTAATTGAAGATTTTCTTTTCTTTCTTTTGCTTTTTTTAATCTAACTTCCATAGCCCTTTCCCTAGCAAATTTAAGTTTTTCTTTATGCTCTTCACTCATAGGCGCCCTCACTTTTCTTGGTTTCCCCTTTTTTGTTAATTTAATATTAGGTTCAATAACATTATTATTTGGTAAAGTAAATATTTCATTGACATTGATATCTTCTTTATTAGCTTTAGTTTTAGGTAAAACATTTTCAATAGAATCTTTCTCTTCATCAAAATCATCTTTATCTTCAATAACATTTTCATTTATAACTGTATTGTCTACTTGTTCATTATCACTTTCATTATCACTTGGAACAAAATCCATTTTAACTTCTGGAAGGAAATCCATTTATATTATGAATTAGATATTATTTTTATTAAAAATTATTAAAAATTTCTATAATTTATTAAAAAATGACATATATTCTATTTCTATGTATGAATTAAATAGATATTATTAAATTATCGTATGAATTTTTAAGTTTAATAAAATCTGCAGGATTCCCGCCTTTGTCTGGATGATATTTTAAAGATAACAATCTATATTGTTTTCTCAGCTCCGTCTTTGTTTTAGGTGGAATAAGTTTCATTACTTTCCAGTCTTCATTTATATTATTATTAAAGATATCTTCGATAATTGTATAACTACCAAACATATTATTAATATAATTATCTCTTATATTATTTCTTATTTCTTTTTGCTTAAGAAAGCATTGATTGCAGCAATATCCATCTTCTAATATATATGCACCATAAATACATTTTCTATACCGCTCATTAGCATAATTATCATAAGGATTGTAATCTTCTTCTATATCTGAATCTGAACTATCCCACATAATCTATTATCAATATATTATTACTTATATAATAATATCAAATTTTTAAGTAAATAATGATGTTAATTGTAAATAAATGTTATAAATTATTCATAATGAATAACATAAAAAAAGTAAAAAGTATTGCACACGCGAAAACAACAACCTTTATTAATGATGTTGTTTTTATCAATGTCAAACACTTTTATAAAATAGTGCTATTCATAATGAATAATATTTAACATTTTTGTAAGTATAACAACAATTTATTTAAAAATAAAATATTTGTTATATATATACAATGAATAGAAATATCAAGTGTGAAATAATTGATGATTTAGAACCAGCTAAAGAGTATGTTTGTAAGAGAATAAGGTGGAATAATTATTACAATTTAAAAAAGTCTAACTATAGAAATAGAAATATGAAAGAATATGATAAAAGTGATTTAATACAAGAGTTATCAATCAATTATTATAAAGAACATGTAGCAAGAATGATGTTAGCGAAACAAAATGAAGTATTACAACAAAAAATTAAAGAGTTAGAAAAACAACAAAATATCAAGTGTGAGAATTGATGTTTTAAAAACACGGTTATTATTTAAAAATAAAATATTTGTTATAGTATAATATGAATCAAAACACGCTAAATAAAATTGCTGAATTAGAAGCTCAACTTGCAGAATTAAAGGGGGAAACAACTATATCAAGCGAACAAGAAATAGAAGAAGAGAAGAAACGAAATAAATTATCTAAGTATTTAACTTTTAAAAATAATGAAGATGAAGATAAATTTTATAATAAGATTAAGACAAACAAGCAAACATTAAAGAAATTATATGATAGATGTTATAAACATATTTTATTTAGTGAAAAAGAAATTAAAGAAAAAGATTCATTAATGAAAAGATATCTTCAAAATAAATATAATGAAAAATATGATTTAAATAATTATGAACCTGATTTATGTGGGGATTATTATTATAGCAATAAACAAGTAAGAAAAAATGATATGTTAAAAGATTTTAATGATATCTTTAAATATTATGGCGATTTAATATTAGATAAAACAGTAATACAGCAACAAAAAAGTAGATGGAAAAAAAGATTAATGGAAATGGAAGAAGATAATGTAGAATTACAATTATTTAATTTATTTATTAAATTAGATAAAGAAAGATGGGAAAATAAAAGAACCATTGCACAATTGTTAGATATATATGATAATGAAAGTAGTGATAGAAATTTATTAGGTGCTACTATACCTGATATTATTTAAATAGTTTATTAAGTAGGTAAAATATTTTCTTCATCTTGCACAATAGATATTTGTTTTTTTAATGTTAATTTTTCATCTTTATTATTGCTTTGCTTATAAACTTTAATTGCTTTAAGTCCATTAACAATTAAAGGTCTCCTCACATTAGGATATTTATCATTAAACTTTTTATTAAAAATAGATATTATATCTAAATCAATATTAGGACTTGATTCTAATAAATTATCATATTCTGCTCTACATACTTTTAAAAATTCTCTACAAGGTTTTCTTTTAATTTCTTGTAAAGATAATTCAATTTCAATACAACGACTTAATTTAGACCACGCTAAGGCAGCAATTCTATGCCCTTCATAAATTTCAGAATATCTTAAAAAACTTAATAAAGTCCCAAGTATACCACAAAATATATTTAATGAACCAACACAAGCACTAAATCCACTTTGATAATCAATAGGTATATAACTATCAACAGCAAAATTAGCAGTTCCAGTTAAAGTAGATAATACAATAATTGGTATTTGTAAGTGATGGAATTTCTTTCGGTACTTACGTTGACTATAATTATGTAACCACCCATAGCATTGTGCTATTTCAGACCATTCACTTAATAACTCTTCTATCTCATCCGACCAATCTTCGATATTTTCTGGTATATCTCTAGGTGTTTTTAAATTATCCATTATTATTTATATTAAATAAAAAAATTAAATATAATATATTATATAAAATGCAAAGGACAAATGAAATTGCAGGGATAGATAAAGTATCACAAGAAATATTAAAAGATTATATTAAAGAATATAAATGTAAAAAAATATTAGAAGTAGGAATGGCGGATGGTATGTCATCAATTGCTATATTACAAGCATTAAACGATAATTTTAATGGTGAAGGTAGTTTAACAAGTATAGATCCACACCAATCAAGTTATTGGAATAATAATGGTATTAAAAATATAAAACATTTAAATCTACAAAAAAATCATACACTTATAGAAAAATATGATTATATAGCATTACCCGAATTATTAAGTAAAGGAGAAAAATATGATTTAATTTTTATTGATGGATCGCATATATTTGATAGTGTAATTCATAATAATTTTTATTGTGATATGTTACTCAAAGTTGGTGGTATATTAATTAATGATGATATGTGGATGCCCGGTGTTAAAAAAGCTTTTAATTACATAAAAAATAATTATCCCCATTTAGAAGTTATAGATACAAGCCCTGAAAGATTTACACCAATATTTAAAAAAATTAAAAATAGAGATTATTTAGGATGGGATTATCATGTAAATTTTTAATCTATTATATAATAAATGGATCTACCAAATATTAGTATATTGATGCCAACTTTTAATAGACGTAAGTTTTTACCATTCATTATAAGAAATCTTAAGATACAAGATTATCCACATAAAAAATTACAATTAATTATACATGATGATGGTGAAGAACCATTAATAGAAGATTATATAACTTTTAAAAATGCAATAAATCCAATTAAATTGAAATATATTAGAAGTAAAAAAAGATTAAGTATTGGGGAAAAACGTAATATATTAGTAAAATCAGCAAACAACAATATTGTGGTCTTTATGGATGATGATGATATGTATGAAAAAACATATATAACACATTCTTATGAAACACTTAAAGAAAATAAAGCAGGTTGTGTTGGATGTGACAAAATGATTATGTTATATCCACCATATACAAAAGACGATTTTTATGCTATTGATTGTGGAAACAATAAAAAATTAATTCATGAAGCTACAATGCTATTTCATAAAACTTGGTATAATAAAACAAATGGATTTTCTAATACTAACAAAGCAGAAGGTTTGGGATTATTAAGTAATTGTAAATTAAAAGACGTAGCATTGACAAATCCATATCTCACGATGACTGCTATAGTCCATGGTAATAATACAATATCCAAAACCAAATTCAAAGGTAATAATAATTTAGCAGATATGTTTATACATAAACAAACTACTGAATTTATCCAATCAGTATGTAAATAAATTTGAAAAATATATCAATAAATATTAATGTTAAAATATGGCACATAATAGAAAAGAATATCAAAGAGAATATGATAAAACACCACAATACAAAAAATCAAATACTATTTGTAATTGGAAAACTAAAGGTTTAATTGGTGATTATGAAGCAATATACGATAGATATATAAATACAAATAATTGTGATTTATGTAATATACTATTATGTGAGGGACGTAAAGGTGGTAATAAAAAATGTATGGAACACGACCATAATACTGGAGAATTTAGAAATGTAGTTTGTCACGCTTGTAATATGAATAAAAGCGATACTAAAAAAAGAAAAAATAATACTACTGGTTATAAAAACGTATATTATCATAATATTGATAAACACTGGATTTATGAAAAAACTTTCAAAGGCGAAAGAATTAAAATAAGAAGAAAAAACAAAATAGAAATATTATGTATAAAGTTTGCTGCTATACTATTATATAAATATTAATTTGGAATATGCTTAATAATCTTACTATAATTTCTTACCTCATTAAAATTATCACTATACCCATCTTTTTGTGTTATATGAACTGGCGTTATACAGTACCATCTATCCTTTAATTGTAATTCACCAATCCATTCATCATTATTATATTTACCATTATTTGGATCTTTTAA
>Ga0099847_1000376_pt1 | contig 15355 bp, 20 predicted proteins | sample CB_VirMetaG_2_FD_78178 | JGI IMG/M metagenome (GOLD analysis project Ga0099847, IMG submission 78178) | Freshwater to marine saline gradient viral communities from Chesapeake Bay - CB_1504_2 Viral MetaG | ecosystem: Environmental > Aquatic > Marine > Coastal | place: USA: Chesapeake Bay...
TAAATCACCATGTAGAAGATAGACCTTACATTTTCTATCTGGATGCTTGTCCAACAAAGACTTGATTCTTTTTTCGGTTTCGATCCTATCTGCTACATTATTCTTTCTTACACTAGTCTTGAGAACAAGGCCAACTTCCTTATCGTAGCACTCTTCTAAAAACCAATTAACTGTATTAATTAGATTCTTTCTTGGACCCCACTGAGCCATGGCTAAAAAGTTAAATTTAGTGTCAATGTTAAGGCCTATATCAGCTGGTTCCCACTTGCGGACAGAATAATTTACAGTCTCGACCGGAACTTCATTCTTGAGAACAATTTCGTTTCCATTCTGGTCCGCACCTCTCCACACAGTTTTATCGAAACCATGCTTTGCATGATTTGACACAACAATAATCTTGTCCATGATCTTTGATTTTTCAATCCAAACAGGATCAATTTTATCACTCTCAATACCGGCTGTATAGCCAATGTTAACCGGAGCTAGGCGATCCCACTCATTTGGAATAGTAATCTGCAAGGATACATCAAATTGCACCCTATTTTGCAAAGCATGGTTAGTTTTATTAATGATAAAGTCTAGCCACCTTTTTTCTTCTGTATCTTTTGTGATCCAGCCGGTCTGTCCCCAAGTTGTTGGGACAATGTAGATATCGAACTGATCCTCATATGCACGAAGGGCACGAACAGCAAAGCGAGCCTGCTCTCCATAACCAGATTGCGTAAGGACTGGACCCTTAACTAAAATTTTCTGTCTCATGCTACCTCCTTGAATACCCAACGATCATATGATTTTCTACTATCCCAAGAGCCTCTCTCTTCTATAACACGGTCTATAAGTTCAACCCAAGCAGTATTAAAGTTTTCAAAATTATAGTTCTTAGTTACGTGCTCTCTACCAAGTTTTCCAAGACGCTGACGCTCGTGCTTCGGAATATTATACATTGTCCTAAGGGCTTGGATAAAATCCTCCTTGCTAATCCGATCTTCGTAAATGTAAGGAACTTGCTGAGATCCGATGATCGAGCGTGAGCAGGGCTCAATACCAATTCCAAAATAATTGACCCCATCACACACCTGCTCTTGTAGCCCTCCCGTAAGGTTGACAATAATAGGTGTCTCACAAGATAGTGATTCTAGTGTTGCCAGACCGAATCCTTCTGCATCTGAAATATTAATCGTACAATCAGCCAAGTTATAAAGCATTGAAAGAATTTCAGATGGAAGCTTCTGTGTAGAGAGAATTATCCTCCCATCATCTGCTCCAAGATCCTTAATTATTGCTTCCAAATCTTGACCATTTGGATCCTTTGGATCTGTGTGCATTATTAGTTGTACCTTATCTGGTCCGACCTCTTCTGCGAACTCATTAAACCACCAAAGAAGAGAGCCGCTCTGCTTTCTCCTAGCATTGCGATTATTCCAGAAAAACACAACTCTATCTTCTTTATAGTGCTCAGAATAGTTCTCAAGTGCAAACTGTCTAATGTCAGAATCATCAATCTTTCTAAAAATTGATGAATCAACTGCATGTGGAAGATAAACGTTTTCTACCTCTGGTGCTACAACAGAAACCACATCTCTTGTGAGCTTAGAAATAGAAGCAATTACATCTGTTGACATATAAAACTGTCTATTAAACATAGGTGGAGGAAAATTATCCCACACATGATAATAGAGCATTGGGACGACAGATCTAACCTCGTTCTCCATATCCCAAAGCCATCCATAAAATCTTGGATCGGTCATAAACCAAACAAGATCTGGCTTCTCCATTGAAAGCGCAGATCTAATAATTTGTGGATTTCCATAACCATTTACTGGATGTATGATCCAATCATCTCCAAACCCTTCAACCTTTTGCGGCTGATAACTGTCGTGCTTTATTGCACCGCCTAGGCAAACAACTTTATACCTACCAGTTGCCAGTAAAGCCTCAATTACATATTTTGTCTGTGTTCCTACACCAGATGGTGCCATCGGATGATCAGAAATGATCAAAATCTTCTTCTTTTCCATTTAAACCCTCTTAAGTGCAATGCTCAGTTTTATAAAATTGGCATTTTCTACACGATAACCTATTTTTCATAGATTTGCCACTTTTAATGTTCTTAATTGCCGTAATTAAAAGATTAGTTGCATTTCTTGTTTTAACGGCTCCACTTGTTACCGTCACAAGCTCAACATTATCTTTCTTCGCTGTTCTCTTTAGCAAGATGAAATGAGTTTCAATATTATCTGGTTCAATATTATGCTTGATTGCAAAATACTTCTTGTACAAAGTCAACTGATAAGTGACCATTGGATCGCTTCGCTTTTTCGCGTCCCATCCCCAAGAACATGTTTTCCAGTCGATAATATGGTATTTCCCATCCTCTGTCTTAACGACGAGATCGATGAATCCCTTAAAATCATAGTTTTGCTCTTCAATTGGCACCATAAGCTTTTCTTCAGTAGAGACAACCTCATAGTTACCAAATTCTCTAGACACAGCATCCATAACATAAGGTAGAATGTTAGAAGCTTGATCTTTCATCTGGTCCACTAGTGAAAGATCAATTTCTACATCATCATCTAGATTAGAGATTTCTTTATCAAACTCTTTCAAAAAGAAATCAATAGGCACAATGTTTTCATTCAGCATCATCTTTTCACAAGCTGAATGGATTGCTGTGCCGAATGTTGTGAACTCATTACCCTTGAAGCCAGCTAGACCATCATCTCTCGTTAGCTTCCGATAGTACGGGCAGAATTTCCAATCTTTTAGTTCAGAAAATGAGATATAGCCAGACAATTAGCCTCCAGTGACTTCTGTCTTCCTAGACCTCCTTATCTTAACACTTGGCTCCTCTGTGTCAACCTTTTTCTTTGGTTTTCTTACAAATTGTTCAAAAATAAAAGTATATTCATTTGGAAAGCCAGACTTATTGCATACTTCGGTACCAACGATTAGCTCTCCTAGTTTAACGTCTACATTTTCTTGAATAATGGGTACCATCTTATGCTTGGGATTCTTATATACTGCTTCAGATGGATTAAGGCGGAATACTACTTCGATTTTTCCTTCTTCATTCTTAGTGCAACTAATAATTTTAATCATCTTTTAATATTTCCTTTATTTTTCTGTATAAGACAGGGCTTACTTTTTTTAAGTAGTTCCTGTCTCCCAAAAAATATTCTTCAAAACCAGAAGCGAAATATTCACGAATTGAAGTAGGCGAATAGGCATTGGGGAACAAACCGTTCACTAAGCTCTCTAATGCTTCATAGCCAACTTCACGGAAGAGGAACTGATCGAACTCTAAATCATATTCTATTTCTCCAAAGTCATAGCCGGATACGTCTACTCCGATATCTGTCAAAAGCCTTTGAAAGGTTTTTCTCTTATTTGTGAATTCAATTACTAAATTTTGATCTTGTGCATAAAGAAAGTATGCGTTTTCCTCTTCAACAGAGTGTGCAATTTCATGGATGATATCGTCAACCATATCCTCTTCATCATCCTGATCATTTGAAACGTATATTGCTCCGTCCTTGAGCATTGCATTAATATTCTTGCTTTTTAGTTCTTCAAAATCTCCAATTAAAATAGTATCAACTGCAAACATTAGACGCGCCGGGATGAGGCGGGAAATGGTATCTAAAACAGATTCTATATTTACATTATCTGGCAAAGGATCTTTCACGAAGGCGTAGCCACTGCCAAATGGATATTCGCCTAACGACTTCCTGCTTCTCTGTGCAGACTCCTTAATAAAATTCCTTATATTACTCTTCATTTTCAATCTCAGTATTCTTATCGATCAAATCCTCAGTAACAGCCTGCATATCTGTGAATGCTTGCTCGTAACCTCTTATGAAGTTTTCTTCTGCCAAAGATAGAACAACTTCTGGGAATTCCGTTACTAAGGTGGCAATAACCATTTCTACTGTAACTTCATTATCTTCGGGATTAACCTTCTCCCCAACGTATTGAATAATCCATGCTTTCAAAGGACTTTCAGTTTGCTTGTATTGTTCACTCATAACAACTCCTACAAAACAATATAATTAATTAACCTATAAAAGTCAAGATCAAAGTACATTTGCAGCGATTGTTGCAACCTTTGATCTCTCGCCCTTCTGCAAAGATACGTGACCAGCGATATCATAATTCTTAAATTTTTCTACAGCATGGACCAACCCATTTGAAGTTTCGTCAATATAAATGTTGTCAATCTGTTCAATGTCTCCAGTTAGGACAATCTTTGTACCTTCGCCAACACGAGTAAGAATTGTCTTAATCTCATGCACACTTAGGTTCTGAGCTTCATCAATTATAATGAAGGCATTAGCTATAGAACGACCTCGGATATATGTAAGGGCTTCCATTTCAATTACTTTTTTCTCCATATACATCTCAAGCGTTGTATGGTCGCCCATCAAAAACTTTAGATTGTCTTGAATCGGAGCAAGCCAAGGAGCCATTTTCTCTTGCATGGTTCCGGGTAAAAATCCAATATCTTTACCCATCGGCATTACAGGTCTTGAAATAACAAGCTTTTTATAGAGTGGATCACGCTCCTTTTTCCCATCTAAAACCTGCTTTAATCCGGCTGCAACAGCACATAGCGTCTTACCAGAGCCCGCCTTACCAACTAAAGAAACAATCGAAACAGAAGGATCCATCAATAAATCAAAGCTGAAGTTCTGTTCTTTGTTTCTTGCCTTCACGCCCCAGATCCCTTCTCTGTTTGAATTGACTTTAACAAGATGATGAGATGGGTGAATATATCGTGCAAGCGCTGTCTTCTTTTCATTGGAGCTAGAAACAAGCATAATGTATTGATTTGGAAAAAGATCGTCTTGTTCTAGAAACATATACTCATCTTCATAGAATTGATCTATGAATTCGTCATCCACAAGCACGCTAGTAAAGCCACTGTAAAGTTCACTTTCGCTCTCAATGACTTTTGTTTTAATATAATCCTCTGTCAGGAGGCCCAAAGAGTCACAAATAACTCTCATATTAATATCACGAGAAACTAAGACGACTCTTCTATCTGGATTGTCTTCTTTTTGTTTTAGAGCTGAGCTAATAATAATATGATCTGGGACGGTTGGATCCATATTTTCTGGGATGCACTCTAAATTCCCGCCAACAACACGGAGCATACCCTTGCCGCGATCTATCCTAACACCTTGCTGTAGGGATTTTTTTGCTCTTAATCCATCAAGAGTACGAATTATCTTTCTTGCATGAGTGCCTGCACTATCTTGTCTCTTTTTGTGCTTGTCAATCTCTTCTAAAACCTTCATTGGTATAATAATGTCATTATTTCCAAAATGAAAAACACAATCTGAATCTGTTAAACAAACACTAGTATCAAGCACATATATCTTCTTAGCCATACATTACCTCTATGGTTATGGTTCAGAGTAATTAGTTTCATCAAAAAATTAAAGCCGCCAACAAATGGGCGGCTTTAATAAATTATGCTGTTGTTTTATACGGCGGCTACTCCCTCAACTTTACCCCAAGATGGCTTCGTTGAATGCCTTGCCATAAAGATTTTGCTAGCAAGATAGTCTATGTTAACAGGATTTACTTCGTCTGCTCGATACCAGATTTTATTGAATGTTTCATTCCTCATCTTCTCCTTCCATCGTATCGACTGTTCGTATAGTTCGTCCATATGCCAATCAATATTGTACATACGCCAACCATTTTCAATTTTTTCTTCTAAAACAGTTCCAATACGAATATCATTTCCAAACTTACTCCAAACAACCATTATTCCTCCTTTAGGTCTATTGTTTCCCAATCACCTTCCCAATTCGTATATCTTATTTTAGATATTCCACTATTTTTCAAATGCTTCATACAAAACCTACAAGGCTTTGCCATAGTCATCTTATGACCACATTTTGAGAATCTAATAACTTCTATTATATCACCGGGTTTTGCAAAGCGTAAAACATTCATCTCAGCATGCATGTGTGAAGCAAATGTTCCATCTTCATATCTTCTAGTGAACTTTGGATGTGTCTTATCTGTATTCTCACCTATCCTAATAACTTTCCCCTTTCTTTTGAGGATTGCAACTAGATGATATGTTCTACCATTACTTAGAGCAAGATCTTTAGCTTTATAGTACACCTTCCATAACTTCTCCTATTAAAAAGCGCCCTCTGCTGGACTCGAACCAACGACCCTTTGATTAACAGTCAAATGCTCTAACCAACTGAGCTAAGAGGGCAAAAATATCGGGGTGGAGAGACTCGAACTCCCGACCCTCTGGTCCCAAACCAGATGCGCTACCAACTGCGCTACACCCCGATAAGGCTGGATACGCCATGCTATCTGACGCATCCGTTACTCGCTGTACGCATGGCACACGAGCTAATATGGAGCTTGTGGTGAGATTCGAACTCACGGCGAGGTATTACCCTTCCAGCTTACAAGGCTGGTGCCATCGACCACTAGGCGACACAAGCAAACATTGGATACTGAAGTTGCTAGCTATGGCAACAAATAAGAAACTGCATATGCAACAGTAAAGGTAGAAGTAATTAGCATGCTTGCAGCAATGATGAATTGTTGGTGCGGAGTAAACCCATATTGCCCAGACTCGGATAGACGGGGCGTTACACTCACGATACTACTTCTATTTCTTGCAGCCTGCCTTAGATCGGCAATCTCTAGCTCTGGAAAAGAAACAATATTCCTGTTTCTTGAAGCTGGAACTGTCTGGTAACAAACAGCTAGGGTTTCTTCGCTATTTAAGACTTGCGAAAGAGTTGGAATATCATGCTTCAAGCTCTTCTTTCGATCTAGGATATCTGTAGAATCTAAAACTGGTGTTTTCATTTGAACTTACCCCTGTAAAGTAAATAGTTTTACTACATTAAAATGATATTTTTTATTATTTTGTAAGAGAACTGTAAGAGGATGCTTCTAGATTATTCCCTCTACATTCTGTACAAGTTCAGAACTACTTCTGATCTTGCCACCACCAATGTTCCATAACATCTCGATTCCAAGTTCTTCACAAACCTTTTTTTCTGGTGTGTTACTATTAACACGATCTCCACCGTTCGCAAAGATATCTGGACGATATTCCCTTAGTGCGTCACAAACTGTACCGTCAGAATCGTCTACTGGCAAAACTTCTGATACGCCTGTGAAGCCACGTATAATTTCTGCTCGGTCTTCCCAAGTCATGAAATTGTAGCCTTTCTTTCTATTCAACCAAGCATCAGAGTTTACGACAACAATTAGCCTTCCATAGATAGAAGCTTCTTGTAGCATTCTCAAGTGCCCTACGTGGATAGGGTCAAAACCGCCAGAAACCATTATTGTTTTTTCATTCATTTAACCTCTCTAAAAGGCATTCCTGCAAAGAGGAAAACCTAGAATCATCAAGTTGTCCAAGTGATATAGAAAAGATTAAATAACTAACTAGTGTTGCTATAGATGCTCCAAAAAAAGTTCCAATAACAAAACCAAAATAATTTGAAGCAAATTTCTTTACAGTTAGCATAACTCATCCCTCCCCCTATGCTAACTGTAAGTAGTTAGCGATTAATCCAAATCTGTACTTAGAGAAAAACCATTTGGAAGATCAACAGATGCTTCGCATAGCGGGAACCAATCTGAATGTTCCTTAAGGAAGGAAAAGCTTAAGCTTCTAGTGAAGCTCAGATCAACTCGACCACGCTTGTAATCATATTGAATCAAATTATAGTCAATGAGGTCGTATTCATACCAATTTTCATGGAACTCTTCCTCTAGAGTTTCTTGTAGAGCTTCTTTGTACTCTTCTGTTTGATACACAGCGTCTGGATCTTCTGCTTCATCATCGAACCATTCATCAGAGAGCGCTGCAACTGCATCTGATTCTAGAAGATCTTTTACAATTTCATCATCTTCACGATAAAGAGGACCGTGGAAAATAAAAGAAGAAACCTCAGAAATGAACCCTGTCTCTTTCATCGCGTCATCAAGTGCTGTGCCATGGTAGTGCATAACTTCAGCCATATCGCTAATAGTAAAATTAATTACATGATCATCAGGTACGCCACTCTCTTCAAGCTGCGTGATAAAGTCTTTAATATTCATTGGTTACTCCTAAGCATGAATTACCTCAATTGATTGTCCTAAAGTGGCACGCCGGGAGGGATTCGAACCCCCACAAGACAAATTAGAAGTTTGTTGCCCATCCATTAGGCGACCGGCGCTTATAAAATCAGTGTAACATATACGTTTCTTATGTCAAATGGTTTTTTATTCTTTTCCTAACAGCACTGTCGCTGACTCCCAAAAGCCTGCCAACTGCTGAATAGCTAGACTCCTCAACCATCTTAGCAAGTTCTTGCGCGTCTGGCCAATCTATCTTTTCTCTGCTTTGTTTATGGCATTTTACGCATTGAGTTGCTTTCTGGGACACTTCAGTGTGACAAGTCTGGCACCTGTATATTTTCTTTGGTTGCCTTGGGGAAAAGTTTATAAATTCTTTTTCTTCCCAGTGGACTTCTCTGTGGCAGTTCGCGCACAGTAGATCACACTTATCAAGTTCTCTTTTTATCTTCTCGTTAAATGCTGTCAATTTAAAGTGTGCTAAAGTAAATTCTTTCTCACTTGGATCGCGATGGTGAAAGTCAAATGCTGCCTGACACTTATCGTATCCACATCTTTGGCACTTCCCTCCAAGATAATTAATCGCTTCTTGCTTTAGCCTTCTTTGTCTTTCAACCGTCTGGTTTTTAGTACATCTCTTACAATAAGGTGAGAGGTCAGTCCCTTTTCGCCTTCTATAAAAGTCCTTTGCTTCTTTTACCGTATCGCATCTTCTACACAGTTTTTCTTTATGAATCGGCATTTGCTTTACCCTCCTACTTGTAAGTAGTTGGATAAAGTAAAAAGTTTATCCATTCATAAAATTACCCAACTGAGCTAAGGGTGCTTACACATTCACTATAACATATGTGATTTCTAGATCAAGTGATTTTTGATGGTATTATTGCACACTATATGTAATCTTTCCAAATTGTATTGTCTAGATTAAGAGAGCCAAGATATTCATGGTATGTCAACACTTTTGGCTCTTTAAACAGCTTCATTCCTGCTTGTAGCGGAGTTCTATTGCCTTTCTTTTGGTTACATGACCTACAGCAAAGAACAATATTGTCCCATGACAATTTTCCACCATGACTTTTTGGGATAACATGATCTAGAGTGACTTTGCTCTTCTCAACACTACAGCCACAATATTGACAAAGACCGTTATCTCGTAGATAAACATTATTTTTATCACAAGTAAAAGTCTTTCTATGTTTTGCAATCCTATCGATCACAATAACTGATGGTAGTTTAAAATGGACAGAAGGAGAACGGATGGTTTTATTGTGAGTCTCAAGAATTCTAGACTTGCCCATCATCGATGATACCAAAGCATCAATAGAAGATACAACACCAATTGGTCTATAAGAGGCGTCTAGCTTCAAAGCTTGATAATTGTTCATCTCATCTTCCATGGCGAAATGGTAGGCCCGGTGGGAATTGAACCCACGGCATCTGCTTTATAAGAACAGCGCTCTAACCCCTGAGCTACGGGCCTAAAGGGTTACAGGGATTATTTTTGAGCGCCAGAGACAGTGACCGGAGTATGTCTCACTTAGGTTCTATGGATGCCTTCCTTGTTTTAAGAGTATAAGCTCATATAGAAACTGTGTCAAGAATTTTATTTAGTATCTTTATCGCCAGTGCTTGGAGCCACAACTTGACTAGCTGATCTGCCTCTCAAGCTTAATGGGCCTCTCACTCCTAGAGAAAATGGAACTTGAGCTACACCTCTTGTATATTGCTCATTAAGAGAACCAGATTCATAGCTAGTGATAATAAAAGAACTGTTTATTACTGATGGATTTGCTGGACCCTCTGGCTCATTTGGTGTTGCACCTTCAGTATAGGTGATCAGCGGCCTCTGTGCTGTAACTCCATAGGCATTTGATCTTATTGTAGGGCCTGTTTGTGTAGAAGCGGCAGATCCATCATCATCAAAATCTTTTTTCTGAACTAAAACTACTCTGAATGTGTCAAGAGAAGCCATGGCGTTTCTTGCATCTTGATTAAGAGTAATTTCATTAAACTGAGCATCGACCCAATCGCCTGCTAAAAATCTATCAGAATAAGGAGTGCTGAAGTTTAATTTCCCAAAATCTCCATCCACGTATGCTTGCGTTGGACTACCAGTTGTATCTGATGTGCCCTCAACAACGTTAAAGTCAACAGCAATCGCTGATGCTGCATAAACTTTCAAAGTGGCCGAAGAAGGGGCAACGGAAATACCACTAGTATCAAACGCAAAATATATACGATATACATCGTAAGGTCCAGTGGCTGTGGCCACCTTGAGAAATAAACTATTTGGTTCAGTGGCTCCACCAACATCGCCAGAAGCAGCATCCCTTGCATCGGACCAAGAAGCGGCATTGTTAACTTGAATCATGGCACTCTTGCCACATGCTAAATCAGGCATTTATGTTGTATTTCCTCACCATTAAATAGTTTATTATTTAGAAAATGGAGGCGGCGAGAATCGAACTCGCGTCCAAAATAACTTCCAATTCAAGTCATCCACAGGCTTGGCTAGTTTATACCTTCCAAACTAACAAAGGTAGGTGGTTATAATCTAATGCTTACCACCCTGTCGCATTAGATTTTTTGATTTTTACAACTTATCTGTTGTTTTTGACCAGATTGGATAGAAGGCTCTGGTCGACCTCCCGATCAAGCCGCTAGTGCTAGTTCGTAGTTGTTGTTGTTATTGGCAACTAATGTTTTTTAGATCTTTAAAGTCATCCACGACTGCCTGCACTATCCTTTTCCATTACCCTGTCGAAACCAGTGCGCCCCCTTAAAGATTAATTGTCATCGCCACAGCAAGTGTGGAAAATCCTAATGCAATCTGTTCAAATACAATAGCATAACTTAAAAAGAAAAGCAAACTAATTATGCCTACGATTAAACAATATTCTATATTGGTTGAGCCAAGCTCATTTTTCATAAATTTTAACATTTTTAACTCCGATAAACATGCCGCATATATAGTCTATCTGAAGTTAAATGTCACTACTTTCATCGAAATACGACTCAAGTTCAAACTTTTTTGACAACCTATAAAAATCTTTTGGCCTTAAGCCTAGGAACCTCATTGCTTCACCTTTGGTTCTCGTGGCTGAATAGGCATACTTAAGAAGAGCATCTTTTACAATATATGGAACAGCATGCCAAAGTGGAAGACCGTATAAGCGATTGCCGATTGGCTGTGACGATAATTCGAGTTTTAACCCAATCACCTCCTCTAGTGTCAGATTAGCCAATACTAATTCAAAACTCTCGCTTATACGGCCCTCCAGTCTCAACTTTCGTATGAGACTATAGTTTTGGTTTTTGCCTATATTTATTTTTTTTCTTTTCCAAGACATTAGCTTTCAATGACTTCTTCTTCGTTTTCGTCTTCTGGTGTTACTTCGTCTTGATCACCTTCATCCTTAATCTTTTCATACTCAGGCGTTGTGATGTTTGGTAATTTATTCCTTAATTCATCTTCGAATTTATCAAAATAAAGCTTAACGTTTGTAATCAAATACTGTTTGAAGATCTCTTTGTCTTTAGGATTATCTAATATTTCATAAGAGTCAAGGAGTTTTTGTTCTACACCTCTAGAATAAACATCGTAAGCAATATTTCTGCCTGTATTGTCTTTTGAGAAATCTTCTAGACCTTTAGCAAATGCTTGTCTAGGATCTTCTTCTTCCTCTTCTTCTGGTTCAAAATTTCCTATCATTTTATCATCATCTTCTGCGTTATCAACTTTGACATTGATCTCTTCTTCTAGATCCTCATCTGAATCATCTTGTGAGTCTGCGACTGCTAGTGTGTTCACCATAGCATTAAGTATATGCGCTTCATAAGATTCTCTCTGTTCATAGTTCGTTGTGTTTTTTTGATAACCTCTCTTTAGGTTCTTCATTGTATCATTGATAAAGTCGTCAAGAACATTTGCAGCAGTAGATTCATGAGGTACAGCATCTGGTACAGCTGTCTTCTCTGAAAGTATAGAACGAATAGCACTCCTTATCGAATGCTCCGCGATCATCTTAGTCCTTCTCTTACCTTCTAGGGCTGTGATTATTTTCCTAATACTCTCTCGAAGAATAAACTCAGCAGCGACTTTATCTCTCTGCATTTCAATTGCTCCTAAGTTCATATAATAAATAGTCCATTACTTCACGAATTAACTTCTCTTTCTTATTGATGGAATGGGCACTTGCGCCTTCAACCGAGCCTCCACCTTGAGCACCCATCGCTGATATTTCATCAACTGTTGGATTTTTTATCTTATCATAAGCTTGCTTATATCTTCTTTTTGCATTGACACTGATATTAATAGGTGCTACCTTTTCTATGAACCTTTTGAAACTTGAGTTTCGAGCAATCTTCCTTGATTCTTCACCACTCATGATTCTTGGAGTCCGTATCATCTTAACGAGCGTATCGCCATTCTTATCTTTTTTAATTGGAGTATAATCATGATCTTCTAAATATCTAGAGGGACTGAAAGATCTTAGAGCATTTTGATATTTTTCAATTCTATCGTCTCCGGCTAGCCAACCAACTACTTCATATCCTTTATCATGAACTCCGCTAAGTAAGTCAACTATAAAACTACTGTTCGAAAATCTATTCGATACTTCAACACTCGGATCTTCTTCATAGACAGACTTTACAAGTTGATATTGCTCTTCTTCAGAAAGTGGGTTCTTATCTAGATCTTCTCCAGTCCCCTCTCCTTTAACTAAAATAATATAAACTAAATCAGCACCAAGTTCCTTGGCTGCTTGTTTGCCGATCTGTATCATCTCATCATGACCTTTGTGCCATGGTTGAGCACGGCCATTCCATATAACTACTTTCTTTCTTTTCTTGGAGTCTTTGTTGTCTTCTAATTCAAAATTAATGAATTTATCAATTCTAAAACCAATTAATTCCTTTAGCAACATAAGATATGTTTTATTATCTATATTAATATTCTTTAGTTTATTAATATATTCTTTCAATTTATTTATTGCTTCTACTGTCTTTCTATTAGAATCAAAATCTAAGTTATTCTTATTAGAATTATATTCTTTTATTATCTTTGACAATTTGTCAGAGAAAGTTGATATCAAATTAGTGAATTCTACTTCAGATATTTCTTTTTCACCTAGTGTTAAAAACGGTATCAAATATTTTAAAAATTCTAATTCTCTTTTTTCACCATTAGAGGAAGGAGTAAATGAGTCAGCTGCTTTTCTAATAGCGTTATTTAGTGAAGCAGGATGTGTTGTTGAAAAATTAAGAACATCTTTCATCAACGTATCATATAATTCCTTTTCTAAATTTAAAATATTAACTCTATCTTTCCAGAAAGCTTCTTTCCTTCTGTCAAACTCACTTGAAGTTCCTTTTACTTCATATTCTTCCCCATCAGAATCGTTAACTTTGAGTATTACTCCCTCAACATATGAAGAATTGTTTCCAAGATTTGATTTGACACTGTTTGAAAAATCGTTTAATGCATCTTGTAATTCTTTCCCGATTCTATCAAGCTCTGATTGTAGCTCTTTCTTCTCCAAGGAAGATGGGCTATCAAGAATGTTCATAGCTCTTTGAAAACTACCATCTCCTTTTAGGTGTCCTGCTAAAACTGGGCCAAGATCAACTTGAAGTTCACCTGAGAGTCTCATATCTTCTTCGTTAGTGTATATCCTCCATTCAGAAGACCAGCCTGACTTAACTGAATCACGTTTTAGAAAGCTAGTAAGCTTTTTATTTTCATTATCAGAAGTCGAAGACCAATTTTCATATGTACTATTCCATAATTTACAAGAAAACAGCACAAAAGTTCCTTTTGTTCCTAATTTCTTCTTAGAATATGGCGTACCAGTGAAAATAATGTTGCCATCGCTTGTCCCTTTGTGGGTTAGAACAGGAAAAAGTTCAGCATCGTAACGAAATGGACCAACAGTTGAGTATAGCTTTTTTAGAGAAGATTGAAATTCTTGATTCGAATTCAAATATTTAAAACTTTCTAGTAGATCTTGGTTAAACCCAAACTTAGTTTCAACATTATGTTCATAAACTGGTCCAATATTACTAGATTCCATAAAAAAAGAAGCATTCTTGTCTAGTCCGAAGTGACAAAACATGGAATCCATCTTTTCAATAAGTTTTATAGGAGATTTATCATCAATTGAAACCTCAAAAGTTGGCTTCCTTTCATTTCCAGTTGATGTTACTATGGCTTTTAGTATTTTAAGAACAGTTTTACGACTAAATTTGCTTTTACCTGCAAATCTACCTATAGATGCTCTTTTTTCTAGGAGCATCTGGCTAACCATTTCTATAATTTCATTCATTTTCTCTGCTTTCTTCAAGAATGTTTATGCGCTCCTCAAGGAGCCTAACTTTCTCTTCAAGCTTTCTCGCACATCTCTTAATTTCTCTTAAATTTTCTTTTGCCATCTCTATTCTTCTAGAGTCTGTTTGAGTTTTCGGAGAAACATTCTCTAAAATTTCAGATAGGTTCTGAATATTGTGCGCAAGGCTGCCCGTTTTGCCTTCTCCAAGAAGGAAATTTCTTGTCAAACGATCTAAATCTTGCATTTCATTTCCTCTTGGTGATTTTCTTGCCTTTCATAAAGTTTCTTACTGTTTGACGAATTTTAGACTCAGTGATCGAATCAATTTTTCCAGATCTATCACTTCCAATTCCTGCTAGTTGATCTGAAGCCATTTCATAGTCAAGTTCCTCTTCGTCTGTCATAGTCGGAGCAGCCTCGCTCTGGCTAACAATTGAAAATCCTTCTTCTTCGAGAGCAGCTTCCAAATCCTCAAGCTCCACACCAATTTTCATAGCGATTCTGTTGGTAATATCTGGATCAGAAAGTCCTGAATCAAAAAGCCCCATGGGATCAGCTTCATCAGCTTGTCTTCTTATGTTTCGATTATAGGCACCTTGATCGCGTATAAAACGATCTGGATCTGGGTTTCCTCTATATCTATACGCTTCTTTCTTGAGGAAAGCCGGAACCTTATCGCCTTCGACTTTGCCATCATTATCGAGATCTTCCTTGGTATCATCGATAAGTTCTAGTTTATCTTTCTCTTCGGAGACTTCCTTGTCTTCTTTTCCGTATCCGAACCTCTCCATGAGAAGAGTATTAAGCTCAACTCTTGACCACTGCTTGGTATTCATTTTTATTTCTCCTATATTTGTCAAATTTGTTGAATTCTGGGAAGACCTTTGATCTTCCCAATCTCTTATACA
>Ga0099847_1000378_pt1 | contig 15217 bp, 22 predicted proteins | sample CB_VirMetaG_2_FD_78178 | JGI IMG/M metagenome (GOLD analysis project Ga0099847, IMG submission 78178) | Freshwater to marine saline gradient viral communities from Chesapeake Bay - CB_1504_2 Viral MetaG | ecosystem: Environmental > Aquatic > Marine > Coastal | place: USA: Chesapeake Bay...
TAAAGTAGAAGAATTTGAAAATAACATTAAAGAATACTTTAATCAGGATTATGCTTTTACTACTAATGCCGGTACTTCATCTTTACATTTAGCTCTTCATTTATTAAAAAAACCATACTATAATTGGCCTGGAATTGAAGAAGGGGATGAAGTATTAGCCACAGCTATGACTTGCACAGCCTCAAATTGGCCTATTCTAGCTAATGGTTTAAAAATTAAATGGGTAGATATTGATCCAGAAACACTAAATATGGATTTAGATGACTTAGCTCGTAAAATAACTCCTAAAACAAAAGCAATTATGCTAGTTCATTGGGGTGGTTATCCAAATGATTTAGATAAAATTAAAGAAATCCAAAAACAATCAGAAGAACTTTATGGTTTTAAACCTGCAGTTATTGAAGATGGAGCCCATTCTTTTGGTTCTGAATATAAAGGTAAAAAAATTGGAAATCATGGTAATTTAACTATGTATTCATTCCAAGCAATCAAACACATTACAGCTATTGATGGGGGTTTATTAATTACTCCTCATCAAGAACTATATAGAAGGGGAAAATTAGCAAGGTGGTATGGAATTGATAGAGATGGAAATAGAAAGGATTTTAGATGTGAAGCAGATATTGAAGAATGGGGTTATAAATTCCATATGAATGATGTAAGTGCTACTGTAGGAATTGAAAATTTAAAACACGCTGAAAAACTAATATCTAAACATAAAGAAAATGCAGCTTACTATGATAAACATCTCCAAAATACTCCAGGAGTAACATTATTAAAACGTGAAGAAGGTTTTGATTCATCATTTTGGATTTATTCTATGTTAGTAGATGATAGAGATGGTTTTTATAAACACATGAAAAAGTGTAATGTTATAGTTTCCCAAGTACATGAAAGAAATGATAAACATACAGCTGTAAGAGAATTTAGGACACCTTTACCTACTTTAGATAAAACTATAAATAAAATAGTTTCAATTCCTGTTGGTTGGTGGGTTACTCCTGAACAAAGAGAATACATTGTAGATTGTATTAAAAAAGGTTGGTAAAATGTATATTCATAAAAATGGTATCCGTTTAGTTAAAATTTCTAAAGAAGATCTCCCTTTACTTAGAGATTTAAAGAATGAAAGTTGGTTTGGCACCCATAATATCTCATTTGTTAATCTAACAGATCAAGAAAAATGGTTTGAAACTTTAAATCCTCAAAAAACCCTAATTTTAAAAGCTATTAATAGTAGTGAAGAAATTGTAGGTTTATATAAAATTCAAAATATAGATTGGGTAAATAGAAAATATGACTCGGCTCATGATATATTTGAACAACATAGAGGTAGAGGTTATTCAAAACCAGTATTAGAAGCGGGAGTTGATTTTGGGTTTGAAGTACTTAATATGAATCGTATAGATACTGAAGTACTAGAAAATAATTTAGCTAGTCTAAAATCAGCAATATGGGTTGGTTATGTTGAAGAAGGGTTAAAAAGGAAATGCATTCATAAATGTGGAGAATATTTAAATAGTATTGTTTTAGGTATCTTAAAAGAAGAATGGTTAGAACTAGAAAGAGTAAAAAGTTATAAAGGAATATGTAATGTTTCTTACCAACCTAAAAATCAATAAATGAAAGAAATAGTCTTAATATCAGCTTATACCCCTGAATTACATCAAATTGACAGGTTAAGAGATTTAATTATTTCTCTTAAAAAGTTAAATTATAGGGTTTGTTTAGCAACACATACTCCCACCCCACAAGATATTATTGATAGATGTGATTATTTTTTGTATGATAAAGAAAATCCAGTATTATTTGATCCGGATATAAAATATTGGCATTATTATCAAACTGGAAGTTATAAATTTAATTTTAAAGATTATACTTCTTTATCTAGCCATGTTCTTCCTGTTTTAAGAATGTATTTAGGTGCTTTATCTTATTTAAAATCTCTAGGGGAAGAAGTTGTTCATATGTGTGAACATGATACTATTATTAAAAATAGAGAAATTTGGGATAATGCATTTTTAAATTTAAAAAATCATGATGCTGTATGTTATACACTACCTAGATTCTTAAATCAAAATGGAGATATTAATTGTACATGGACATTTCAAAGTTTAAATTTAACTAAAATTTCAAATAATTATCTTAATTATCAAGAACAAAACTTAATAAATCAATATAAAGATTATTTTAACCAGGGAAGACTTCCAGTTACAGAATGTATATTGTATGATAATATTTGGAAAAATTTAAATTGTTATATTATACCTTTACAATCTGATACTGATTTATCTACTTCATTTACCCTAAACTTAGACCACTCAGGAGAAGTTGAATATTCAACAATCCACCTTTATAATAAAGAAATAAAATTCTTTGCTTGGAATAACCAAAAAGATTACGTATATTATGACCTAATAATAGATGGTAAAAATATTAACATCCAAATACCTCCTAATGGATGGTCTTGGGAAAAGATATCAGAGGTAGAACCAAATATTATTAAAATATTTAAAAATGATAAATTAATTAAACATTTTGATATGAGTAATCCATTAGATAAAAAATGGATATATGAATATTCTAATGTTGAAGAGTTATAATGGGAAAAAAGAAAAAAATACCTCAAATTGTAAGAGAGATACAAAATAATCCCCCTACACCTGTAAACTTTGCAGTTGAGAAAAATATTTCTTATTCTCAACTATCAATGTATACTCAATGTCCTAAAAAATGGGCATTACAATATAGAGATGGTCATAAAATAAGCGAACAGAGCATTCATATGACTTTTGGGACTGCGTTGCATGAAACTCTTCAAATGTATCTTGATGTAATGTATAATGAAAGTGCGGCATCCGCAGATCGATTAAACTTAGAAGAAGATTTTGAAGAACGATTAAGAAACTGTTACGCTCAATCTTATAAAAAGAATGATAAGAAACATTTTAGTACTCCTGAAGAAATTAGAGAATTTTATAATGATGGAATTGAAATAATTTCATACCTCAGAAAAAATAGAAGTAAGTATTTTTCTAAAAGAGGTTGGTCACTTGTGGGTTGTGAGGTACCTATTGTTTTAGCGCCTAGTATACGTTTACCTCGTGTAAAATACATGGGATTTTTAGATGTAGTACTATACCATGAAGATACAAATAAATTTATTATTATAGATATAAAAACTTCTACTAGGGGGTGGAATGCTAAAGCAAAAAAAGACAAATCAAAACAACACCAATTAGTTTTATATAAAAAATTCTTTTCTGAACAATATAATATTCCAATTGATAATATTGAAATTGAGTTTTTTATTGTTAAACGTAAGTTATATGAATCACAAGATTTTATAATAAAACGTATTCAACAATTTAGACCTCCATCAGGGAAAACTTCAGTTAATAGAGCAACAAAATCCCTTCAAAATTTCTTAGATAATTGTTTTACTAAAGAAGGATATAATCAAAAAGAAATGCCTGAAATAGTTAATAATAATTGTAAGTGGTGTCCTTATTATAAAACCCATTTATGTTCCGCGACCTTTAAATAATATTAATATACGTATATAAAAATAAATTTAACAAAATAATTATGAATAAAAATAAACAAACACTAACAAGTGTAAAAGTAAAATCTGAATTGTTTGATGAATTTAAAGTTTCATGTGTGAGACATAAATTTTCTTTTCAAAAACTTGCAGATAGAGCAATTCATATGTACCTTACAGATGAAGATTTTAGAAAAGCAGTACACTCACACAATAATTTAGATTTAAAATAAGTTTTTATGAAAGAAGGTTATATACCAAAAGACCAAAGAAAAAAAATCCTTTTAATAACTGATGATATTCGACTCCCCTCTGGTGTAGGTGGTGTAGGTAAAGATATTATTATTAATACTTGCCATCATTACAATTGGGTAAATATAGGAGGAGCAGTTAAACATCCAGATGCTGGTAAGAGATTTGATCTAAGCTCTGATACTAATAAAGAATCAGGAATTAGTGATTCATCTATTACTATATACCCTACAAGTGGTTATGGTGACCCTATTTTGCTTAGGAATCTAATATCAATAGAAAATCCTGATGCCATAATGTTAATTACTGATCCTAGGTATTTTGAATGGTTATTTTCAATGGAAAATGAAATTCGTAAAAAGATTCCAATTATTTATCTTAATATTTGGGATAATTATCCTGCTCCTTCTTATAATAAAGAGTTTTATGAATCATGTGATGCTTTATTAGGTATTTCAAAACAAACTACTAATATTAATAATTTAGTTTTAAGAGAAAAAGCAAAAGATAAAGTAATTAATTATATCCCTCATGGAGTTAGTTCTAAATATTATTTTCCAATTGAAAAAGATAACAAGGATTTAAAAGATTTTAGAAATAAAATGTTAGGGGGTAGAGAAAAAGATTTTGTTTTATTATTTAATTCTAGAAATATTAGAAGAAAATCAATCCCTGATACTATGTTTGCTTGGAAAATGTTTATAGATCAACTCCCTAAAGACAAAGCAGATAAATGTGCCTTTGTTCTTCATACCCAACCCTCAGACCAAAATGGTACAGATTTAATAGCTGTTAAAGATTATTTATTTGGTGAAGAGTATAATGATATTATATTTTCAACAAGTAGATTACCTATTAATTATATGAATTTATTATATAACAGCACAGATGCTCAAATTTTATTATCATCTAATGAAGGATGGGGATTATCATTAACTGAGGCATTATTAGTAGGTAATCCTATTATAGCTAATGTAACTGGGGGAATGCAAGATCAGATGAGATTTGAAGATGAGAATGGAAATTGGTTTACACCTGATGATAAAATTCCTTCAAATCATACTGGTAAATATAAGAAATATGGTAAATGGGCATTTCCTGTATTTCCATCAAGCCGATCAATCCAGGGTTCACCTAAAACCCCATACATTTGGGATGATAGATGTAATGCTGAAGATGCCTCAAATCAAATTATGAACTTATATAAACTATCATCAGAAGAAAGAAAAGAATTAGGTAAAGCTGGTAGAGAATGGGCTATAGGGGAAGAGGCAGGATTTACAGCTGAAATTATGGGTAATAGAGTTATTAATAGTGTAGATACTTTATTTTCAACTTGGAAACCTCGTAATCGATATGAAATTTTCAATCCTAAAGAATTTACACCAGACAAAATAAATCATAAATTAGTATACTAATGAACAAACCAACATTTTATATATCAGCTCCATTTGATACCTATTCAGGGTATGGAGCACGCAGTCGTGATGTTATCAAATCTATTATTAAAAGTGATAAATATGAAGTAAAATTATTATCACAAAGATGGGGAAATACTCCATGGGAATTTATTAATAATCATAAAAAAGAATGGGGATTTTTACTAGATTATCTCCATAACCAAGAAGACCAAAAAACACAACCTGACATTTGGATGCAAATTACAGTCCCAAATGAATTCCAACCAGTTGGTAAATACAACATTGGTATGACTGCAGGGATGGAAACTACAATTGTAGATGCTACTTGGGTAGAAGGAATTAATAGAATGGATATTAATTTTGTCTCATCAGAACATTCTAAAAAAGCATTTTTAGATTCAAAATTCCAAAAACAAGAAAAAGGTAGGGTAGTAGGTACAGTTGAAGTTCAAAAACCTATTGAAGTGTTATTTGAAGGTGCAGACCTAAATATTTACAAACCAGTAAAATCAACCTTTAATTTAGATTCAATCCCAGAATCATTTTGTTATCTTTTTGTAGGGCATTGGATGCAAGGTAATTTAGGTGAAGATAGAAAAAATGTAGGTTTAACTATTAAATCTTTCTTAGAAACCTTTAAAAATACCCCAAACCCACCAGCACTTGTTATGAAAGTATCAGGATCAGGTGCATCTTATATGGATAAGAAAATGTTATTACAACGTTATTATCAAATTAGTAAAACAGTAAAAGGTAAATCTTTACCTAATATTTACATGATCCATGGAGAGTTTACTAATGAGGAAATGAATGAAATTTATAATCATCCTAAAATTAAAGCTATGGTTAGTTTAACTAAAGGTGAAGGATTTGGTCGTCCTTTACTTGAATTTAGTTTAACTAAAAAACCAATTATGGTTAGTGGTTGGAGTGGTCATATGGATTTTATTAATCCTGAATTTAGTTTAACACTTAGTGGTACATTAAATAATGTAGATAGAAGTGCTGTTGTACCTAATATGATTTTACCTGAGAGTCAATGGTTTTCTCCTAAACCTTCAGATATAGGTAATGCATACAAAAGCATTTATAAAAATTATAAAAAACACCTTGAACTTGCAAAACGTCAAGCTTATCACTCAAAAACTAATTTTAGTTGGGAAGCTATGGATACTTTATTATCTTCACATTTAGATAAAAATATTCCTAAATTTGCAAAGCAAGTTACTTTAAATTTACCTAACTTAAATACTAGCAATAAATTAGAATTACCAAAATTAATAAAATAATGGATAAATTAGTAATATGTAAAAAATGTGGGAGTGACGCTTGTTATTCCCAAGAAGTAAATGAATCAATCACTAATTACCAGTGTATGGGTTGTGGTTTTATTTCTAACTCGTTAATGAAAAAAGATTCTGAATTTATTAAAGAACAATCTGAAATCCTTCCTGAACTTTATAAAGATTTATTTTATGAAGATAGTGAAGAAAATATTTGGATGCCTTCTACAGTAAATATTCCTACTATGGGAATGGTATTTGCTAATGGAACAAATAAAGATAATTGGCATTGGAGCGCTGTAAAATCAGTTCCTGTTATTACAGATGAAGATAAAGAAAAGTATACTAAAAAAGATGGTACACCTTATGAGCATAGAATGGATATGGAAAATATGAAAAATTATTCTGAAAAAAATTACATGGAAGCTCTTGAATATATAGGAATATTTGAAAAAGAATAATGGAATTAGATAAATTAATTTCTAATTTAGAACACCTCCATAATAAAGGTATTCGTACCATAAAATTAGTTTTTTGTAAAGATAATATTGAAGTAAAAAAGTTATTAGATGAAATTAAGTTACGCGATCCCAGTAAAGGATGAATTAAATGAAATTAGAAAATTAATTGATTTTCTTATCAAAAATAAAGATAATGAAGATGAAATAATTGTTTTATATGATTCTAAAAATGGATCAAATGGGGTTGAAGAATTTTTAAGAGCAAAATCCGTAAATTCTTCAGATTTTGTATGGCATCCCTATGAATTTGATGGTCATTTTGCTAATATGAAAAATCATTTAACTTCTTTATGTAGCGGTGATTGGATTGTTCAGTTGGATGCTGATGAAATGATAGGTGATCAATTTATCCCTTGGGTTAAAGGTTCAATTAAGGCTAATCCTGAAGTTCATGCTTTTTATGTTCCACGAATTAATACAGTAGAAGGATTAACTGATGAACATATTCAAAAGTGGGGTTGGAAGGTAAATGAAAAAGGTTGGGTTAACTTTCCTGATCTACAACAACGAATTTATGTTAATAATGGGGTTGTAAAATGGAAAAATAAAGTTCATGAAGTTTTAGAAGGTAATGATTTCTTTGGTATATTTCCAAATCATGAGGAAATTTGTATCCTCCATCATAAAGATATAAAACGTCAAGAACGTCAAAATAATTATTACGATTCACTTTGAAAATAGCATTCCATAGCAATCAATTAGGTATTAGAGGTACTGAAGTAGCTTTATATGATTACGCATTAGGTAATAGAGATATTTTAGGCAATGAGTCTATTATTATTTCGGATGCTAATGCAGATTTAACGTCGTTAGATAAATTTAAAACACAATTTCCTGTATATCTTTATAATGACTTTAGTGAAGTAGAATCAATTATTTACAATGAAAACATTGATGCTATTTATTGGATTAAAGCAGGATTTAATGATGGTAAATTAGTTAATAACGCTAAAAATTTAGTCCATTCAGTATTTAAACATAATGATGTTCATGGAGATGTTTATGCCTATGTTTCAGAATGGTTATCAGATGAAATGTCAAATAGAGAATTACCTTATGTTCCTCATATGGTAAATTTAACTAAACATAATTTAGATTATAGAGAACCTTTTGGTTTAAAGGATAAATTTATTATAGGATGGTATGGTGGAGATAATTTTGAATTACCCTTTTCAAAACAGGCAGTAATTGATGTAGCTAAGGAAAGAGATGATGTAGTATTTTTATTTATGAATTGTACCCCATTTACTTCTGAATCTAATATTTATTTTATAAAAGGAACTACTAATTTGGATGAAAAAGTAGCATTTATTAATACTTGTGATGTTATGATCCATTCACGTGAAAGGGGTGAAACATTTGGTTTAACAGTTGCTGAATTTTCTACTTTTGGTAAACCTATTATAACATATTCTAACTCACCTGAAAGGAATCATATTAATATTTTAGGTGATAATGGAATCTATTATACAAATTATAATGACTTATATAAAATCCTATCAGAAATAGATTCATCAGTAAAAGGATATAATTGTTACACTGATTTCACCCCAGAAAAAGTTATGAATAAATTTAAAGAAGTATTTTTAGATGCCTAGTATTGCTTTTATTTTTGCTTATAGAGAAACTGATAAATGGAATACTCCATTAGCTGTAGTTGAAGAATTTAAATCACGAGGCTGGGAAACATCTATTTATAGTCTATTTGATTCTAACGATAATTACGTGGATGATAACGTATATAAATTGCTTGAAACCACCCCTGATGTAATTATGCATATGGATTGGGGACGCCATTTATCCCCAGTATTATCTAAATTAAGAAGTACTGGTGCTTATTGTATAATGGAAGCTGGGGATGATCCCCAAAACTTTGAACGTAATGCTGTTAAAGGGCCTTGGTTTGATTTAATACTCTCTCCTGATATTAGAGCAGTTAAACAATATAAAGAATTAGGGTATAATGCTAAATGGTGGACTCATTTTGCAGATACAAGAATATACCAAGAAATGGATATTGAAGAAAAATATATTGCTGTGTCTTCACGTGGTAGAGGTAGTAGCCAAATATTAGATACTTTAGCCGATCATTATGAAGGAGATATTATTAATAAAAATGGTTGGGAAGGAAAAGAACATACAGAATTCCTTAATTCTGGAAAAATGGTTATTCAACATTCAAGATGGGGAGAAATTACTCGTAGAATATTTGAAGGGATGGCCTGTGGTAAATTAGTAATTACAGATAGGCTAGCTGAGGCAGTTGAATTAGAAAGCTTGTTTATTAATGGAGAAAATATTATATTATATGATGATATTCAAGACTGCGCCGAAAAGATAGCTTATTATAATAATAACCCTATAGAGCGAAATGAGATTGCTTGGAATGGATATCAAAAAGTTTTAAATAACCATACACAAAAACAACGAGTAGATTTAATTATACAACAATATAAAAATTTTAAAAACAATTAATTATGCAACAACAACACGATTTTTTTGCCCAAATGTTAAATCATTTAGTAATTAAAACTTATGATGATAAAGTTAGATACTCTGGGGTTACAAAATGGCATACAAGCCACCCCTATTATAGGTTAAACTATTATAATGAAGTTCAAATCTCACAAGTATTAGGAATTTATCTTTTATTTAATAAAGATTTTTTATCCCAATATGATACTGTAGTTGAAATTGGAAGCTATAATGGAGGTCTATCTAGTTATATATTTGATAACTTAAAAAAAGGCGCTAGTTTTGCTTCATTTGATATTGATCCTTCTATTAATGAATCAAATAGAAAAGATATTGATTTTAGAATTAAAGATTGTTTTTCAAAAGAAGGGAAAAGAGAAATTATTGAGTTAATCCAACAACCCGGAAAAACTTTATTAATTTGTGATGGGGGAGATAAAAATAAAGAATTTAATACTTTTAGTAAATATTTAAAAACTGACGATATTATTATTCTTCATGATTATAAAAGCGATGAAACCCCTTTTGAAGAGGTAGCTGAATTTTGGCAATGGCCTTATGGTTATGAATCTGAGTGGGATGCTATCAAAAATAGTGTAACAGAAAACAATCTTGAAAAATATGAATATCAACGTTTTAATTACTTCATGTGGGGTAGTTTTATTAAAAAGTAAAATATGAAAAAATTACCAATATCCATTGGAGTATTAACATGGAACTCCCCAGATACACTATTTAAAACCCTAAAATCCTACAAAGAAAATGGATTATTAGAGGTTGTGGATGAAGCAATAGTTTTATGTCAAGAAATAACAGATCAGGATATTGAAGTAGTTAATCATTTTTCCCTTCCTTATATTGGGTTAGAAGAAAATGTTGGGATTGGTATTGGATTATTAAATTTAGCAAAATCCACCAAGTCCCAATATTTCCTCCCTTTAGAAAATGATTGGAAATTAATTGAAAATAAAGAAACAACTCATAGTAGACTTTCTTCTGGTGTTGATCTTATATCTAAGGGTTACTCAGTGGTTAGATACAGACACAGGCAAAATCCAGGACATCCACTATTTACCTATAATCCTTACTATAATAATGAACTTAATCACTATGATGAAGTTATAGATTTAACATCCCCCCACCTACTAGATTCAGTACATTGGTGTAATCCATCTCAAAAGTTTAATGATAAAATTAACCAGGAAGGTGAGTACTTTACTACAACTTCACGTTGGGGGAATTGGACAAACAACCCATGTTTATTTGATAGAAAATTCTATATTGATTATACTTCTAAATTTATAATAGATGAAAATTCTCCAAACCAATACAACACAGATATAGGTAAAATTACTTCAGAAGGTGAAATCTCTCATTTTTGGTCTCGCCAAGATTTTAAAGTAGCTCATGGTGAAGGTTTATTTAAACATGAAGATTTAAAAAAGTTTGGTAAATGAAAATATTATACGTAACTAATCATAATAAAATAGCAATGGCTAGTGGTGGGTTTGTTTCTGACTACCAAAATGATCTTGTATTTTATGGTTTAAGAGAATTATATGGAGATGATGTTGTTGATTCAACTCAAATAATTTCACTTTATAGAGAACATGAGGGTAAAATTCCACCTGTACATTTATGGGGTGGTATGACTGCTTTTTGGCTTATAGGTAATAATAATATTGATCGTACTAATATTGAGGAAAAAATAAAAGATAGATATTATGATTTAATAATTTATGGAGCTATCAAACGTTGTAAAGATTATTATGATATAGTTTCTAAATATTATCCTGATAATAAAGTAATTTTAATTGATGGTAATGATGAAACCGAATTAGATCCTTTATATAAAAAACATTTATATTTTAAACGTGAGTTAGTTGAAAAACATCCAAATTTATTACCAATTACATTTGGTATTCCTACTAGTAAATTAGCCACACCCAATAAAGATAAAACACAACAATACGCAACGTGTATTCCAGGACAACCTGAAACTTATATATTCAATAGTGAAGGACCTTATTATAAAGATTATCAAAAATCTTATTATGGGGTTACAATGAAAAAAGCAGGGTGGGATTGTATGAGACATTATGAAATTTTAGGTAATTATTGTTTACCTTATTTTGTAGATTTAGAAAATTGTCCTAAAGATACACTATCACATTTTCCTAAAGAATTGTTATTAGAAGCTAGAAATTTGGCTTTTAATTTTAATGAAGATAAGTATTATAATATTTTAGATGAAGTATTTGAATACACTAAAAATAATTTAACAACTAAAAATTTAGCAAAATATATTATAGACCATGCAAAGATTTGAAATTATAAATACTTTTATTAGAAATAATAACTTTAAAAATTACCTTGAAATCGGGGTATTTGAGGGAAGAAATATTAGAGAAATTATTGCTGAGCATAAAGATGGAGTAGACCCTACTACTGAATTAGGTAGGAGTATACCTGAGATTAATTATCCTATAACATCCGATGAGTTTTTTGGAATGCTTAAAGGTCATGATATTAAGTATGATATTATTTTTATAGATGGCCTCCATATCTCAGAACAAGTAGACAAAGATATTGAAAATGCTCTTAATCATTTAGTTGATGATGGTGTTATTGTGTTACACGATTGTAATCCCTTAGTAGAATTATGGACTAAGGTCCCACGCCAAAGTAAAGCATGGCACGGTGACGTTTACAAATCTGTATTACGTTTTAGACAGAAAAGTTCCCTAAAATACATTACAGTAGACGATGATTGTGGCTGTGGAGTTATTTTTAATGGTGTTGAAGAAGATAATAAATGTTCTAATGATTTACTCCAAGAAGGTGAAAATTCATGGGAGTATTTTGACAAATATAGAACTAAATTACTAAATTTAATTTCAGTAGATGAATTTAAAACAACTTATCAATAAATCAACTTATGGTACTATAGGTTACATTGCTAGTGAGGATGACCTTACTAGAATGGAACAATATTTGTTGTATAATTTAGAAGTATTAAAAGAGTATAAAAATATTATAGTTGCTACTAATTATGGTGGTGATTTTAAAACACAAAATACAGAAATTTGGAAAAAATACTTTCCTAATTGTATAATTTTAGATTCTCCTGTAAATAGAGGTCATAATTTTGGTACAGCTGATTTAGATAATTTAGTATTTGATTACTGTAAAAATAATAATATTAAATGGTTATGTAAAGGAGCAAATGATATTCTTTTACAACCAAAATTATTTGATATAAAAATTAAAAAAGCTGATTTTTATTATATGAATGGTTTTTCATTTGAAACTGTATATTATAGTAAATTTGATTCTAAAATTCTCGATAAAAATCACTTTACTCCCCAAACTAATTTTTATTTTATAAATGTTTCTAAAACAGATTATTTAACTAATAAAGAGTATTTAAGTGAAACTTATAGTTATGTAAAAACCCTCTCTGATTATAATAATAAACCTTGGGAATTTATTTCTAAATGGTCGTGTGAAGATTTTCTAGCAGAATGTGTTAAGCGTAATAATTTAGATAAACATCACTTATTAGAAGGAGATTTATATGAGCAGTTATTTAAATTAATTTCCACAAACCAAATAGGAGACCCATCTCATAAAAATATAGTCATTCAGGGTATTTGTCATTTTCAATTTCCAAGTGAGCCCGTTTTAGAGATAAATTTGGATATTTAGTGTTTTTAAATTATCTTATATTTATTAAAAAACACAATTATGAAAAATTATTATTTTTATTCTAAATCAGATTCTAAACGTGAACCTATTTCTTATATAAAGGTTGATTCTAAAGAAGAAGCAATACAATTTTTTTCAAAATTAAAAAATTTAACAGAAGAAAGATTTTTATCAATTTTTAAAGTTAGTGAGTAATGAGAAATTATAATAATCCATTACACACCCAACTTTCAGAAATAGTAGGAACAAGTGTAGAGATTATAGAATCAAAAAAATCTGTAGCACAAAAAGAACAAAATAATTTTTGCAATATAGTAAGTAATTGGGATAAAGCTTGGGATAGAGGACAAAAAATATTTGAGGACACTGGAATTGATTTAGGAGACTATGATTCTACTTATTACAGAATGATTGAAGATTTATTTATCCTTCATTTCGGAGATAAAGCAGAAATAATTTTTTGGTGGGTTTATGAAAGATACACAGAAGATGGAAAAATAGCTATACTTATAACTGAAGAAGGTAAGGAGCATATTTTAAAAACTCCCCTTCAATTGTATAAATTTATAAAAAAATTAAAATAATGATTAAATTTTGTAAGGAATGTAATAAAGAAATTCCTTTAATGCGAATTAAAGCACTTCCAAATACTTTAACCTGTGTCAATTGTTCGGATATTAATATGAAAAGTTGTATTACAGTATTAAAAGGAAATGTAGACAGAGATGATACATGGGTAGATATCATATTTATTGATGGAAAAAATAATGATTCTCCATCTTTAAATATCCAAGATTTTGAAGAAGAATAAAACAGATAAATATGCCATTAGCAAAACCATTAAGTAAAGATCAAATATTAGCTGCAATGTCTCAAACATTGTCTAATAGGGCAGCTGCAAGGTGGTTAAATGTATCTTATATTCATTATAAAAAATGGGCTAAGATTTATGATCCAACTGAGGAAGGCTATCCTAATTTATTTGAGCAGCATAAAAATCAATCAGGTAAAGGAATACCCAAATTTTTAAGTAACTCAGGCAAAGAACCAGCATTATTGGATATTATAGAAGGTAGAGTTGATATATCATCATTTAATCCTGAAAAAATAAAATATAGACTTGTAACTGAAGGATATTTATTAGAAGAATGTAGCCAATGTGGTTTTCATGAACGTAGAGTATTAGATTATAAAATGCCATTATTACTACATTTTAAAGATGGTAATAAAAAAAATTATAGAAAAGAAAATATTGAATTTCTTTGTTATAACCATTATTTTTTGACAGTTGGAGATATTTTTAGTGATAAACAAGTACAAGGTATTGAAGATTATAAACCTATTAACGAAGGTTCAGTTACCTGGGAAGTTGATGAATATCATTTAAAAAGATTATCTGAATTAGGATTAGACTCCCCAGATCCAGATGATTATAATATAATATCAAGATCATGAAAAAAGCAAAAAAAGCACCACTTTTAAGGAAACGTAAACGTCATGATAATATTACTCAAAATTATGATAAGACTAAAGAAAAACATCTTGAACGTTTAGCAACAAAAATGCTTGATAAACAAGATGAAATAGAAAAATTACGAGATAAAAAAATTAATAAGGGTTTTTTAGATTTATTTTAAATATATTATACTATGACACACATGATAACAGTTAAAACCCAGGAAGACTTTGAAGATTTAGTAAGAGATAGAAATTTTGAAATAAGCTCAGCAATAACTAAATCAATTATAAAAAATCTTAAAGGTAAAAGAAAAAATGTTCCTATATTATCTATTAAAGTTTTAGAGGAACAAACAATTTATGATATTACTGTAAAAAGGGATGATATGTTAGAAAGTTTAGAAAAAAATTTAGAAATTCATGTAGAAAATGAAGATTATGAGTCTTGTAGTAAGATATTATCTGCTATTAATTATTTAAAAGATAAAAAATAAACTTGGATTTTTAATATAAAGTATGTATATTACATCTATATAAAAAATAAACAATGAAACA
>Ga0099847_1000379_pt1 | contig 15202 bp, 14 predicted proteins | sample CB_VirMetaG_2_FD_78178 | JGI IMG/M metagenome (GOLD analysis project Ga0099847, IMG submission 78178) | Freshwater to marine saline gradient viral communities from Chesapeake Bay - CB_1504_2 Viral MetaG | ecosystem: Environmental > Aquatic > Marine > Coastal | place: USA: Chesapeake Bay...
CAGTTCCTTGAGGAGTGTTTTGTTTTTCTTGTCGGCTAGGACCTCTTTTTGCTGCTGCTGCTTTTGTAGCTTCTTCTGCTTCAATCCGTTCAGCTGCAGCTTTTGCTTTTTTTGCTTCCTCCATTTGCCGAGCTACAGGACCAGCAGCCTCGTATTTACCTTTTTTCATGCCCCCAAACGTGAGCATTTTATATGGTTCCATGCCGGGGAAACTCCCCTTCTTGTACATTCTTTTTTTATTTGCCATAATAGTATTAGTTGTCAATTTGTTTTCTGGCTAGTAGAAGTTTAATCTCAGCAACATCTTCAGCCAGTTTCTTCAACATTGCAGTTATTTCATCATTTTTAAGCTCCATAGCTTTTACTCTGCTTTTTAGTGTTGCGTAGTCGCTTTGGTGTTTTATCCAAACACCTACAAGAGAACCTGCCACCAGCAGAAACTCAAAATGTGATATGTTTTCCATTAGGTCCATTATCGGGGTTGTTAGTTACAACGGCACCTCCACTTTCGTAGTGCCTTATTTATTCTAGAGTTAGGGTCATTTGCTGTTTTTGAGCTGGTTCTGCGTTTTTTCATCCCACACATACGGGAACAAAAGGACTTTCTTCTGGCTTTGTTTCTTCCAGTGGGATTCTTTTCGGTTACAGCCGCAGACAGTTTACTTCCGGGGTTAGCTCTTCTGTAAGATGCTATCCCACGTCTGTTAAGGCCTCCGCTTGCGCTCTGACCTTCTTTGCGTGTCCATGCTGCCGATTTAGCCATCTTATTGCTTGTCTTGTTGCCTGTCGTTTTCGTCGTCTACTAAGGTAGTAACTAATAATTTAAGTTCCCCATTTATTAGACCTGCAGATATTTGACCAACCATATCTGCTGGAATTGGGAATGGGGAGTCTGCATCGTAACATACTGGATCGCAACTCTTAAGTCCTGCGAGTTCTTCCGGATCCTCAAATACGCCACGAACATTTACTAGTTCCATAGCATTAGGGTTGTACACGTAGAGGTAGTCCTCTATCATGTACGCTTTTGGTCTATTGGCTGTGTATTTATCATAAGGAAGCCACTGTACTTCGTACGGCTCTATGAGAGGAATACGCCCAAGACCAGTAATATCTCCTACGTGTGTAATTGCATCTCTGAAATTAAATCGCACAGTACGAGGTATTTTCTTTTTTGTTCTCCAAACCGGACAATCTACAATAAAGCCACAATCCCTGCACATGCTTGCATCTACTTTTTCAAGCTCGAGGCACCCTAGGTCTTGTTCTAGGTGTCTTGTGATAAGCCCATTACGCATAAAGTCCCTACGAATAAACATCGCACGGTAATGCTTAATATTAAACTTGATCTGTGCTATTGAGATGTTCTCATCGTTGTGAGTACGTCCCGCTCGCATTAAGTTTAGCAGGTTATATGCAATTTCATTCAGTGTCATCGAACTTATTCTTTATTACTAATAGCTCTGAGCACTTTTCATACTCTTCACCTTCTTCAAAATATGCTATTACGTCTTCTATAATTAATTCTATTGTCTCTGGTTCTTTCGGATCAAATGGGAGGAAGACTATATCACCTGAATCTGTTTTTTCTAGTAAGAACTCTTCTACCTGAACTTTTCCCGTTAGTATTTTATATGCATTTTCATAGGCCTCCCCGAGGATTTCAATTTCCTCGTTGATGTCTAGAGTGTCATCAGACTCGTCATTGTTGTATGATAAGTCATCAAACATTGTACTGATTATATCCCTCCATTCCCCTCTCTTTACTCCATATATAAGCCTGTCCTGTTCGCTTGGATTCATATCCCATTTGCTTGTGCCATGAATCGTTAGGGCAAATAGAAGGAACGAAACGGACTTTGATTCCTCGATACTCATTGACTTGCTCTTTATGAAAGTGTCCGCAGTGCGCCTCTCTGTGAGATGTAGCTGCGAACATTTCTGGTTGTTCTGTTGCCATTATCAAAGGAATGTTTTGGGCCTTTTCTTTATCACCGTGAGTAAACATTAACATGTTTGTTCCGTATTGGTAATACTTTCTAGGGTCATCACTGTTGTCCACGTTTACATTGATGTCATTGCGGAACCATCCTGCAATAACATCTCCTACGTAGTACATACGTTCGTAATCGTGGTTGCCTGAGACAACTATAACATCCACGGGTGCTATCTGCTTTAAATAGTCAATGGTGTAAACTATTAGCTTCCAGTATCCCCTAAAGCTTTTTCTCCAGTCCATATAGTCCTGTTGTGGGGTACCTTTAGTTGTAGTCATTCTCATTCCCTCTGAGTTTAACCCGTCATTCCCAATGGGGAGAATGAATCTTTCGATCTCCAATCCTGCTGCTTTAGCTACAAGATTTTCTACAACTGTAATGTATTCTTTTTCTTGAAAATCGTACGGCAGTGGCATGTCTACCAATTTGCCGTAGTGTATGTCCGGGAGAGATATCTCATATGCAATAGGATCTTCATGCTCTGGATATTCCTGATCTGGATATATCGGAGCATACTCTGCTGCAAAATCTTCTACCTCTTGTTTGATGTCCTCTATGTTAGGAGCATCGCTAGTAACTATTGAGTATCGTAAATCTCCGGTAGCTGTTTGCCAAAACTTTACACTTGATACAGATGCTTCACTAATTCCGTGGGTACTTAGGAATTTCTGCAGACTAGAAGTCTTAACTAGGTCTTCTCTATCAAGTCTATTCTCTGATGTATTTGTGTTCCTTAACTCTTTCAATACCTCCTGACAATCTGTTACAGAGCACTCCAGTTTACGTGCTAAAACCCAGGCACCTTTTTTAAGGTACCCGGGCTTGTCAAGCAAAAACTTTCTTATGTCCTGTTTAGATCTCATACTAGTATAGGTAGTATTGGAACAATTTGTTCTGGGGTTACATCTTCAGGGAGTTGAGTTTCTTTGATAGAGTGCAGATCAACGTTGATCTCGTTTTGCATTGTTGCTTCGAGTTGTGCAAGCTGTGTCTTACGCTCCTCAATTAAATCTGCATGCTCTTCTTCTAGTTTTTTTATTCCTTCTTCATCTTCTGCTTCTGCAAGTCTGTGTGCTTCTCCAGAAATTTTAAGGAATTCATCTGACGGTTTTGCGGTCTCCTCGTACTTACTTAGAACCTGTTCCAGTTCTTTTACATTCTTGGCTACAATTACTGCGAATCGTGCGCCTTTGTGCTGTTTAACTGCTTCCAGTCCTTTGTACAATTCGATAGCATCTGCCACCTTCATTTTTACTTGATTAAACATTGTGTATGGTTTGATTGGTTATTATTATCCTATTATTAGGAAATGAATTTTTCTTGCAACTGATCCTGCACTTTGGTTTCCAGTGTGAGTAATATTTACTATAAAGCTATCGTCAGATACAGAAGCAACGCTTACGTGCACTCCGTTATCTGCAGCAGTGCTGCTTTGAAACTCTTTGCTCAAAAGTACAGTAGACGACGCTGAGACACTAGTATTATTAACGGTAAATTGTGTATTAGTGTCTGCTGTAATTGTTCCTGTGAATAGTTGAATAATTCCTGCTGGGGCATTTACTGTTACAGCAGTTGCCATAGACGTTGCTTGCGTAACGGAACCTCTATTAGTGGGAGTAATAGATCCAACAGTCAGTGCTCCCACTGTCGTGTCTCCGAGAGTTACGTTATCATTTGTTTCTACAAAATTACCTTTTGTAAATCCTATTGTGAGAGTGTTTGCAGAGTTATTCTGTGTAATAGCAATACTAGAGCCCGCAGTCAAAGTTTTCATCTCAGGACCACTAGAGGTTCCTACAAGTATCTCTTTGTCTGCATCAAGAACCGCACTTGTGATGCTAGCTCCCCCAATCAATACTGAATTAGCTGTAAGACTTGTTAGTCCGGTTCCCCCATTTGCAATTGGGAGAGTGCCTGTAACATTAGATGCTAGGTTTACGCTTGTAAGAAACAGGGAAGACGCATTGTCCGCCCCGCTCAGATCAAAGCTTGATATTCCAGCAAGGTTATTAATATTAATGTCCGCTTGAGTTACAGACAGAGTAAGATCGTTTGTGTTCTGCGCCACAGTAATGCCAGTGCCGCCCACAATGTCTCTTTGATAGAGCACTCCGAGGGTGTGGCTTTTAACCACAGAGGCACCGGCTGATCCTAATGTTGAAATAGATTGTATTAGACCTGACAATGCAGATACTCTAGTTGTAGTCGTAGCGTTATCTATAAGCAGATAGTGGGAGCTAGTTACGTCTGCAAGCAGTGTAGTTGTTAAATCGTCTAGAGTTACGTTAGCCATTTTCTTAGTTTGTTATAATGGGATTTCCACCTTGATCAGTAAGCTGGTCTCCTGAAGATGTGGTAATAAAGTTAGGAGATGGGGATGCGGCGACTGCTCCGTCATCTCCCAAAGTATAAGCAGTTTCTGTTGGAAAGCAGTCTCTGCATTCTCTTGATACAAAGTCTAGGAATACGTTAAGTATTTTCCAACCTTTTCTATCAGAGTTTGTGGCCTGCAGGCAGTCCTTTGAATTGTCATCTTCCCCATTCTTTTGATAGTCTATCAGGAGGTATGCAATAAGGGTTAGCTTTATGTTCTCAATAGTAGAACATTCTAGCCCTCCATGGATTTTTTTATAGAGGGCATGGTGACGACGAGTTATGCACGTTCTTAGTGCCTTAATCTTGTCGACAATTTCTTGGTTGTTGGTGTAACTTCTTACAGACATTAGCATCCACATGCGCAAACCTCAGTACATAGAGTATTTGCTTTGTTATACATGTTTACTGCATGATCGTAGTTACTTTCCTGTTCTGCAGCAAAAGTTGCGCCTTGCAACATTAGAAGTACTTTTTCTGCTCGTAGCAAGTCTTCTTTACACTTGTCACACTTGCAGTGACATTCTATTGCTGCATCAACAAGCTTAGCAATGCAGCAGTTTATTTTACAAGGAGCTACCGTGTACACTGTTTCCATCAGCGTAGTATCTGCCGCATTTTCATTCTTTACTCCGTCTGCATCTATATCATCGTTGAGAGTAGTAGCATCATGTAGCTCTACTGAGATGACTCCTGTAAACTGAGTAGTTGATGTTGCGGTAAATGTTAAAACTCCAGCCTCTGTTGTAGTGTCTAGGTCAGATCCTGATAGATATATCTGAACGGTTTTACTTTGATCGTACACATATACCTTAAGAATAGCACCGACATTTGAAATAGCACTCCCAAACATATCAATGTGCCCGTTCTCTATTCTCCCGGTTACAGTTTTACAATTTGTGGATACGTTTAAGATCCGTACGTCTTCTGCTGATGCCATGTGATTAAAAATTAAAAAATAGGGACAGGCCAATTCCTGCCCCTATTCTATTAAACAGTCTTATTACCAACGGTACTCGATGTCGGTACCTGCAGTAAATCCAAACAGTGTTGCAAATTCACTAGCTGAAGTGCCTGGATCGGTTCCGGCATTTGTGGCGTAGATCACAGCCTGATTCAAATCACCAGCAGGTGCAATACCTGTAGATGATGGCCAGTTGTGTGCGTACTCAACAACAATCTTATCATACGCAGAACCATTCTGTCCATACGTAGTCTGATTTTGTGGGAAGTACATTCTGTTGAAGTTACCGTAACGGCTTCTGCAACGCATTTCATCACCAACTACCTGCCAGTCATTACCAACACCTGCATCAAACTTTGCACTGCCGTTAGCTACAACGGGCTCAGTAGCGTCAGTGTTGTTGTATGCGTACAAGTCAAAGATAAAGCCTGGGTGACGTGCAGTCAATGTTACTACTCCACTAGAGTTAGAAACATTCAACATAGCGTTTAATGTAGCGTTACCTTCAATGTTAGCTACTAAGTTATCACCTGCAGCGTCAGCAGATGCTCCTTTTGCTCCAATGTTCAACAACTGTCCTGCTCGGCTAACACTTATTGGAAAGCGGTAGCCTTCGTTAGAGAAGTCTGCAATTGCAGTGTTCTCATTACCGAAGTTCAAGTAGTCAGTTGGAATTGAACGCACAATGATTTTTACATTGCAGTCATCGTTAGCATCATCAGCAGCAAAAGTAACGGTGCCAGCATGCATCGTAGATGCAGTGTAGTTTTGGTACTTAATGCTCTTGATATTGCGAGTGTTGATCAATGGAGATGCAATGAAATGAGGAGCAGCTCTCTGCACGAGTTGAATATCATTTACCAACCACAGAGGGTTGTTAACTGTAGTCAAAGCTGCAGAGTCATCAGCAGCAACTTCTGCTTCAGTGTCAAAGCTTGCTTGAAACAATGCCGTAGCCAAGTAACCTGCAGTTGCATCCAATTTCCATATACCTACATCATCGGCAGCATCGCCGGAAGTATTAAAAGTAGTACCGCTCAGGGCTGTTAGTGCGTCTGAAACGAATACCTGTGAAAGATTAGTTCCCATCTTAATTTATTTTTTTTTGGGATTAAACATCATATTTATTCACTCTCTAGGACTTCCCTAGATTGTGAGTTATACCTCGGGTCCGAAATGGCCTCTAGTATGCTTTGTATTGCCAGCTCCACGATCTCTTGATGAGTGTGTTCTGGCAACTCACACCCTATGCCTAAACCTTTGTTCATAAACTTAGGGTGCCTAATATATTTAACATCAACAAATGTAGTGAAAAAAGTTTCGTCACTATGTACGTCAATAAAGTTTTCTTGTATCGTGTATTTAATCTTGTCGTAAGACGTCGTATTGAATGGATCAGAGAACATTGCATACAAGTCGTCGTGTTGTGCAAACCACATTCGGTCTCTACTTCTTACTCCTGGGACAGTAGCATCTTTATCATATGCTCTAAATTTTATTGACCTGTTGGTTTTTCCTGCTCCAGTTATAGATTCTAGTTGAGAAGGTGTTCCACATGGAATAGTTTGTTCTACAGATGTTTGGTCTGTAGGATTGTACCAGACGGCGGTCATTGGGGGAGTATATTCGTTAGTTGCAGTCTGGATTGCAGCACTCCTAATTAGTATTTTTACTAAGTTAGAGTGCATAGTTGGGGTTCTCTCTGACCCTTGAAGCATAAACAGGTCAAATGATTCTTGTGCCGTATTTTCATCATCTTGTAAACCAAGCCCCGCACCATTAGTTGTTACATTTTTTCTCCAATAAGGATCAGAGTCTACTACAACTACTTGTTCTAAAAAGTCAGAATCAAACCCAGACACCACACCATTAGCATCACTTTCTTGTGCGGGAGGTGTTCCAGGATCTTGTATAAAGTTGTACCAATTTGCAAGGTGCCTTCTTGTTAGGCCCTCTCCAATGATTGTACCATCTGACTCTACAGATGCAATTAAAACTGCATCCTCAAACTTTAGCTCCCCAAGCTTATATCCTTCAGCTCCGGGAGGGGGAGTCATTCTAATATCCCACTGCTTGTATTTAAAAGTTTGATCTTCATCAAATTTCCACTCAATAACATTGTTACAAGCCTGATAGTTATCAGCAATAGCATTAACTAAGAACATATAGTCCATAGGAAGTGGTGCTCTATCAATTTTATAGCCAGTGATAGATTCCCCGGCATAGAAGCACTTAGTTCTGCTGTCTACTACTAGTGCTCGCAGATCATCAATTCTTTTTTGAGATTGTTCAAATCCTCTTCGGTATTTATTGCCCATAGGGCTATAGCGTTGCTTAATAAATCGATTCATTGAATTATTAAGCTCGTGATCAATCTCTTGTGGTAAGAGATTGTCAACCTGGAAAGATGCAATCTTTTGCACCCCCAGGTTGACAGCAATATGCATCTCTTCTATTGTCATTTAAGTTCTTTAAGTTGTGCTCGCATGGCGTTTACTTGCCCCGAGTTCTTTTTGTTGTTGAAATATACAATAGTATCGGTAATGTTTTCCCCGATAGTTTCATCTCCGTAGATAATTTGATTACCAATGGCTCGAAGCACACCGAGTTCAAGCATTTGTTCAAGCTCAGCGCGTACATCAAGGTGTTTGTCTGTACTAAGTTTTAGGAACTGGCCAGCCTTTTCGTTTTTAAGGTTGTACAATTGGTTCTCAACTTCCATATCAGTAAGTTTCTCTGGTCGAGATCCTTTGGACAATACACGAAGCAATCTACGCATCTTATCAGGATCAGAGCTTATTTTGATAAACTCCTTATCTGCTTCTTTTCTAAGCTTTACTTCAACATTGAGTTTGAGTAAATCTTTTTGTGGGTCATAGACATAGAATTTTTTTGTTGCGTCTGATTTCATTTGAGCTTCAGACTCAGCTACTTGTCTATGCTTCATGCACCACTTATAAATAATGTAATCCATCACGTTATTAGGATTACCATCTTCGTCAGTACTGATATCAAGCTCCATTCCTTCAAATGGAATCTTTACAGTCATACTAGCCCAAAAGTCTTTTTCTTGTTTTGGCCAGTCTGCATGTCCGGGAGGGACGTCTAGTATACCGGATAAAAGCTTATGAGCTTCTTCTCCTTCTACACCTCGTAGAGGTTGTCTTCCGACATAGATACTCCCAATACTAATTTTTGCGCCTGCACGTACTTCTTTGGGTAAGTGATTCAGGACTTCTTTTCTGCGTATGTATATTTTTCGCATGGTTTGATTGTTCTTTTAAGTTTAGAAAGAATAACTAAGCTGTTCTTTTGTTAAGAAGAATAACTTAATGGGTTTATTGGTAAGTGGGGGGACCAACCCGTTGGCAGTCCCCCCTATGCAAACCAAACACAAATTACGATGCCACACACTGCAGATCAAGCGAAGTATCAAAGCGGCGAAGCAAGATACCTGCTGTTTTCAACATGTGTACAGACGCACCGTCTATATCACTTGCGCGAGTGTCAGACTCAGCAAATCCCTTAGGGACAACTGAACCAGCAACAGCCCAACGCAACATTTCACGACCCTTCTTATTAATCATTTGGAGGTTGTTTTCTCCGTCATAAGATGACTGATCAACGAAGGTCATTCTGTAAGATTCCAATGGCAATCCAGTATCTGGGTGCTTAGTAGAAGCTTGAGCAACTGGGCCATGGTCAAATAATGGAACTTTTACTACGTTCACTCTGTGACCATCAACGTGGTCGTAAGACGTGAAGTAACCAGTGATACCCAAGCTACGACCGCTGCCGGTGATGAACTTAGACTCAGTGGTCTGGAGGTATCTGTTGCTCGTATCGCCGTAGTAATTTTTCATTGCCTTATCAAACTCACGTGCTCCACCAATACCAGTGTACAAAGTAACCTGCTTATCAGTAGCGTCAGTCATGCCGTAGAACAAGTCACCAATAACGTCCTCAATCTTCTTTTGAGTCAAAGAAGAGTAAGTGTCTTTGTTGATAATCTGCTCGAACAAACCAGGACCAGAAATAACTGGCTGACCGTTCTCGTCCAACATTCTGTTTGAGCCGTCAGCGTCGTAAGTCTTCTGACCGTACCAGTAGTACATCTCACACTCTTCCTTAAACTTGAGCATGTGACGGTACTCTTCGTAGTCCATCCACAACTTAGTGGTAGAACCCTCTTTAGTTGGGAGATTAAACTCAGCAACGTAGTCCTTAGCATTACCAGAGAAGTGGTAAGACTTACGTACGGTACCAATCTTAGATCGAACCAACCCGGGTGCACTCCAGTTAGAAGCATTACCACGAGAGAAGTCAACTCCTACGTTAGCAAAAAGCATACCCCACAATGCGCCGTCTGCGAGGTCAGCAGTAGCAATAGCAGATACATCAGGAGATACAATCTTCAAGACATACTCATAACCACCAGCTGCAGGCTTAGGCTGCTCCATGATTCGAGCCAATGCACCTGATTGAGAAACCAAAGTGTAAGGGAATACGAACCACTTGTCTGGGAAGGTTACTTTGAACATAGAACCTCCAGCACCTGTACCTACAGATGCAACAACAGGCCGAACATTTACCTCGTGAGTCTTCACGCGGTACTCGTATTCAAAGCGGTCAATAGATTTAGTGTTACCAACACCTTCAGTCAAGAAGGACAATGGGAACTTTTTCTCCTCACGTCCTGCGAGGTGAGTAATAATTGGGGAGAGTTCTTCTGGTTTCTCCATAAGCGCATTAACCAACGAGTTAGTGTCGGTCATCTGCGAGTCATTGTAGTACGTCTTAAGTACTTGAGTTAAAGCCATAGTTTTCTAATTTTTAGTTGTTTATTGTAATATGCTACCTAAATCTAATTGATCAAAATCGATCGTCTTAGAGCTACGTTGTTGTTTTCGGGCAGACTTGGACTTTTCTTCGTTTGAGATAATTCTTTGTCTCAAATTCTTAGCAGCTTGCGTCTTAGCCTTCTTTTCAATTACACCATTTAGGTCAAACCCACTATACAGCATATAATCTATAGCGAGTTTGATATCTGTTCCTGCTTCTTGGTAGTCAAGATCACGTTGTGTCTTTCCTCCCTCTCCTACAGGTGTAGATATGTACTCAAAAAAGTTTGATTTTTCTCTATCTGGGATACGGACCCCTGCAAATTCGTTACCTGACTCTATTGTTTCAGCAACCTCACTCCAGAACTGTTGTTGTTGTTCTTGTTGCTGCTGATACATCTGCTGTTGTTGTTCCATGAGCTGTTGCTGCTCTTCTTGCTGGAACTGAACAAGATGTTGTTTTGCCTTTTGCGCATTGCTAAAGAGTCGTCCAGAATCTTCATACGTGTCAATAGTGTCTTGTATAAATTCTGCGTCATGACCCTTAGTCTGCAGGAACTGCGCAAGGACTGCTCGTTGCATGCTAACATCAGCTTCTTTAACTTCAATAGAGTTGTAATCTACTTGCTGGCCCTGTCTTTGAAAGAACTCACGGGAATCACCTCCCGCTAGTACATAGTCTAGATGTTGTTGAATGTCGGGGAACTGCTCAAATAGACCGGCGAGTTGTTCCTCTGCAGCGTTTTGACTAATGTCCCTTACAAAGTTTGTAAGTCCTTCTACTGAGTCTTCGTAATCATTCTCTAACTCAAAGCCCAAGGTCTTAGCTACTTCAAAAGCTACGCTACTTGATTCATTAACATCTTCTTCAACGTCATCGTCTTCAACTTCAGGTTCAGGTTCTTCTTGATCGGATTCTTCCTGATTGTATTCTTCGACTTCGTTATCAATTTCTTCTACCTCCTCAACTTCTTGAGGGGCTACTTCTTCAACGTCCTGGACGTCTCCGATTGTATCAACTCCTTCCCCCAGCACATCGTCTAGTGTTAGAGAGTCAATATTTAACTTGTTATCTGGTTGCATGTCTACAAATTTATTTAGTTAATTCTATAGTTTTATGTAAAATTATTTTTTACAATACTCCTTATAATATATCACTATCTCCGCTTTCTTGTAAATCCGCCTCTCCGGTTTTTAGATATTGGTTGATTTGCGAGATACCTTGTTACATCTATTCTGTCAGGGTCTAGAGGAGTTAGCAGCCTTTCTTGTATTCTTGTGGGGTTATACAAATCATCTGTTTGTCGTATAACATCATCTGCTTGATTCTTTAATGCAGATATTGCTCCCATATCTTCTCTGCGAGCTGTGTTAAGAGTATTCTTTATATTATCAATGAAGTCAAGCTCAGCTTGTCTCATAGATCTTGGCATTCTTGCTGCTTGATTTTGCAGTTTTAATATCTGCATACTTTTAGGCATAGCTGATTTACTAAGGTTTATTGCCTTAGGTGCGGCAGAGCTTACTCGGGGGGCTAAATATCCAACCCCAGCCCCAAGCGCGATGTCAATTGGAATTCCAGCTATACCAGTAGCTATTGTCCCAATAGGTGAACTAAGTGGGTTATCATACTGATATGCGGCTATTGCCTGAGGATCTCCTTGGAGTCCTGGAGGCATCATAAATGCAAGATTAGGATTTATTCCTTTTTCAATAGCTTCCTCTCTTTTCTTCTCTTTTTCTATTCTTTCAGAGGCAGCTTTTCTCTCCGAATCAGTTCTAGTATCTTCTTTTACAGATGTTTGACTTGGGCGATACTTTTCCAAAGGATCTTCCTTTATTGGAGGCACTGCATTTTGTAAATTCAAAAATGCTTGTTCTGCATAATTAGGCCGAGCTGTGCTTTCTGCAGTATTAAATCCAGCTGCCTGCATTTTACGCACTCCCCCAGTTTTAAAAGAAGGAGGCTCGTGAGTTAGTTTTATATCTCCCAGATCATGTGGACGTATTTGTGTGTCCCAGCCTTGTGGCAACTCTGCGGTCCATCTGGATTTTATGTTTATTGGTTTTCCTCCGAGAGCACTGAGTACTTCTGTATTTTTTAATTTGCTATCTAAAGTATTTTGCATACCTCTAGGCATAGCATCCCATATCTTTTTTGTTGCAGGATAGGAATTTGCAAAAAGCCCTGCTCCTTTTGAAAACGGGTGAAGATCCCACGTATCGTTCATAGTTATTCTCCGCAGCATTGGGTTGTTTGGGACTGCTTTATCAACTAAATGATATCCACCCATAAGCTCATATGTGCCATCACTATAGCCAATAGTACTGCCTCTTTTTCCTAGGTCCGGGGTGCCGTATTTCATTTGATTCTGGAAAATCCTGTTACTAAGTGCGCCTTTTACTTGCTTCTGGAAGTTGGGTCCTACAGTGACTGGCGGCCCCTGGGCTCCCCACCCAGCATCAATAGGCTCATACAGATTGTCTCCTGTTTTTTGAAGTGTGTTATATCTTGGGGTCTTTCCTAAGCCTAAAGCAAATGCATCTAATCTTCTAGCTATTTGCTCTGTTTTCATTTGAAGATAATCAGAAGTCGTTTGGGGATTTATAGTAAATAAATCTTCTGGAGCCTCCCTTACAAGCCGCTCCGCAGTACGTGCAGGCCTTCCCATAGGATCAGTCACATTTTTTAAAATTTCTTTTGGGGATAGAAATCTGGGCTTGTAGCCCATGGGGGTTACCATATTATATGCTACATTTCTGGCTGCCTGTCCTGCTGTTGCATTTAAAGCTTGTTTACCTAGCCTTGCTGCTGTCCCCCCAGATACGCTTACACCAGGCACAGCTCCCAATACATTCATTGCCCCACTTCCTGCAGCCTGCAATGCTTTTTGCCCTTCACCTTGAATAGCATATTTTGTAGCATCCCCAAAATCTTGGTAAGCGTTTACACCATAATTAACCCATGCAGCAGGATTAACTATATCATTAGCTGCTTGCCCTAACATGTTACCCTTATCTTTAGACTGATCAAACTCTACTTGAGATGGTAGTCCTTCTACTGATGGGTCAATTATTGCTCTAGCCGTGGCCATAGGGTTAGCAGCCATCTCTAGGAAAGAGGGTCTATCTTCTACAATATTGTTATCCTTATCTACTTCAAAGTTTCCCTCCCTGATTGTACCCTCGTCTTTATAACGTGGGAGTGGGAGTGCAGGGAGAGCATTTTGTTGATTAAGAAATGCTTGTTCTGCAAAGCTTGGTTGAGCTGTACTTTCTGCAATATACGAGTTTTTCCACCCAGCATTTTGGAGTTTTCTTGGACCGCCTGCTTGCATTGCGGGGGCTTCGTAGCTACCAGCTTTGATACCTTTAGCCCCAATTACCCCCTTCTCAAGATTGTGTGCCTTATGTGCTATGTTGTGCCCAGCTTTAACAATGCGGGCGCCCCCAACTGCATTTCCTGCAATCGGTATTGCACTAGCGGCACTCAGACCTGCTAATGCAAACTGCTCATTAGCTTTTGCTGTATCCCCCACCACTGTATTGTAAATGCCTCGAGCTCCACTAATTCCAGCATTTGCTAAATCTGCCACTTCCCCAACAATAGGAACTTGCCCTAATACAGCCAAATCCATACCTAAAGCATCTAGCGGTTTATCTTTATGATACTGCACTACATTACCTGCAACATCTTTAGCTGTATTTAAACCTGCTTGGTCAATAAGCGCATTCTGCCGGTTTTCATTACGCGTCATTTCCGCATCTGTGTAGCTTGTCAAACGGTCTGGTGTACGCTCAGGCATATTTGCCATAGCAGCAGCGCCCTCTGGATTAAACTTATTGTACATATTAGCATACTGCTGCATTGTATCGTTAAATCCACCGCCTTGCATTCTTGCAGGAGTCTCAATGACTGTACCACGCTGTGGTCCTGTTGGGAGGTTTCGCACACCTGGGGGAACATTCTCGTATGACTTAACTAGGTGTCCCTGCTCATCATACTTTTCTATGTTAATCGGGGCTTTCATGCCCTCTGTATTGAATGTGGTATTAGGAGGGACATTAGGGAATACCATACTTTTATTAATGTCCCCAGCCTGGTGTGCAGGCCTCAGTCCTTGCTGTTGTTGCTGCGGGGATTCCGCAACTCCTATATTATTCTGTTGCTCGAACTGCCCAATAAGATCTACTCCTTGATTGTATGCGTTATATACGTCAAGTATGGAGCCCGTAAATCCGGACTGCTTGTGTCGTTGTAATAGTTGCCGTCTTGTAGCGTTATCCATTACTCACCATTAGGTTCAAGGTCACCCTCTTTGTCTAGTGCTTCACGTTTTAAGTCAATTTCCTTTAGCTTGATATCATAGTCCTGTACAAGCTTTTGCAGGTCTATGTCAAGTCTATTATTTTGGTCTTTGGCTTCAGCGTTGATGAGAGCAATCTCGATATCTTTCTGGCGGTCTCTGTCTTTGTCTTGAGCCTGCGCTTGCATTTGCTGCTGCTGCATTTGCATCTGTTGCTGCTGCATCTGTTGTTGAGCTTGTTGCTGCGCTTGTTCAAGTTCTGCCTGTGCCGCTTCTGCTTTACGAAGCTTATCTTTAATTCCAGAGAAGTTTTCAGTATCAAGCAATTCAAGTACTGCAGATGCTGGCATCCCGTTCTGAATCATAGCCTGTGACAACTCCTTAGCCTGTCTGATGTTTTCCTGGTCTCTGCCTGCATCAGATACAAATATTCCGTACTCAGATTCCATGTGCCCAAGAGAGTCAAGGTCAATATACTGTGCCGTAGTATCAGGCATTACATACATTCCTTTCTTCCCAGATATCCAAGCTTCTTTAGAGTAATCTAGTAAACCCTGGAGTTCTCGTTGTTCGAATCGTGAGAACTTACGGAATAAGTCTTCTGTAATGTGTGAAGACTGCACTATAGCTTGTTGTGAAGAGCCTTTGCCTTCGTATGCACCAATAGTTCCTTGTCGTTGTCTATTGACCCCTGATATCTTTTCCCATTCCTGCATCGTA
>Ga0099847_1000382_pt1 | contig 15152 bp, 26 predicted proteins | sample CB_VirMetaG_2_FD_78178 | JGI IMG/M metagenome (GOLD analysis project Ga0099847, IMG submission 78178) | Freshwater to marine saline gradient viral communities from Chesapeake Bay - CB_1504_2 Viral MetaG | ecosystem: Environmental > Aquatic > Marine > Coastal | place: USA: Chesapeake Bay...
GAAGGACTTGCGAAAAGATTCATCCACAATGATAAGAGATCAGAGATATTAAAAATGGAACTTTCTTTGTTATCAGATGTTGAGCAAGCGAACTTAAAAGAAGGTACAAGAAAAACAGTTAGACGCATCCCTTCTAATGAAGAAATTAAAAAGGAAGCTAATACAATATTAAGTGCTATGCAGATGAAAAAAATTAGACCGTACTTATACCAAAGAGCTGAAGTAAGGGAAGCAAGAAAAGTTGAAGAGTTTATAAGCAAGGGCCAGTGGGCCGAAGCCTTTGATGCAAAACAAAGAGAACTTCTAAACCACGAGCTTTATAGATCAGCTTCAGACATAAAAGAAAAACAAAAGAAACAACTAAAGAAATTTAAGAAGCTTAATCAAGCAGACACAAAACTTTCTAAAACTAGAGATATGACTTTCATCAATGCAGCAAGGGCAATACTTTCTAAATTTGACCTGGCATCTAAACCAGAGGTTGTTATGGCCAACCTGGATATGATCAGAAAATATGATCCGGATGTTCACGCAATGGTTACAAGCATTATAGAGTCAGTAGATATTGAAAATAAGAATTACAAAGAATTAACGCTTGAGCAATTCACAGAGATAAATGATATCTTTGATACATTGTGGGACTTATCTAAGACAAGCAAGCAGATGGATATCGATGGAAAGAAAGTTGATATTGAAAAAGTTGTTGAACAGATGAATGAGTCGGCAAGTCGCTTCATAAAAGAAGTTCCGAAGCAAAAGTATGAAAAGAAAAAAGATAAGTTTACGAAGATCAAAGAAGAAATAATGAGTCAAGTTTCTAAGATGAGAAGACTTGAGCATTGGATCGAGCTAATGGATATGGGTGAAGTTGGTGGTATTTTTAGAAAGGCTATTTTCACACCACTATCAGAGGCTACAGACAGATATTTCGAAGATCGTGATATCTACACAAAGAAAATGATTGACGCAGCGGAGAGACTTAAAGAGAAAGTTCCAGGCATAAAAGATCCTAAAGCAATTCAATCAGATGAGTTGGGTTATGAGTTTGAAAATGTAGGCGAGATAATAGGGGCATTGATTCATACAGGAAACGACTCTAACTTTAAGAAGCTTTTAATCGGGAGAGAGTGGGGTTCACTAAATGATGACAAAACTTTAAACACCGCTAAGTGGGATAAGTTTATTCAGAGGATGTATGCAGAGGGAATCATATCAGATGATCATATGGACTTTGTTCAAGAAATTTGGGACATAACTGAAGAGATAAAGCCAATGGTTCAAAAGGCACATAAAGAAGTTTATGGCCATTACTTCAGCGAGATCACAACAAATGAAATCACAATGCCTAGTGGCAAGAAATATAAAGGTGGTTATGCTCCAGCTAAAGTTGATTACGATGTTGTGCCGGATGCTGGTAAGAGAGATACATTACAGGACATAGTAGATGGTAGCCCTAGCTTTTCTCTTCCTGGAGCTGGTGGAAATGGCTTTGGTAAAAGCAGGGTTGAAAACTACAACAAAGCTCTAAACCTAAATATAGATCTTATCACAAGACACATTGACGAGGTTATAAGATTTGCACATGTAAAGCCGGCAGTTACGAGTGCAGCAAAACTTGTAAACAGCAATAGCTTTAAAGAGATGATGAATAAAATTGATCCTTCCCTAATAGACAATATGATTATTCCAGCAATTATAAGGGCCGATAAAAATAAAACTACAGATGTGCCGACAACCAGGATGGGCCTGGCCATGAAAATTGGTGGTAGCATTAGGAAAAATGTAAGTGCTAGTTTATTCTTTGGACATATCAGAAATACAGTAGAGCAATTAGGAAATATGGCCGTTGCAATTTCTAAGGACGGAATGGACGCAAAGGACTTAGCCCATGGTGCAATGTCTCTTCTTAAGGATAGAAAGAAAACTAGAGAAGCTATATACGAAAAGTCTACTTTCATGCGAAAGAAAGTTAATATGGAAATCTTTGATAATAACAAAAGAATAAATAACCTGTTCAAAGAAAAGAACAAGCTTTTAACTATGAGAGACTTTGCTCAAGATAATGCATATATTACTCAGAATGCTTTGCAAACATTCCAGGACGAGGTTATTTGGATAGGTGCATATGATAGGGCAGTTGCTAGTGGGAAGAGTGAGTCGGACTCAGTTAGATTAGCAGACTCAATCATAAGAACAACACAAAATGGAAACAGACCTTTGGATATATCAAACCTGGAAGGAAATCCAATGTTAAAAATGATCCAGATGTTTATGGGATTTTTTAACAATATGGCCAATGTGAATGCCACAAATATGCAAAAGATATACTACTCAGATCTAAACGCAAGAGAAAAGACAGGTAAAGCTTTATATGCATATTTAACCGGATACGCATCAATAGCAATCGTGAGTGCTGCGTTGAGAAAAGTTGCTGCTGGTGGTTTAGATGAAGATGAAGATGATATGTATATGGATGACTTATATGATGTTTTTATTGCCTCACAAGCAGAGCTATTTCTAGGTATGCTCCCGTTAATTGGACCGGCAATTCAAGCCGGAATGAACAGGGGTAACGAAAAATTCTATGATGACAAGATAGGTGCATCACCAGTCCTTGAAGCCGTTGCCAGTGTAGCCGACTATGCAATACCAGACTTTGGAAGTGACAAAGATATAACGGAACGTGTTAAGTCTAGAGAGTTATTGACAGTAATAAGTGTTGTCACAGGTTTTCCGGTAGCTCCATTGTCTAAACCTTTTAGATATGTCATGGCAGTTGAGAGTGGTGAAGCACAACCGACAGGACCAATTGACTATACTAGAGGATTAGTGACAGGTAAAAAAGGTGTAAAGTAGTTTTATAAAAGGTAAAAACATAATAGAATATATTAAAACAATAAGGGGAATACTTTGACAATATCATCACTAACGAACAGGAATGACTACACTGGCACAGATGCCACAGGTACTTATAACTATACATACAAAATATTTGATGAAGATGATTTAACTTTAGTTGTTAAAGAAATATCGACATCAATTGAGACTGAGTTAACAATCGCTACAGATTACACAGTAGCAAATGTTGGAAATTCATCAGGTGGTACTATCACTTTAGTTGATAATGGCCAGGCATGGATAGGAACTTCTAATAATCTAAACACTACATATAAACTAACAATCAAAAGAATAGCAGATCTTCAACAAGAAACTGATATCAGAAATCAAGGTCAATATTTTCCAGAGGTCATTGAAGATGTTTTTGATAGAACAGTTATGATTAGTCAACAACAACAAGCAATGATAGATGCAAGCATAAAGTTACCAACCACAGTTTTATCAGCAGACTTTGACACAACTTTACCAGTTGGTTTAGTTGGTACAGCAGATGCAACTATAGCAGTTAACGGGACTGGAGATGGTTTTGTAGTAGGGCCTTCAGCTTCACAAATAACAGCAGCGAGTGGTAACGCAGTAGCAGCAGCAGCTTCAGCAGCAGCGGCACTTGTAAGCGAGAACAATGCAGCGGCATCAGAGGTGGCAGCAGAGGTGGCAGCAGCGGCAAGTGGCATTCCGTTTGTCAAAACATCACAAGCAATTTCTAGTGGTGGACAGATAGTTCTAGAGGCCGATGAGAATATCCAATTTTGCAGAGTATCCGGCAACGCTGGCACACAAACGGCAAGCACAACTCCCTTTAGCACTACTCCAGGAAATAACATTCTTGTTTCTTTAATAGGCACAGACAACATAAATCAGTTAGTCATAACATACAATGATATAGCCGGTGGTTGTTTAATAAATGGTGCAAGCGTATTTCTAGGAAACAATGACATAATCAATTTTGTATATGACGCAACGGAAGATCGTTATATTGAAACATCAAGGAATTTTTAATATGAATTATAGAAAACTATTAACACTTACTTTAACAGTTACTTTAACACTTATTTCTTTCTATGCCATTGCAATAGATAGTAGTCAGACAACGGTAAAGTTAACAAACATAGGCACACCTAATAATGCCGTTACACAAGATATATCTATAGCTCCATCGGGAGACGGTACACTTAAGATAGACTCAGCTACAGCCCTTCTTTTACCAAAAGGAAATTCTGGAGCAAGACCACCTTCACCAGAAAGTGGTATGATAAGATGGAGTACAACGGCAAGTTCTATGGAAGCATATGATGGTTCTAGTTGGGGGGCAGTTGGTGGTGGTGACAACTTGGTTCACTTAAGCATAACAGTCACAACTAACCAGATAGTTGCTGGTTATGCCACAGCAACAGTAAACTATAACATAATCGAAAGCTCATCAGATCCTAGTGGAAATTTTGATCTTGGCACAGATACTTTCACAGCTCCGAGGTCGGCACATTATAGAATATGTCATGCATCTTCCTGGGGATCAGTGACCTGGACAGCTCCTATGCTAATTACAGCAAAGTTTTTGACTGGTGGAGTTAGTCACTTTTTAAGTGGTTCTCAATATGTATGGCAAACGGGAGCAAGACCTATTTTCACGTATGGATGTAGACAGGTATATATGGCATCAGGTGCAACGGGAGTTATTCAGGTTTATCATGGAAGGGCTTTTAATACTACTCTACAGGCTAATGACAGTTTTGCAACAATAACCGAAGTACCAACTACTAAATAATGGAGCAACAATGGCAATAGAAATAATAGTATCAATAGGTGGAGCAATAATGTCAGGGCTATTGGTAATCAACTCGTTCTTTGCCAGAAAGACCTTGGAGAAAATATCAGACGTTGAATTGAAGTTGGCCGTATTAATAGCTAACCATGATGCGACAGAAGAGAGAAGTAGACTTAACTCAGACCGACACCACAAGAACGAGACAGAACTAATCAAGGTAAGAGAGAGATTACATGCATTAGAAGGTGGACAGATGCAGATGTTAAGCCTGGTTGAAGATTGTCAAAGCAAGCACGAGGGAAGATAGTGACCACAACACTTTTAACATTGATGGCTATGCAATATCTAAATGTGCCCTATAGGTGGGGTGGAAATAACTACGATGGACTTGATTGTTCTGGTTTTGTTTTAAAGAGTCTACATGATGTAGGCTTAACTTTACCAGATATGACAGCTAACTCACTTATGGAGTATTGCGAAACGAATGGCAATGCATCCAGTGACGTTATGTGCGATTCAATATTGTTCTTTGGTAAGAATGGAAAGGCGACACACACCGCAATATCACTTGGTTTATTAGAAGGTAAGCATTATATGATAGAAGCTGGTGGAGCTGGAAGTAATTCTTTAAAAATGAGCAAGGAAGAACTTGCAAAAATAGATGCAAGAGTTAGAATAAAGCCAGTAAGTAGTAGACGAGACTTGATAGCCTCAATACAAATACCTTACAGGACAATATAAACCTATGGAGGGTAATATGGATATTGATAAAATCATCCTAATCTTAGAAAAAATTGAAGTGATCGGTGTATCAGCAAAAAAAGTTATGGCCGATGGAAAAGTGGATCTTCAAGATTTGCCAGTTGCTATTAGCTTACTAAGCGAAATCAACGGTATGATTGAAGCATTCAAGGGTGCTGGTGAAGCACTTGATGAAGTTAAAGATCTAGATGGTGCTGAAGCACTTGAGATCGTTAAAAAGCTTTATGAAGTTGGTAAAGAAATCGAGCAAGCATAATGGGAATAACGGCCATTGCATCAGGAATATTTTCAATTGCAAAGGCCGTTCCTTATGTCTTTGATCTTATCAATTTATTAAGTGAAAAATTATTGGACCACAAGATAAAGAAAATAGATAGACATCGAGTGACAACACAAAATCAAAGAGATGCTTTAATTTTAGCAATATCAAAGGCCGAAACAAATGAAGAACTTATTGCCCATAGTGTTACTTTACAGCAGCTTAATAACCCTGGCATCTTGCGAGAATAGAACACCAGAAGTTTATTTCAATAGACCTGTTATAAATGAGTGCATTACACTTATCCAGGATGGTGCGACACTTGGCATGATGGCATGTGATGGTAAGATAGTAGCTATACCTAGTAAATTGACAGTCATAAAAGACCAGGAAAATATTGAAAAGCTAAAGCTATATTATGAAGCCAGGGAATACGGCCATTATCTTTGTTTGCTATCTAAAAGAAAGTGCAAAAAATAACTAAACAATACCATCAAGAAGTTTCCAACTATTTCGTACTCTCTTATGTAGAGCTTGCATCCTTACAGCATAGTCATATTTATTCTTTGCTTCACTCCGAATGTTTTGATGAGTATGTGTTATCATGTCCTGGATATCCTGGAGTCTTTTTATTTCTTCCAGATCAGGGTTAAATTTTATAGGAAAGAATTTAACTTGGCACTTCACTCGCAAAGATCCTTTATAAAGTAAGTAAAATCTTTTCCAACATACTCATAAGCTGGAGTATAGATATGATAACCGGACTTAATTAAAGAACTAATACTATTATAATTATTTTTCAATGTATAGGTTATGATTTTTTGATACCCGTTACGTATTGCAAACTTCTCTCGTACACGAATAAATCTTCTCTGAATATTTCTTCCACGATGCTCTGGTAAGAGTCCAGCTCTAGATAGGAATAATATCCCTTCCCCAAAATCGGAAACGCTACAGAAACCGACTGGTTCGTTATTATGCTTGTTTCTTGCAAGCCAATGAAAAGTGTTATGTCCGACATCTAGTTCATCCTCTGGAAAAATTAGTTCGTTCAATAATATAATGGGATCAAGGTTTTTTACTTCTCTTATGGATATGCTAAAGTTTTCCATTCCATCTTCCATTCTTATCTAACATCATTCTTATTAGTGCTGGTTCACCTAGCTCATTTATCCAACCGACACCTAGTATTGGCTTTTTAGGAAAGTTCTTTCCATATGCGAATGCCATTGAATCAGGATCGACAAGACAACCAACTATCATATTGAACCTAGTTGAGTGGGCCGATTGATGCCAGGTAATTTCAAACTTAGCATGGAAGTGACCTTGTACAGCACTACAACCAAACTCTGAAGCGAGCTTGTTATATGCTCCAGACTTCCCGTGGACAACTATAACTTTACCCTGGTGAGTCTCAAGCATTATTTCGTGATGCCATTGCCATAATGGAGTTTCATATAATTCATGTAGTGGTTTTAAGTTCCTGATGCTTACACCTTGCGACTTCAACTTACGATAGGTCATTGAACCGTGGTTACTCTCGGCTAAATACATCTTAGGAAATAAACTATGTAGTCTTTGCATTTCTAGAATAGCATCGTCTAGTTCTTCGTCAGAATTAGATAAACAACTCTCGCTATCGTGGAAACTTTCAGCATGTTTGTCACACTCGTCACCAACATTCACAACAAGATCCGGTTTATAATTATCCTTAATAGCTTTTAAAAATGGAAACCAATCGGGGTGAGAATAAGGAGCATGCATGTCACTAATAATCAAGACACTTTGATCTAGAGCAACAATGTGTTTTCTATAAGGAAGTTCTTTCATGTAAAAATTATAAGAGAATAATCTAAAACAAGAAAGTTATTTAAGACTGATCAAAAAGATCAAGCGATTAGAAATATATTAGTTCAGGTTTATTTGTCATACTACTTGCCAAAAACTTCGGCATAGAAGGGAGTTCCTTCTTTTTGATAATACACATATCGATGCATGTAGTTATTTCTTTCCTATGGTCCTGGAGTATTGCATCAACTATCCACTCAGTTTCTATATTGAGTACTTCACAGAGTATCAATATTTTTTCATGTGGTATGCTGGAAAGACCACGCTCAAGGTTAGATATAAATTGGCCGTTCTTATAACCAATGGCCTTCGCTAACCTAGCCTGAGATATATCATTGTGTAGTCTCCAGGTTTTAACAGTCTTACCAATGTTTTTAAATTTGCTACTCATATTATCTCCCTAAGCGTATAGTTTTATTCTATACTGTTATCCGTATTGTTCATTTTTAGTGTATTTAGTTTTGTATTTTCTTGCTTTTTTTCCATTCTCAGTTGTGATTGAATTATCTATAAATCTATTTTCATAATCAACGTAAACCCAAATTTTGCCTAAATTATATTTACCATCAATAATTTTCATCCAATTGGTTTTATCAGCATAAAAATCAATAACCTTCTCAGCTTCTTTTAGTTGTTTTTCTAATTTTTCGTACTTAGATAATAAAACAAACTCATTATCGTCATGGTACAAACCAACATCCTTCATATTTATCCTTTAACTAATTGCACCAATCGCACCGTTATTTAATAATTGCACCGATCAATCTTCACCACTAAACGCAAACTTAGCATCGTCTAAGCATTTTTTACTACAGATAATATACTCTGAGCCTACTTCCCTATGAAACTCACGATCACATTCAGCACACTCTACAGTTTCCATCTCAACCGTACATACATCTTCTCTAGATCTTTCAAAGGATAAAAAACTATTCATCTTCTTTCTCCATCTCTTCTAAAAATTTAATCATCTCTTTAACCGGATGAACTTGGCCATGATAACAAGCTCCGATATCATCCGACTTACTATATCCATCACACATTCTTGACTTGCGATCAACAACTTCCTCTAATACTTTAATTATTTTTTCAATCATCTGTTTGCTCCCTTGATAAAAGCTATTGCTAAAACATTACTTGCCAATATTGCTATTGATAATACTATAATTTCAAACATTTTTCCCCCTACAATTGCGACACTTATTATAATTTTTTGATCTAAATAATAGCTCACACTCTTCACACTCTCTTACATCTTCACCATTCTCAGCAGCTTTATTTAGTTGGCTTTGCGATCCCTGGATACCTCTACACTTGCGACAATAACTATGCCTACCAGTTCGACATGCTTTGTTTTTATGAAACTCTGAAAAGCTTTTCACTTCTTTGCAGTTACTACATGGCTTCGATTGTCTTTCTATCCAGATGGTAACCTCATCTATTTGATTCATAAAGCACCATCCATATAGTTTTTAATAAGCTCTATAGATTCATCCGAACCATAACATACCTGGGAATAAAAACCTTGATCCCTTGTAAATTTTATATAATCTTTTTGTTCAGTTGTTGGTTTATTGTATTCAATCTTAAGCTCAATCATAAGGCCGGAATACTTTCCAGACTTATAAGGGAATATAATATCCGGCACACCTTTTTTGTTACCAGACAACTTGGCTTTTTTCGCAGATCCAATTGAAAGCTTGATACCATTTAAAGTTGAAAACATATATTTAAGTTGAGGATATTTTATTTCCATGAGCTTTGCCCACTGGAATATTCTCACTTGTTCACCATGCTCACTTATTTTTTTTAGACTTCTCAAATTATCACTTCCTTTAAAATATATAGAATGGCCAGGCCACTAATGGCATACCAAAAGAAACTTTCCTTATGTAAGTTATTCATTAGTCTATTGTTTTGGTTGTATGTAGTTTAGATAACTCACCTATCTTATACGGTGCGGAGTCTTCACGACCTACATGGTATTCATATGCATGGCCGAAAGTTGCAGTTGTATAGAAATTGTCAACCAGGTGGACAAATTCATGCATGATAGAACCACAAATACTATCAGCAGATCTTTTTAATTTCCATGCATTCAGTCTAATCTCATTAGGTCTTCTTGGGTTAAAGCTTGCTATAGCAGATCCGAACGGATTATATCGCCTACTTACCTTTATTTCCTGGATACAATTCATAAAGCGATCTTGCATAAATAAAAGAATATCTTCATTAGCAACTTCGGTATCCATAAACTGTTCAGCATTTTTAATTACATCAAAAAACTTAGCGTGGTTTTGCATTAGTTGATTTGCAAAACTTGTGGCCATTCTTACTCTTTTATTCCTACCTCTATACATAAACATTATTCACTTCCTTTTGGGAATCTTATCCATTTTTGATTAAGTTCAAAGAATATCCAATCGTTATCTTTTAACCACTTGTAAACCTTTATATATCTTTCACTGAACCTATTCATACCTATCTTGTGAACTTCAGTATGATGAACAAAACACAAGGGCATGAGATTAAATTTAGAATCACACCCCCTTGCACCTCTAGTCTTTACGTGATGGAGAGCATTACCGCCAGGTGCAACAATCCCACAACAAAGACAATATTCATCCGTCTTATATTTTTCCACTAAAAAGGTATATCGCTGTGAGTTAAAGCTGGTTTATTGTTTGAGCTAGTGTTATTATTGGTTGTGCCCTGACTCTGAGTACCCTCTGAGCGTCCCATAAACTCCATCTGAGCCATCGTAATCTCAGTTGCATACTTTGTGTTACCTTCCTTATCTTGCCAGCTTCTTGTGGCAATTTTGCCTTCGACCAATATCTTAGAACCTTTGTCTAAATATTTTGAACAAAGATCAGCTAAATGTTTCCATGCGACAATACGATGCCACTCAGTTTTTTCCTGTTTGTTGCCGGACTTGTCTTTCCATTTCTCAGTTGTTGCTAGTGTAAAAGTACATACCGAGTCCCCGGTTGGTGTATTTTTTAATTCTGGAGCTTGACCTAGGTGGCCGGACAAAATTACTTTGTTCATAGTTTTTCCTTTGTTAAATTTCTTTTTTTAACTTTTTCATTTTGTGTTATTAGTTGTCAACCATTTTTAATTTCAATCATGGTATAACCACCGTATCTTTTTTTGATTTCATATTTCTTATCTGATTCCATATCCAGGATGGACTCTTTGTTAAAGCTACGATCAAACTCGAACCAGAATGACATGTAGTTATCCTGTGTTATTTCATTGCCTATAGTTTCATATATATCAAACTTCTCATGTAGTTCTTCAGTTAACCAATCAAGCATAACTTCATACTCGCAAAACAACTCCAGGCTTAAGCTTGTGAACATGTCATACTTTATCCACTCATACCAATCAACCAGCAGTAGGTATTCTTTAGGTATATCTTTTCTTTTATTTTCCAAGTTGATTCCTCATGGCAAAAATTTCTTTGAAGGCTTCAAAGTTAACCTTTGCATCCCGGTCAAATGACTTAATTTTTGGTTCATAAAATAACCTAAAAAATCTTCCCTTGAGTTCTTGACCTCTGTGTTTTTTTATATTTATAAATTGGAATAGCCTATCCCCAACGTGTATGGGTTGAAGTATATACAAAAACTCAACCAGGTTAGTTATGTTCTTAGAACCTCTGATATCAGTCTCATTCAAAAGCCTATTGTTATAATCATTGGAATTAGTATGAGCTATTAGAAAAACGGTTGTCTTGTTTAGTAAACCTTTGTACCACTTTGACATGGCCATCTGTTCGTTAGGAGTTTTTTCACCATAGAACTTTGAGGTTGTTATATTATCAATCATCAGGAAATCAATATCGTAAAGATCAATTGCTTGTTCTATCGTGCTTATTATTTCTTCATCGGTATGAGTTGTGTCCATCTCTGAAACAATACGAATATTCTTAAGCACATCGTTCGGTGGTACAGTGGCCGCAAACTCTACCAGGAAATCTTCTTTTGATTCTTCTGATAACCATAGTAATATTTTCTTATCTTTGTTTCTAAACACCATATCACACAGTATCGACCTAACCACCGTGGACTTACCACCAGAGGTTGGAGACAAGAGTAAGTGCAACTTTTTTTTACGAATACCATTGTGAGCGGTTAGAAATTTAAAATTGCTTCTAAAAAAACACTCAGCAGACTTAGCAGTTAAAGCATTTATTTTTTCTTGATCAAAGTCTATTTGCTCTGGATACATTATTCACCACCTATCAGCTCTAACAGTTTCTTATCTAGTTCATCTTTTCGTCTTTGACTTGCCTTTTCTGGGTTGTTGGATCTTTCGCACCAGGTTTTTAAATACAAGCCGGCCTTCCTGGTTTTTTTATTTTCTTGCTTCCAGAAAAAAGCATTGGTTATTTCATCTTTTAGGAATGCTGCGTCATAGTTAAGGAATAATTCATCTTGTATTTTTTTAGTTCCAGTGGATTTTAACCATGCGATTATTTCATTATCATCAAACAAGCCGACAAGATTATCTGAAAAGGAATCTTTTAAAATTTTCTTTTTCTTTTCCTTTTCCTTTTCCTTATCCTTTTCCTTATCCTTATCCTTTTCCTTTTCCTGTACACCTAGCAAGGAGCTACTAAGGAGCTTGGTAGGAGCTACCAAGGGGCTTATCTCTATGTTGTTGTAATTTAAGCACTTTGCCACTCCTAGATGTGCTTTGTTACCTTTATTTGTTTTTTTATCATATGGATTTAACTCGCCATATTGGAACTTTATAAATGAAGGCATGAAGAAAGATCCGTTAGGTAGTTCCTTTATTTTCTCAGAAAAGTCACTTAAAAAATCAGACTTCTTGTATTTAAAACCACTGAAAAATTCGAATTGTCTAAAGCTACCTTTCCAGACTCCAGCACAATCGCAGTTATCTAGATAAAAGAAATACATTAGTTTCGCAGGTCCACTTAGTTCTTCAAACCAAACATCTTTCCATTTTTCCGTATCAGTAAACCTTTTTGCCATAATCTTGTTCCCTTTAAACTGTATTTTTATTCTTCAGTATGATGCTTATAACTGTATTTTTATTCTTAAATTTAGATGATAAAACTTGACGATATATAGAAAATATATCATTGTGTCTTATCATTATTATCATCTTTTGAAGCTAACCTTATTAATAGTGTGTGTATAAGGTTAGCTTTTTTCTTTTAACTTAAATAATTATTCTAGATCAGTAAAGCTTTTTAATTTTAGATCGTGTAAATTATTTAGGATGTTTTTTCATAAATTCTAATGCACCTTGAGTAATATCTATAGTTGTTCTTTGGACGGCATTGGCAAATGTTAGTCTTGCAATTTCTTCTTTTAGTTTTAAAATTTCACCTTCGAGATATTTATTACTTCCTTCCAGGATATCTATAGTTACAATTAATTTCGATCTTGCCTTTGACTCCAGTTCGTTCACAGTTGACCTTTTAATTTCTCATATCTTTTTTGTATCTCAGCTCCAGCATAAATAAGATCTTGTCTCAATGCATTGATGTATGTCTCATCTCTCTTACATACCAGATATAAAGGTGACATACCATCGCAATATGAAACAAATACCCATCGATCAAAACCTGTAATCATCATCAGTCCCTGGACCTGGGAAAAGTATGTGGTTGGTAGTTCGTTCTTTAAAAGATAACCAACGTGAGTACTAGGTTGTGGACATTTTATTTCTAGACCTATTCTATCTTCCAGGTTTATAGCATCAGGTGAACCACCACAAGGAACTTCCATAGACTCCAGGAAGCCAATCTTTTCAAAGTTTAGATCCCTGGTGAAGTTGATAAATTCTAAAGCTTCATCTTCAGTCTCGTTACCATGCTTCATTGCCTCACTTTGGAAGGTATCTTCTAATTTTCCAGTGAGTAGGAATGCGACTTTTTTATTGATCAAAGTCTCAAGCGAGGTTGACCTTTTGCATTTAGCTGGAGTTGTTACCTTTGAAAATTCACTAGCAGTAATGAGTGGACCTCTGGCTTTGAACCACTCTTCACTGTTTTGTTCAACGTCTAGAGTCCTAAACATTTTGGCCGCCCTGGACCACGGTTCTTTTTTGCATCAATGCCTTAATAGCTTTTTTAGCTTCGAGTGAAGTTAGCATATCCAGGTTATCAACTCTTAGGAACTTTAGAAGCTTTGGCATATCTGTGTCAGTACTCTTTGCAATTGAGAGAATCTCACTTTTTTGTTCTTCAGTTGCAGAGATATCAGTGGCCCTATTCGCATCATCATCTTCTTCCTGGACCGCAAGACCTAAAGCCGACTCAATGGCCGCACGTTTCGCATATGTAAGTGCAGACTTTCTTCTTTGAGATTGATTCATCTTGCCGCCATCATCTAGTTTCTCGTAATAGTACTCAGATTTATATTGACCACCATCGGCATGTTTGATTGTAATGGTTATCATGCTTGTTCTTTCATCGACATTCTTAGTATCGAAATAATATGACAATCCATATTTACCTAGGAATGGCTTAATAACGTGGACAATCTCATCAAACGGTGCATAGTTCGAGTTATGTGCCTTTTTGATTTTGTTGATAATAGGGCATTCTTTTTGGAAGCCACTAAGGGCCGCATTTAAAGACTTCTCAGCTTGTCTATTCTCAAGCCTTTCTTGCATATCAATTAACTTTGAAAGCTTGTCAGGATCGAAATCAGGACGCATGGATAACTCTAAAATTTGAGACTCCATAGTTACCAGTTGCTTCTCTTTTTGTTCAATTAGATCTAGTTGATCACTCATCTTTTTTCCTTTGGTTAGATTATTTCACTTATAAATACAAATATATTCACTATAACTTGCATGGCTAACGGCACTAAAATTCCTATTAAAATACCTTGCGACCTGAAAACGATCGCATCTTCCTTTTCTTTTGGTATTGGATATATTGTTCTGTAGGTACACCTCAAGCCAAGCAGCACAATCACAACAATAATATACGGATCAATATACATATAAACTCCTATTTAAGACTTCACAAACTTAAATATCACGGCAAGTAAAAGCACTTGCATGGTTAAAATAAAAACAATTAAAACATCCATCAACATGTTAAAACTCCCTATGCTTGCCAGCTTCAATAGCGTAAACAATCGCATATGCCAGGTATTGAGGATCATTTTTTTGACCTAAGATCTTATCGATTGATCTAATATTTGGTTCAATAACTAATCTAGATATCTCTCTACACATCTCATAATCGCTACAGGTTTTAGTAATCTCTACGCAAGTCCTGTAATCTTTTTCGGATAATATATCCATAATTTTTGCCTTCTTCATAATTTCTCCTATAAAATTTATTTAGATTAGACCTTCATTTCTCCACTCACATAGAGCTTCGGCCATATTTTTATTCACTTCTTCATCAATTAGATATTCAAGTTCCATTGAAAACTCTTTATTGAAAAACCTAATGACATCGGTAAGATCTTGCTCACCAGTTTTGTCATAGATCCTTGAGCTACATTCAAGACCTTCATATCCTGGGGTTGCGTCAAGACATGCCTTAACCACAATTGTTAGGTCAATTGACTCTTCATCTACTTCACGATCATCAACGTATTGTGTTAAAGTATGAGTAAA
>Ga0099847_1000384_pt1 | contig 15090 bp, 28 predicted proteins | sample CB_VirMetaG_2_FD_78178 | JGI IMG/M metagenome (GOLD analysis project Ga0099847, IMG submission 78178) | Freshwater to marine saline gradient viral communities from Chesapeake Bay - CB_1504_2 Viral MetaG | ecosystem: Environmental > Aquatic > Marine > Coastal | place: USA: Chesapeake Bay...
TAATCCCTTTTTTGTTTCCGCTTTTTCGTTAACTCCTGTTAAATAGTCTAAACTAACCCCTAATATATCCGCTGTTTGTCTTATAATCTCAAAAGGTACATTCTTATCCCTTCCATTAATAGCAGCACTTAGTAACTGAGCTATTGACTTAGTGGTATAGCTTTTAAAATCTATCTTATCGGCTAATACAGTTTTATCCATTTTAACATTAGGATTGTTTTTCTTGAATACTTGTATAGCTTCGTTTATTTTTAGTTTCTTCATGTTCTTATCTTTATTCTATGCAATATAAAACAATTAAATCTTACAAAGCAAATATTATATTATATTATTTTTCTACTATATCAAATTTAATATATTCATTCCCTTTTGATACTATCTTTTTTTCTACTCCTAATTTAAAAATATCCCTATCATTAAATAGATACTTCTTTTGCAATACATCTAAGAAAGGTTTTAAAGGATTGTCTATATCTGCTAATTTACTACTAAAACCAAACTCAATTATAATAGTCAATTCTCCTTTACCTACTTTCATATTAGGTAATATATGTAATAATTCAGTTTCATAAGATTTGTAAGCAGGTGTTTTAAATCTTCTTCCCTGCCAACACTTATTCACTGATATAGGATTAATGTAAACTTTCATTACTGCGTTAACATCTCTCTATCTATATCGTATTTTTGTTTCATCAATACTTCTATTTTGTTTTGATCCTTCCTCTTATCTTCTACCATGTCATTAATAGTTGCTTGTAATCTATCTATTAATCTTTGATTATCTTCTATCTTCTTATCTCTTCTCACTACTTTAGCTTCTAGGCTTGTAATAATTGATTTCAATTCTCTTCTTTCTTCTAGTTGTTCTTGTGTCATATCTCTTATTTTAATTGTTTTAATTTTCCGTTATATTCTTCCATTGGTAAAGCTTCTTTTAAATGAGCCTCTAAAATCTTTATCCTTAATTTATCCTTTATAGCCTGTAATTTATGACTTTGTATAGTTACTTCTAATTCGTGATTAGCTACTAATAAATAATTAACGCTGTTAACGTTGTTTTTAATACGTGTAGCAACCTCTTTACTATATTGTAGTACATTGGTTAGCATTTCTTTTTTAGCGTTGTCAGGAGCGTTTAAAATCATTTCTTCAATTCCCTTAATCATTCTAAGTAAAGCAGAAGAGTAATGATGATTCTCAAAGTTTTCAGTACTTATGTTGTTAGCTATCATAATTCTTCTCTAAAATCTAATTCAATATTACATAAAGTTTTTATCATTTCCTTACGTACTCCTATTCTTTTTTCAAGTTTAGCCCTTTGAGTGTCGTTTATTCCCTGTCTCATGTTTTCAAGTTCTTTTAATTCATCTTCTAAAAGTACTTTTACTCCGTTTAATTTTATTAGTATTGAGTGTTTCCAGTAGTTATCGTGTTTCATAATTTACTATCTAGCTGTTTGGTGAACTTTCGTAAGCATTGTCTATACATGAGTCACAATAATACGTATCAGTATTACTTATTCCGCAATTATCACACTTAACTCTTTCTTTTAATGCTATGAAAGCTACGTTATTTTCAATGTGATGCCCTTGATTGTCTGTAAATTCACATTTTTCTAATTGAATAATAATGTCTTTTAAGTGTTCGTATTTCATAATCTTATATTTAATTTAAAATAATATTTGTTCTGCTGAATCAAAATCTAATCCTTTTTTATCTTCTAAAGGGTCTACTCCTACTATCTTAAATCTATGATGATTATATTCTGCTAATACATAGCAATCGTGAGGAGTTACATTGCCGCCCGTTTGCGTTACCTTTTCCTTTTCTACTATAACACTTGTTAACATCCAGTTATGAGGGTGTGAAGTAAATCTATGTAAACTTACCCAACTATCACAAGCATTAAACCATTTACCACCACCTTCTACATCATAATACTTCATATAATCAGGATAACCAAAGTATTCACTATTCTTATCTGCTATTATTCTTCTCTGACTCGCTGTTATTGGATGATGATTTATGTAAACACTCCCGTAAGTATGCTTATAATCTTGAATAAGTCTTATAGCTGCATAGTCTATATCATGACCGTTACCTCCTCCTTTATTCAAAGCGTTGTAAGGATCAATAAACAAACCATCTATTTTTAACTTCTTTGCTTCATTTAATAACTCTTCAATAGTATAGCTTTTTTGTTCCATAAATGTAAAATGTTCATTTATCCAGCTATCAAAATTATATAAATCTGCTTCGTTAACGTCTTTTACATTCTTACCTGCTAAAAATTCAACTAAGAACATTTTTAATACCCATACTTCATTCTCAATAGAATATATAGCCCATTTCAAACCATGCTTTTTAGATAGGCAAAGGAAGTACCATAATTGAAAAAAGGTTTTACCAATGTTAGGCCGGCCAACTATACAACAAAATCTATTAGGCTTATAAACAAGATATTGGTCTACACTAGGTAAATTTATTCCTAATCCTGTAGGTATCTCACCATTTTTAAAAGCTATTAATGTTTCTATACTTTTCATAGCTTCTACGTTAAAGGTTTTGGTGCTTGTCCTAAATACTTACCGTTTATACCTATCTCATGAGCGTTCTCTTTTTGTATATCCTTTTCTTGTTTTTTAACATAATTTATAAAGTGAGTAAGTTTTTCTTTGTATTCATTATGAGTAAATTTATCTGTTAGGTATTGAATAGAAAACTCATTGAAATAATTAGATAGTTTAAGTTTGTTTATATTTAAAACATTCATTAAAGCTGTTAGAGTTTGAACTTCTTTTTTGATGTCGGTTATAGAATAAGTTTCTATTAAATCTAATGAGGAATTAATCCATTTTTCTAAATTACTATTTACTAGTTTATAGTTACTAGTTATTAGTTTATATATGTTACCAGTTAGTAGTTCAGTTAGCGGTTCAGACACCTGTTCAGTTAGTTGTTCACTTAGTGGTACAGTTACTTGTTCATTATCGTACAACTTAATTAAGTGTATTTGAGGTGCTTTATAATTATTTAATCCTTTCTTATATTTTATTAATTCAAAAGTTTGTAAATCATCTAAGCATCTATAATAAGTTCCTTTGTTACCTATACAAGCTCCTTGCATAGCTAAGTCATAAGGGCATTTAAACCATTCAACCCAATTAGCTCTATTGCCTTGATTCCAAAGAAACAAGTATAAACTTATGTGTGTTGGTCTTACTTTATCAGGGTTATTAAATACCCATGAATAAAAAGCCTTTATTTGTTCAAATCCGTTAATTCTCATATCCAAAGCCTTCATTAGTTAAACAATAACCTTCATGCTGCTTAAAACTTATGCCGTTAACATCAAAGTTGTAAGTATAAAGACTTAAAATAAAATCTTCGCTATTTATTATATCTGGCAAATAAATTACATCAGATCCTAAATCTATTTCTGAGCCTATTAGCGTTAAGCTTATTTGAACATCATATCCTTTTTTACTAAAAAATCTTTGAACTGCCTTGCAATATCTTATGCCTTGTATAAAAGCAGAAAGAGAGACCTTGTCTTTTTTTAATTCAAAAACCTCTATTCTATGGCTTGTTTGTATTACAGAGTTTCCATCAGTGGATTCTACTGTGGGTTTATAATAACTTATTATATCTGATATTCCATAGTTACCTAGTCTTAATTGACTAAAAACTTTGTCTGGCTTAAGTCTTACAAGACCTCTTACCCATAATGCCTCACAACCTTCTTGTGATTTAAACTGCTCGTAGATGATTTGTTCCAAATCCTTCTCTAAAAATTTCATACGTTACGTATTTTTAAATAAAAAAAACCTGTCAAAATTACTGGCGTCCACTCCAAATAATCTTAACAGGTCTTTAAATTTCGATAGTTATCTACTGTGGACGACAATAACTAAAAGCAAAGATACAAAAATTATTTGATATCTATTGTTTTATTTAGTTTAATTAACTTCTTTATCCCATATATCTAACTGCTCTAAATGTAATATAGAAAGAGCAGCTACATTAATCCATGATAAAATAGACATTCCAGAAGCAAAAGCTATATCTCTATAAATTAAAGGTCTATTACGGCTGATTTTTAAATAATTAACACCCATCACCCAACTTAAAACAACACCTATAACGTATATTATTATTATCTTTCTCATAATTTATTATTTAATTTAGAAGGGTAATTCACTTTTACTTTCTTCTGATTCAGTAGGTGCATTATTAGAACTATCCACTTTATTAACCTTCCAACAGCTTAAAGAAGTAAATATCTTATTCTCTGCTTCTGGTTTCCAATTAAAAGACCTTAGATTAAATTCTACTTCTACTTGAGACCCTATTTTATTGTATTCTGTAAACTTTTCTAAGTGTTCTACATACTCTTCTTTCTTGTATAATTCAAACTCTAATAAGTTGTTATACTGTTGTCCTGTGTCTATTCTGAAAGACCTTTTTTTACCTTCTCCTGCTTGTTCAATATCTGATACTGAAACTAGCTTACCTACTACTTTGTAATTTTCCATTCTATTTATTTATATTTTAAAATTAATTGATTCATTTCTCTTTCAAAAGACTTCTTTTTCTTTTCATCTATTGTAATACTTAAAGATAATACATTTTCGAATATCTGATAGCTTTCACTCATAACATCTGCATCTACATAATTAGCAAATTCATTCTCATGCTTTTCTATCTCTTTTAAAAATCTATTACCGTATTGCTTAACCTTTTGAAAGTATATTTTACTTCCAGTTATCTTGTCTGCTTGATCTAATATAAAACCAATAGCAGCAGTATAGCAGAATAAGTTATTTGTGTTGTTCATATTAAAATAATGTTTTTTGATTAGTCACTTTACCAAACAACTCTCTTTTTTTAGCTTGTTTTAAATTGTAAATAGCTTGTTTGTAATAACTATCTTTTAATTCAATCCCTATAGCTTTACGACCTAAAGAAACAGGACTATAAACCTCACTACCTACACCCATAAAAGGAGTTAAAACAACTTCTCCAGTATTAGAATACATTTCTACTATTCTATCTATTACATCTAATTGCAAAGGGTGTACGTGCTTTTCGTCATCTTCTTCTCTACTATCTTTAAAAGGTAATACATTATCTATTCTAATGTCATCCCAAACACTAGAGGCATATCTTTGCCAAATGTAATGAGATAATTTATTACTCTTTGGATCTTCATGTCCTTTAAACTCTTTATTTAAATAATCCCATAATTGAGATTCATTTATATTAGTTCCTTGTGCATTATTCCAAGCTGTTAGAATGTTAGGTAAAATTGGAGTATCGCCAAAGTATTTATTTAACCCGTTAGGATGTGTTACTGGTACTTCGTTTTCTCCTTTCTTAGTGAATATCAATACATAATCAGGCATAGCAGTAAAACACTTTGTAGAATCTTCTACTATAAATTTGTGCATTAAAGATTGTACCATAGTTCTCATTCTAACTTTTAAAGGCTCTTTCCATATTGTTATACGATTTCTATATTCAAATCCATATTTAGCATGTAGTTTTATTACTTCATGTGGGAAATCCCAAAGCCTACAAGTATTATCAAATACATCCGTGCAATGTACAGCCGTTATCCTACCAGGCTTTGTAACTCTAGCAATCTCTTTTATTAAAAATTCGTATTGCTCTAAAAATTGTTCTTTGCTTTCACAATTACTAAAGTCTCTTTCGCTACTAGAATAATTATAAAGTCCTGCAAATGGAGGGCTATAAACTGACAAGTCTATACTTTCATTGTCTAAAGTTGGTAGTACTTCCATGCAATCACTATTATAAATTGCGTAGTCTTCTGTTACTTCTTGTTGTTTCGTTTTCATGTTCTTTTTTTATATAAATTTAGGTTTAATTATTTCTTTGTTAAATTCTCTTTTTGTGTCTTCAAATGATCCGTTTACATTTATTGTTAATTTAGTGTATAATTCTATTGCTTTTTCTGTTTTCTTTTGTAATGCCTCTAATACTTTATCTTGTCCATCAGATGTAACCATATCAATAGTAACATTACTCTTTTGACCAAACCTCCAAAACCTTCTAATAGCTTGATAGTATTGTTCATAACTATAAGTAGGAAAAAATACTGAATGATTGCAATGCTGCCAATTTAAACCCATACCAGTCATCTTAGCCTTTGTTATAATTCTCTTTATTTTACCTTGTGCAAATGCTAATAGTATTTCTTCTTTTTTCTCCATAGATTGACTACCTATTATTTCTACAGCCTCACTATCTAACTCTCTTAATAGTTTACTTTCATCATTTAAATTACACCAATATACAGAAGTTTTACCTGCGGCTAATTCTACAGCCCTTTCACATCTTTCTTTTATTGTCTGTTTTTGTTCGTGTCTTACTTCATTAAAACCTTTAGCCGACAAATTAAACATTTGTATTTGACCTTCAACATCTATTAAAGATTTGTTTTTAACTGTATGCTTATTTAGTATTAATTCAGGTAGTTTATATCTTTCATCTGAAAACCCTAAATCGCTAGGCATCTTAACCATTATAGCCCATTGATTAACCCAGCTAAAAAAGTCTTTTTCTGCGTGAGGTTTTAAATACCATTTTTCTCCAGCGTGTTTAGGATCAATAGAGTTATTATTATTCTTAAAGAACTTACCTAACATATCAGTATAACCCATATAACCTAAAGCCTCCGAGCTTGTACCCAACTCTATAAAGTCATTAGGGCTAGGTGTAGCGGTACTTAAAAATCTATAAGGTAATTTCTTTACAAAAGATGTTACTTGACATTTAATTTTACCATCAAAATTTTTAAGTATAGAACTTTCATCTAATATACACCCTTCAAAATCTTCACTATTAAAATAATGTAGCCTTTCGTAATTACATATTACTATACTTTTACTATGTGTACCGTCTTTGCTGTATTCTATATCATCAATACCCATTTTTTGAGCTTCTAATATAAATTGAAATGCAACAGCTAGAGGTGTTAAAATCAATACTTTTTTATTAGTATGATTAACTACATTTTGAGCTATTGCTAATTGAATTAAAGTCTTACCTAATCCAGTATCAGCAAACACAGCTATACGACCTTTTCTAGTAGCTCTTTCTATTATTTCACGCTGAAAGTCAAAAGCCATTTCAGGTATATAGTTAGGTTCAAATCCGAACGAACCTAAACTATGTTTTTTAGTTTCTAAAAACTCTTTGTATTCCATAATTCTTTATCTTGTTTTTAAGTCTAATAAGTAATAAGCATTGTTTTTTAATGCGTCTAGTTTTCTTGAATGACCTATTGATTGAGTATTCATTCCTAAAACTTCTATAACACCTAACACTCTATTATAATATGTGTTATGATTGTCTTTTAAATAGTCAATGTAGCTCTTACATTTTCTAGGCTTTTTAGGTCTTGCCTGTTTTAATTCTTTTATTATTTCTTCCATAGTTATTTTTTTAAAACATCAAAAGCAGAACCCAATCAAACTACTTATAAGATGCGATTTTAAAACCTGATTAAGTTTATGGGTTTTTATTATTTCAAATGTCGTTATAATATATTTACCAAACAACTATTAGCAAATATTTATTTTAATTTATTTTCTATTCATCTTTTAACTTACTCTTATAATGCTCTATTATACGCTCCATTTCTAACGCATAGAAATCTTTAAAATCTTTACATTCGTTTTGCTTATTGTAAACAAATAACACATTTCTTAACCTTTGACTTTTAGTTTTACCTTCTAGCTCAATATCAGTATTATCTATTTCATCTACTTCTACTTGTGTTAATACTCCGTTAGGCTTGTAATATAATATCCCTCCAGTATCTAAGGCTTTATCTATCTCCATAAAGTCCTCAGAAGATTGTTCTAAGTCAGTTACAAAAGTTAATGATACGCTCTTATCTTTTTTCCGACTACTCCTATCAAGCGTTACTTGTCTTATTAGATTATTCATTACTCCGTTATTTGTTTAAAATACTTAGCTCTTTTTTCATTGAATTTATTAATACCTTTAATAGTATCTTGTAATTCTACTAGCATTTCATCTCTAGTAACTCTTACAATATGCAAAGGCTTAATTTTAACCCTATCATCATAACTAATAAAGTCTACATATTCTAAGTCAGGACAGTTAATAAAGTAAGATATAACTTGATACTTATATTCGTTAGGTATCTTATTAATTCTAATATATTCAATATGTTTTTTACTTGAAGGACATTTAATTTCTACACCTCCCACATACTTATCATCTTCTTTAACTAATCCATCAGGACTAAAGCCTATAAAGTCTAATTCTGAATGTCTAACAAATGCAGGAGTTTCTACTTCTACAAATGTTTCTTTAATGTATAACTCCATAGCTACAGGCTCTAAGTCTATTCCTCTTTGCATTGCATCGTTAACGTAAATAGGGGGCGGTGTAAGTCCTGTTAATTCTTCTGCTATCAATTCATCTATTAAAGGTAAGTTATTACTTTTAAAGACTTCTTTTAATCGAGTACCCGTAATAGTTCCTAATCTTAGTTTAAACCATTCGTTACTCCTTTGCTCCATTTCTTTATATACAATCATAATTCTATTTTTTAAGTTTTTCAATTAATTCTTTTGTAGCTGTATAATCTCCACTATCAATAAGTTTTAAAGCATCCTTTTGCTTACCTGAAGTTATAGCTCTATCAATATCTGCTAATGTGAATACTTTAGGTGTTTTAGGTGGTGCAAACTCTTTTGTTACTTCTTCAATATATCTAAGGTCGTCAAATCTACCCATAAATACATCTGCATTAAATCCTAATTTAGATAAGCATTTAGTTAAAGAATCTGTCTCTACCTTCTTAGCAAAATCATCATCTATTTTAGATCGTTCATTATTAGTAAAAATACCTATAGAGTTTATAGCTGGAAATTCTCCGTTTGGATAAAAGAATATAGCTTTAAAAATAACTAATCCTATTGTAGACTTTTCTTTACCCACTACTTTAACATTTGGATAGCTACCTTCTGTTTTATCCTTATCAAATTCTTGACTTATTAAAGAATAATCTAACTCTATATTTTTAAACCCCCAACTAGAGCCATAAGATCCCCATTCTTTAGTAGCGTTATAAATTTGATACTGAGGTTTAATACTTGTTAGTTTGTTACCTTTTACATTTGCTTTTTTTGTATGCTTAGGGTCTGTCTTTTCGACATTAAGCCATAATTTTAAGTTCTCGTTTTCCATAATTCCTATATTGTTTTAATTGTAAAATTTTCACTACCTACTAATTGATACATCATTATTCTAGCTTCTGTTAATGATTTCGCTACTATAAATTTAACCTTGTTAGATTCCGTAACTGTCTTATAAGTTTTCTTTGATAAATACATAATTCTATTCTTTAAGTTCTTTTAGTTTTTTAATCTCTTCATTTATTACCCCATAAACTGTAGCTAATGGAGCGAAACTTTCGCTACTACCTTCTAAAGATAAAGCTATTAATTTCTTTTTAAGTTCTTCTAGCTCTTTCATAATTAAAATTTCTTTTCTACTGAATAACCAAACATACTACTTTCATCTGATAGTATTAACCAGCCAAATCTAATTTGTCCTATCTGCTTACATATCCATGCATCAAATTCTAAATTACCATCTAAGTTAAAAGCATATGAGCTTTCCATGTTTTCTAACCATTCAGTATAATTTAATGATACTCCTTCCATCATGTGCTGAATTGATAAGTCTTTTTCTTCTTTTGTCATAATTTCTTTTTCTTTACTGATTAACAATACACGAATGTAACACTATTTTATTAAGTAGCAAATTATTTAGTAATTTATTTTTCTTTTTAATTAATAGGCAACAAAAAACCCCTCAATAAATGAAGGGCTTTTGCAGTATAGAAGAACTATGAAAAAAACTATACTTTGAAGAAATACAAAGATACTAAATATTTTCTATTTGAAAGTGCGGATAGTCTTTAAATTTTTTCCAATTACCTCCCCAGCTTAAAATCATATCTTTAAATTCAGGGTTTGCATCCTTTACTCTTTCACTTGTTTTAATTAAATGTATAGCTAAAGTAGTTAATCTTTCTACATTCCATGAAGCTCTACCCGTTGCATGATCGTAAATATATACATCAAAGGCTTCTCCATATCCTGAGTCTTTCATTTGATGGTTAGACTCTCTTATTATTCCATCTGTATAGGTTACTACTTTTTCCCCTTTCTCTAGGCTTTCAACAGTTCTACCTTTATCATATAACTTCTTTTGGTCTGCGCTTGTTCTAAGACCGCCATACATAGGTATTCCAAAGTCTTCAGGGCTATCTTTTAACCCTTCATTTATTACCGCAATCAAAAAAGGGTGTACACCTTCTAATCTTGTTTTACTTCTATTACTTAATTATATTTCATATTCATCAATATATAAATCAATTAAAAATTTTGTTTTCTCTAAATCTTGTATAAAACTACCTTTTTTTCTACATCTAACAACTCTTTTAATAATATCAAACTCATAACTATTTAAGTCTTTATCTTCTGCAAATTGGTATAAACTACCTTTTGAATTGTCATAGTGGTTATTATTTAATACTTTAGACTCTAACTTATCCCACTCTTCATCAGTCATATTACTTCTTAAATTTCCCATAGTTTATTTTTCAAAATTTTGATTCATATTTCTTTGTAAAAAGTCCATAAAGGTCTTATTATTTACTTTGTATTGATGTTTACTCTCTTCACAGTATAATATCCTTTGTACCGTTCCCATTTCTGTAAAGATAGTCTTTAATAGTTTAACGTCTTTACTTCCTGATACAGGACATGCCCATTTTTGACCTCCTTTAGCCACTGAATTATTAGTAACACTTGCAAAATAAGGTTTTAATGTAATATATAATTCTTCTGTAGTAACTATATCTCCTTTGTTATAGTCCACCATCTTAGCTAAATACTCTTCTTGCTGTTCCTTAGTTCCGTATTCTATCATTTCCCACATATATATACCTTCGTGAGATTGCTTTAATGTAAGACCGAAATAATCAGCCATATAAGCCATAGAATAAGAAGGTAAACGAAAGTATCTTTTAGCCATTCTATAAATATCAAATGACTTAACAAATCTATCTACATGTAACTTGTGATATGCTGCACGAGTATTAATTAGCTTGTTATCAAATGAATTGTTATTTTGACCTACTACCATTGAAGCCTTATTATATTCCTTTAGAAACTCCTTAACCATCTTTTTATCACAATGGTTTTTATCCCATGTAAGAAACTTAACTTCATCTTCTCCTATCCATTTCCAAGCAATAGATATAATAGTAGTTTTGCTTCTTAATTGTTTATGATTTATATATTGTTTTCCAGTACTCCAAACATCTACCTTAACTCTTGATGTTTCTATATCGTAGACTAGTACCCTGTCATTAGATACGTTAGAATGTATTTGATTAATACCTAGAGCTTTTGCGTATGCTCTTACTGTCCTTTCTGATACGTTTAGAATTTCAGATAGTTCTTCTTGTATTTTTTTTCTAGGTTTATCAGAGCTATACAAATCTATTATTATTTGTTTCTTCTGCTTTGATAATTCAATACCTACTCCTTCTTCATATCCCATAGTTCTTTATTTAATTAAGGTTTTAACTCCATTTTACTCTTAATAATCGCTAATATAAGAATAATTAATAGAAACAACCAAAATTTATAATCTTTCCAAAAGTCTTTTTTAATATCGCAGTCAGTATCTATCACGTTTTTAGTCTCTGAAACATAGCTATAAGCCCTCTCCTTAACTGTATTCTTAAAGAAATACTTACCACCTTTAACTATAAAAGTAAAGTGTATTAAGGAATCGCTATAAACAAAAGAAGTATCTTTTAAAACTTCTACTATTATATTATCTCTTACTATTTTTACCCTTTCTTTTACTTCTGTACCGTCTCCTTCACTTAGAAAGTCAAATAATAACTTATCTATAAATGCCGTATCTAATTTATTAATAAAAGAAGTATCTACGCTATGAGATTTTAATGTAATAGTATCGTGAATAAGTATAGTAGTAGTATCTGACAAATCAGGGTATACATTAATAATTTTCCTGACATTTGTAAGATGTTTATTAAGTCTTCTCTTAGCCTTTTTCTCATTCTTAGGTATGTTAGTTGATATACAAGAATATAAGCACGTACACGCTATTAAAATAATTATCTTTTTCATTTAGTTATCTTTTGTATTATAGCCTCCCAAAAATCAAACACTAATTGTACTATTTTATCTTGTGGCATTATAACTAATGTTAATCCTACTAAAGCAGACCCCCATATAAAATAAGACTTTAACCCTACAGCTTCTTTATGCTGAAAAGCCATTACTAAATATAATATAAATAAAGATAGAGATACTAAGATAAACAATACCCCTATATAAGTTGTTAAATTACGTTTCATAAATACAAAGATACAATAAATTATTTAATTGCTATAAACAAAAAAACCTTCAATTAAGAAGGCTTTTGCGATTAGGAGAAAAAAACAAAAAAACCTAATCTAACATCTCTTACGCTGTAAGTTTTCGTAGTAGTCTTTAAATGTTAATTGTACTGGGGAATAAGTATTATATTGCCCCCAAATTGGAGCGTATTCACTAGAGCAAATAACTCTTTTAAAGTTGTACATATCAGGCTTAGGATTACTTAAATTGTAGTCTGATATAAAAAGCATTCCGCTCTGGAGTGCCGTAATTTTTAATTCTCTATGTAGACTATAAGGTATTTTCCTTACATTATATTGTATGGTTTCAACTTGATTATCTATAGTCCATTCCTGCCCACCGTTTTTATACCTTGTGAACTCTCTTTCATACTCTGAACTCTCAAACATAAAAGAACTTTGAGGCAATCTTATTTCACGCTCCCATACATTGTCTTTATAATCTATTTTTGTAGATGAATCTAAAGTAGATCCAATTAAACCGCCATTAATATTATACGAAATCTTGGTAGTTTTATCCGCTAAATTTGCTGTAAATAATTTAAGATTATACTTATAAGAATAGTTTACAAATACTTCAGCATCTACAATTGATGTATATTCTTGACGTATTCTATAACAATTAGCACCTTCTAAATTATAAACCTTATACCATTCTACTTTAAACCCAGACCAATTAGGCAAAGAAGCAAATGTATAATAAGTACCATAAGTACTATCTGTTAATTGAGCTACTTCATCCCAATTACATCCGTTCTGTTTTTCTAAATAAAATTCAGGGCTACTATATCTATTAGTTAAAGATAATAGACTAGAAGTAAAATCATTTCTATATGTATCTGTTGTGTCTACAGGATAGGCAAATGCTGGTAATTCGAATGTACACTCATTTGCATCACTTCCAATAGTAGAGTTATCTATTACAACCGTTTTACTTTGAAGTAATGTAAATTTTTGATATGTACTTTCTGATATTATAGGCATATTATTTTATTAAGATGGTACGTCTAAAACTTTATCTTCTTCCTCCATACTAACCGTTAAACCCGTATAAGCATTATTACTACTGTCTGTTAAGTCAAATTCTAAGCCATTCCATGCAGCCTCATCAAATCTCATCCACAACTGACAATCTGTAAAAGTTGATAGACTAGATAGATTATTTGGAGTACCTGAATTGTAAATCTCTGAAACCTGTGAATCACTCAAAGCAACATCGTAAATAGAAACCTCGTCTAAATTCCCCTTAAAAGTAGCTGCTCCACTACTTAACAAATTAGCTATTGCCAATAAGTTTGTGCTGTCTCCTGTTGATTTAGTACCCATTGTACCACTACCTTGCTCTTTTACATTGTCTAAATAAAAGAATATATTTGTATCATTTCCTGTCACTACTAAATGATGCCAATCATTATCGATAACAGTTAGTGTAGAAGTAGCTGAGTTTATTATATTACCTGAGCCACTTGTAAGAACAATTCCTATCGTGTCCGTAGTTGGTAAGTATCTAAAATAAAAACCTTTGTTACTTCCTGTATTACTATTACCTGCAAAGTATCTTTCTGTACCATCAGTATAATCAGTCATTTTAAACCATAACGAAATACTGAAAACTCCTGTATTTTGAATGAAATTAAAAGAATCTAAAGATCCAATAGTAGCCGCTTTTTCTCCTCCGCCATCAAATAGAAATGAATATAGGTTTTCCCAAATCTTTTTATTTAACGCATAAAAATAAGTTCTACTCATAATTATTAATTATAGTTTAATCCGTAAGTCCATAAGTAATCAGTACCATCATAAACATAAGATAATACATCTTCTGAATTAGCAGCAGCAGAAAGAGTTATAGCACCCGCACCGCCTCCGTTTACTTTACTATTAGCTGGTAATGTTAATGACCACCCTCCAGTACCATCTTGTATTACTTTTAGTATTCCTACATGCCCGTTTTTAGCATTAGTTATAGCTAAAATTCTAGTAGCCGTTATAGTTACTACTGCGTTATCTGTTACATCCATATCCCAAGTAACAGTAGCTCCATCCGTTAAAGTTGCAAAAGCATTACTAGATGCTTTATTAACTTGTTGTAATGTTAGTTTCTCACTTGTGTAAGTAGTAGCACCATCGAATACACTAACAGCTATTACACTACTTGCGTTTGGATCGGTTGTAACCGCTGGTAATTCCGTAAATTTTTTACTTGCCATCTTATTATATTATATTATTAAAAATCTTCTATTAAAAAGTCCCCTCCTTCTGTTATAAAACTATCTCCACTTTCAACTAATAACCCCTCATCAGGTCTCTTAGGATTGTAGAAAGTACCATAAATAGTATATGACTCATAATTAACTAATTTATCATTATCTATATATACAGTACCTATACAAGAGTCTCCACTTATACTTTTAGTTACTAAGCCATCTCCAGTAGTTGAACTAAACCAACTAGAAGAAAGCAACTCATTTGTACTGCTTATTCTTTGTATCTTTGTAGGGCTTCCATTTTCAAAAGCCTCTATATAAAATTCTATTTCAAATTCAGTAATAGCAGTAGGTGTATAATTCATATTCCAAGTA
>Ga0099847_1000385_pt1 | contig 15075 bp, 19 predicted proteins | sample CB_VirMetaG_2_FD_78178 | JGI IMG/M metagenome (GOLD analysis project Ga0099847, IMG submission 78178) | Freshwater to marine saline gradient viral communities from Chesapeake Bay - CB_1504_2 Viral MetaG | ecosystem: Environmental > Aquatic > Marine > Coastal | place: USA: Chesapeake Bay...
CTAGTAACATCTTTTTCTTCTTCTGCTACTTGTTTTTCAACTGGAGTAGATAAGTTTACTTTAATAGGTCCTTCTTGTGTTTTACCTAAATTTTTCGGTTTAGTTTTCTTACCTTTTAAAGAAAACTCTCCCTCTTGTTTTTCTTGTGACATAATATAATATAATTAAATAGTTAAAAATTTATTCTCAACGAGGTTCAAACTGTTCTAGTCCAAAACCTCCGAGATTATCAAATCCAGCGGATTCAAAGTTTTTAGGTAGCTCATCGTTTTGTCTTTGAGCTATCATTTCAGATTGTTGTGTTGCTTGTATTCTTGTTCTTTCGTCCTTGCGATCTTCTATTTCTTTTTCTTTTTCTCTCTCAGCGTTAGCTCTTGCTTGTGCTAATTGTATTTGGTAATTAAACTCTTCAGCCATTAACTCTCTTTTTATTTGAGCTTCAGTCTGCATACGTTGTATTTCGAATTGAGATTTAGCTTGCTCTATACTGACTTTTTCTTGGGTTAATGCTTGTTGCTTTTGAACTTCAGCCATAGCAGCGGCTTCACTAGCTTGAGCGTTTGCTTGCGCTTGTGCTTGTATGTTAGCTTGTGCTTGTTGTTGTTCAAGTTGTATTTTTTGCTGTTGTCTAAGTTTTAAAAACTTGTTAGCTAATTTTATGTTTTTAATCTCTCTAATATCTATAGCGTCTGACAAAGATATAGCTCCAGTTTGTATAGCCATCTGAACATTTTGCTCTAACTTAGCTTTATCTTCTTCCTCAGGTTCTAATTGTAAATATATACCAAAGTCATGTAGTTGTAAATTAACAAGCTCTTCTAACGTATTAGTATTGAATGTACTTATAGAATTAGCCATAGAGTTTCTAAGCATTGGGTTTTTTAGAACGTCTGCAGCTTTTAAACTAATATTTTCACAAATTCTAAGACTAACATATAATAAAGAATTTAGTATATGTTTAGTTGCTGTGTTAGAAGCATTAGCAGCTAATTTTTGCAAACCAAGTAAAGCATCTTTATCAGGCATAGAACCATCTCTTGCTTCATTAAGTCCAGTAACATCTCTGATCATTTTTAAATAATACTCATAAGTACCAATTAAACTTTGTATTTTTCCTTGGCCAGATGATGAAGCTAATTCTTGAACTGGAACTTTACCAGCATTCATACCACCATCTTGTGTAAGTGATCTACCTACAACGCTACCTGTTTGGAAATACATGTTTAACGCTTCAGCTGGATTATAATTTGTACCATTACCTAGATCTACTTCAGCTAAACCATCCATATCTAAAAATACACCATCAGGTACTATTCTAGACATTACTTGTTGTAGCTTTAAATGAGTTAATTGAATCATATCAGCAAAACCAGTAATTCTACTAACAATAGACTCAATTCTACCTTTATACATTCTAGGAGCTGAAATACAATAATTCATTTCTACTTTTGTAGAATCAGCAGATGGTCTTGTCATATTTTCAGCAAGCTTCCACTCTAGCATATGATTATTTCCTAACACTTTAGCCCCAGTGTATAAAACCTCTATAGTTCTAGAAACTCTTTCAAAATTATCATTAGCTGGTGGGTTGAAATCGCTTGATTTTTCTATAGCTTTTTCTAAACCATTGTCAGTTTTCTTTATTTTAAAAACTTGATCTTGGTATGTTTTATATTCAAAATACATTACTTGTACAGTGTTAGAGTCATAATTACCCCAACCTGTTATATATTGAGAATTACCAGGCATTTCTTGAATAGCTTCAAGTTCTTCATCAGATATATTTGGAAACTGTTTTTTTAGTTCAGGTATTGTTATGGATTTAACCTCACCGACATAATATATATCTTCAAAGTTTGGATCTTCTGTGTATGAGTAAACCATATAAGCTGGATCTACATACTCTACTTTAATACCTTCAGCTTGATTAAAACTTGTTTTAGTAGCACATATACCTAGTACTGTTAAATCATAAGCTAATCTTCTTTTTGTTTCATCATATCTGTTTAACGCTAATGTGTTATCTATAAGCTCTTCTTCAGCTATTTCAACTGTTTGCTTATAACTCATTTGCATATACAAATCAAGTTCCTCTTTACTTGATGGTAAATCTACTGGGTCTGGAACATTATACAAGTCTATACCTAGGTTATCTTTAAAACCTTGTAAAACTTGATTCATATTGATATCTCTAGCAACAGCAGTAGCATACTTAGTTTTTTGTTCTATAGAAAAAGGATCTTGTGCTACTGTTTGAATATCATAAGACTTATTAGACATACCGTTTACAACTATATCTACAAACTTAGGTATAACAGGTACTGGTTTCCAGTCTAAATTTAAATAAGACAAATCACCGTTAATTGACAACTCATCTTTGTACTTAGCTATTGACTGTTCACCTCTAGCATATAATCTTAATTGATGAAAATTACTATAACTTTGAGCGTATCTGTTTCCAGAACGACCCTCTTGAAACCACTCTCCTTCAATAGCTCTACCAACTTGAATCCCGTAGTCTAAACTTGCTTTTACTTCATCGCTAACTACTTGGCTAGGAAAAGAGCTGTTAGTATTAGTGTATACTTTCATTTATCTTATAATTTTTGACGATGTTCCACTGTTATCGTATCGTTTTATACCTAAGTCTATTTTTTTGTATTCTTTTTTAGCAACAGGTGTATACCTATTTTTGTTACAAGCCATTATAGCTAAACCAGAACTAATAGATGCATCGTGCTTAGTTCTATTATTAATATTAAATTTAGCCCAATCTTCTAGTGTTCTTTGGAAATACATATTACCATACCCATTAGGTGTGTTACCAACATATTCCTCAACGTAAGACTCTATTGCTGCAGCATGAGCTTGCTTCATATCTTCACTAGAGTTTGGTATTCCACCTATTTCTTTTTCTGTTACAGATAGTTTATTATATATTTTATCTGGTCTATTCATTGAGTAACCTCTATAACCCCTTCTCTTAAAATGATACAATAATCTAGGCTTATTATTTTCGGCTAATATTGGCATACCGTAAAATACGCAAGCCATTAAAACGTCTTCAAAAAATATTTCAGCTGTTTGTGGTCTAGCTATATACTCTAAAAAAAATAAATTTGGTGGTACGTTTTCCATTGAAAACTTTGTTAATCCATGTAGAGATCCATTAGAACCTCTTTTATCAACTGTACCGGATATATCATAACTATCGCATCCAAAAGCACCACAGTGATCATTAGCAGGATATTTAATACCGTTTTTAATAGCTATTTTGTTTTGTAAATTTGCTGGAGGAATCCAAGATATTTTAAATCTACCATCTTTATTAGGGTAGAATAAAACCCTTGTATCTTTAATACCATTTTCCCATTGAAAACTACCAGTTGTTACCGCTGATGTATTATGTAAATCAGCGTTATAATCTATTTGTTCGTATATTTTAGTTAGATTAAAAATAGACTCTTTTGCCTCGTCTCTAAAAGCATGTTCCTCTGTTCTTGGAAACTGTCTATAATATTCATTTAATCCATCTTGATCTTCCTTTAAACCTTCAACTTCATTTTGCCAATGCTCAATAACACCTTGAGTTATTTCGTCGCCGAATGGTCCATAGGTTTTTTTAGTTGGTGTTTCGAATACAGGTAAGCCATAAGAATCGATGAATCCTTCGTAATTCCATTCCATAGGTATGAACAAAGAATATAATCCCGAACTAGTCTGTCCGTTACGGTTTCTTTTTTCGACGTTTGAAGCATAATAAAGTTTTTTAAAGTTATCACCTCCTTTATCTAAAGCGTTTGATGTTGAACCCATCATACACTTACCAATAATCCTAGAACCTAATCGTAAACAAGTTTTTGTTACTCTCCAATTATTTAGTATATTGTTAGGTTTTTCCCACTTACCGCTTTCATCGTGAACTAATAGCTTTAGTTTTTCACCATCGTAAGAGTTGTCACCTGTATTTTTCCAATCTATAGTTGTGTCAAGTCCTTGTAATTCTTCTGGTCTATCTGTAGAGGTTATGTTTCGTCTTGTAAGCTTTGATGCTGGAACTCTATAAGCAAGCTCTGTTTTTGGACGATCCATACCATCTTGTATAGGTTTAAAAAAGAAAGGATAGTTAACTGATATTGGCACAACTTTATCTGTAAACATTTTCTTTGCGTCAGGACCTGATTTTGATAATATACCAAATCTTGAATCACTAGATATTGTTGCTTCGTTTACTGTTTCTCCAGACGCCATGAAAGAAAATCCAGAACGTCTATTTTTTAAATAACACATACCGAAGCATCTTTTATCAGCTTTGCAAGCTTCCCAAAAAATAAAAAATAACCTATTTGACTCTCTAAAATCTGGATTACCTACATCTATTTTACTCCATTGTAGGTACATATAATGAGTACCAGTAATATAAGTAGGTTTATTATTGTTTTTAAAATGAAAACCTTGTTCACGACGTTTAAACTCATTATCTATATAATCGTACCATTTTTCTTTAAAACTTTCGTCGTATGTTTTCCAATCAAATATAGTTTTTATTCTCTGTAGTTCTTTAGGATATTCAAAAGGTTTCCATTTATTTTCTTCAAACTCGTGAACATCTTTTTGTTTTGGTAAAGCTATTTTTAAGTTTTGTATCTCGTATATATCACCGATCTTACCAGTTTTACTTATTACAACAATATCAAACTCCTCGTTGTAGCCGTACTCCCACTTATTATACCTATTTTTTTTATTTATTATTTTAGGCTTAATATAATCAGGCAATATTTTATATAATGATTGCTCGTACATTACTTAGATCTTCCTTCAGCAAACCCCTTGAAAGCTTTTTCTTTCTTTTCACTAGGTCTATCATTAAGTATGTTTTCTTCATCTTCAATACGTTTGAGTATTTCAAAAGCATCAAATATAGCTAACTTTTTAGTAGCTGCAGCATTTTTTAATCTATCTGCAGAAATATCATCATCAGAATCAACAATAGCTTCTTTAGCTACTTTTATTAATTCTTCAACTGCTCTTTGCCCAGCTTGGATTATACTCTTTTTCGTCTCCTTTACGTTCATACTTAATTACAATATCATTTGATTTCATACAATACAATCGCTCGTCGTCTATTATAAATTCAAACTCACCATAAGGTGTGTAACCTACTAGGTCACCAGGAACGATTTTAATAGCTTCTAAGGAACTATTACCATATTTTAGTATTCCTATAAGCTTTCTCTCTTTATCAAGTGTTAGATCATTGTTGTCTAATAAGGGTTTTATAAAACACCTATCTTGAAAGGCTTTCCAATTACTATCACTTTTATACAAGTAGATTTGGTCAGGTGAACAAAAATATAAATCATCAATAAATTTAGATCTACTATCTTTTCGTTTACCTCTAATATCAAAGAAACTTCTAAAAACGTTGTGGTGTATAATTATTATATCACCTTTTTTAATTGAAGTAGAATAAGCAGATGGTGTAGATATAACCTCTGCTGTATTACTTACCGCTCTAAAGTCTTCTGTATTAGTATTAGTTATAAGGCTTTTGTCACCTATTTTAATTTCATTATCGTAACGCTTATTAACTGGCTTTACGATAAAGTCAAATAAACTTTTCATTAATATGTTAAATCATACTCAACAGATACAGCCATGTTAGAATTAAACTTCTTCCATGGCAATATCTCGTTGTTTTTCTTGATGTGAATACTGTAAGAGTCATTAGATTCATTATGAAGTATATGAGATATTTCATGACCTCCATAAACCTGTTGACCTACAGCATAATGCATTGCATCATTTTTGTAATCAGAACCTATACTTATTTTTCTAATTACACTACTCATTAGTTCTCAGATTTAACCACAGTTAGATCTGTGTCATCGTCTTCTTCTTTTTCAATAATAGTGTAAGAGCCATCTTGCATATTAATGTTAATAGCTCCATATTCTTCTTCAAGTTCTTTTTTAGTCGCCTCTATTTCTTGAGACAAAACAGATTGTGCGTGTGTAGCTTCGTGTTTACGAACTTCCATTACACCTATCTCGACTAAAATACTTTGCAACCTACTTTGTTGTTCTTGAATTTTTTCTAATTGTTCTTTTTTGATTTTACTCATTTTGATTTAATTTAATTATTGTACAGTTATATAGTTACACTATATTTTACTTTTCTACACCGGTAAATCTTCGTATTCATCTTGATAATCACTTGGTAGATAGCTTTCCATTTCTGCAATTTGTTCAGCACTTAACTCATCTTTATAAAAGTCATTTGCTAAAACCCACTTAAAATGTTCTTTGATTGCTTCTACGTTTTCATCAGAACCTATCTTTAATAATTGATCTGGTAATTGTGAAGTAATAACCTCCTTATGAGTATTTGGAGTATTTTCTGATGTAATTACGTTTTTGTACATTTTTTTATTTATTTATTACTATTATCACTTGATTTTTTATTCTTTTCCCAGGTACGACCTACAAAATAAGCACCGTATACTGTTATCAGTAAAGACTGAAAAATAGGTGTATAAGCTTCATCTACTTTAAAACCACCTATATTACCATCAGCAAAAGATAAAACCGTAAATATAAAAGTTAAATATATTAAAACTATAGGTCTTATATTTTTAGATAAAAAGCTATCGCTAGCCATATCAGCTTTCCAACGATCAGTTACTTGTGATTGAGCTTCGTTATCAGCTTTCTCTAATATTTCTTGTATTTTTCTTTGAGCCTCTAGTTTTTCTTCTTTTGTAGTTGTAATTTTATCTATTACGTTACCAACCTCCTTAATAACACCACCTGTTAGCCATTCGAATATTTTTTTCATACCTTGTTATATGCTTCTTTTTCCCAGGGCAAATTTTTAGCCCCTTCTTTCATATTTTTTCTAGAATATTTTTTACCTTTCCAATAAACATTATTATCGTCATAATCAAGATCTCCACGTTTTATCTGATCAATATGTACTTTTTCATGTTTTATAACTTCCTTAGCTTTAGCTGGACTCAAGTATTTATTTATTAGTATAGTACCATTATTATTAGCCATACCTAAAACACCTTCTTCCATATCAGTTTGATATATGGGAGTATTATCACACTCAAATGGTGGTTTAAGCTTAAAACTCATATTAGTATTTTTTGCAGCCTTTTTTCTTAATTGGAGAAGCAAAACCTGACTGAGAGTGTTTAGACATAAAAGATCCTGATGCTTTGTTTACAACTGGGTTGTATTTAAGTAAGTTCTTTTTTTCTGTTTTAGCAGATTCCATCTTTGCAGGAGAATCAGCATCGTGTCTAGCGTTCTCTAAATAATGTAACCTAGCTTTAGCTGTTAGATTTTTGTTATAAGCTTCTTTGTAATCGTATTTTCTACCTTTGTTCATGACTTTTTAATTTTACCATTTAACTTTATCAGCCCACCAAGCAGCAGACATTTTACCTTTTTTAATATTTTTAGCGTGTCTAGCTTTGAAACTAGCACGTCTAGCCTTCTGCTTAGCTGATTCACCTTTTTTAGGTTTACCTGCAGTTGTAACTCCTTGTTGTCCAAATCTAATTATTTTCTCCTTACCGCCTTCACAAGCTTTAACGACGTGTGATTTAGTAGGGTGACTAGGAGTTTTCTTTGGCTTATTACAAGCCATTTTAGATTTATCTAACTTTGCCATCTATTTTTTATTTTTATTCAAGTAGTACCATTTTTGTACGGTGTAACCAATAGATATAGATAATAAAGTTAACTTTAATACTACATCAACATTGGCTAGCGAAATAGCTAATACACTTGTGTTTAATGTATAAAGTTTTATATCGCCGAAAGAACCCATCTTTTATTTTTTTGCTTTTTGTGTAATAGGTCCAGCGGAATAGTTTACACTATCCAACTTTAATTTCATACCATTAATACCACTACTAGATCCTTTACCGTGAGGTCTACCAACTTGACTTAATGGACCGTCCCATATTGTATTTTCACCAACTACGCCACCAGCGTTAGTATCAGCTTTTGTTGCTTTTTTTGCCATAATTTATTTATTTATTTTTTATATCCTTCTATTCTAGCTTTTATAACATCAGCTTTCGTTATTTTACCATCACCTGTTTGATCTTTAAAATACATTGGAGATTGAATAACACCTGCTTGATTTTGTAGAGATCTTTGTCTTTGATCTACGTTACCAAAAATTTTATTACCTGCAGCCGTAACTGAGTCGTTAAATAATGGTTTAGCAACACCCATTTGATTTCCTGGAACAGGTGTAGCATAAGTTAATTGTTGGTTTGGAATCTCTTGTCCAGTAACAGGGTCAATATACATTGTAGGTGCATTACCTGTTGTAGCTTTTAAATCTTGCTTATAAGTAGGCATAGTTATCTTTTTTTATCTTTGTTAACGTTATATATGGCCGTAGTTAAAACTTTATCCGTATAACTATTACCGCTTATTATTTTGTTTCTTCGCGAACTAGTCGGTATATCTTCTTCGCCTAGCATTATCCTGTACATTCTATTTATAAGTTGCTTACATTGAAAAGAAACTTGATATATATTATATTTTTGAGTAGTTCTATTTCTATGTCTCCAAACCTTTATCCAACCAGATTTTAAAAGCTTATTCCAACGTCTATTATCCCAACTGTAAGAATAAGTACCTATTTTAAAGTCTTGTTTAGAAAAATATTCCATACAATCAAGATATATTAGAAGCTCTAACTCAGCATCATTAAGGTTGTTGTTTTTGCAAGCCCATTTGCGTATTATACGGTAATGTTTTAGCAAGTTCATATCTTTTATATCTCTTGCTTCTAGCCTTTTCATAAAACAACAACTATATCTTCTAGCTTAATAACGTGATAAATGTCTTTACCTATTTCTATTTTATGACCAGCGTGTTTGTCAAAAAATATTCTATCATTTTCTTTCACACCCACTACATCATTTCCAATAGAGGTTACACTAGCTTCTATGTATCTTATATCATCTCTATGAGATTCAGCAAGAAGCAGACCACCTTTTGTTTTAGTGGTCCCTTCTTTTATCTTTTTTATTATTAAGTTTCTACCTATTGCTTTCATCTCCAACTCTTAAATTATTGATTACATAATCTGTAGATAATATTGTAGTTGCTACTGAAGCCGCGTTTCTAAGAGCACTTTTAGTAACCAGTAATGGGTCAATAATACCTGCTCGTACCATATTCACGTCTTTTCCTGTAACCACATTTAAACCTCTATTTTTTATTTGAGGATAAACAACTTCAAGACCTGCGTTAGTTAAAATAGTTTCGTAAGGTGCTTTTATAGCATTAAGCAAAACTTCTTCACCTTCATTTTTAGCTTTTGTATTAGTAGACGCATTAAGCAAAGCAATACCTCCACCTGGTATTATACCCTCTTTTATTGCGGCTTTAGTAGCACAGATAGCATCTTCTACTCTATCTGTTTTTTCTTTGAGTTCGATCTCTGAATTTGCTCCAACCTTAACAACTGCTACTTTAGCAGATAAACGAGCAAGACGTTTTTCAAGTCTTATAACTTGAGCAGGAGATTTTTCAGTTTCTAATTGCTCTTTTATTTTACTAATAATCTCATTTACTTCTTCAGATACTTCTTTAACCTGTATAATAGTTTCTTGATCACTAGTAATACTCTTTACGCATTCACCTAACTTATCTACAGATATTAAATCAAGATCATCTCCAAGGTCTTCGTTTATAATTGTAGCTCCAGTAAGCATGGACAAATCAGTTAACATGTCTTTTTTACTTATACCAAAAGTAGGTGCGTTTATAACGTTTACTTTTATATTACCTTTTACTTTGTTCATAGCTAATGCAGATAGAACAGGTTGCTCTATGTCGGCTATAATCAATAAAGGTTTGTTGTTTTTAATTACATACTCTAATACTGATTGTATTTGTCTAATGCTTTCAACAGGTGAATCAATTAACAAAACTAATGGGTTTTCTAGTTCAGCTGTTTTATTAGCTTTGTTTGTTACAAAGTTAGAGTTTGTAAGTCCTTTATCATACTGTATACCCTCTACAACATCTACGTAGGTTTCAGATTCGCTAGTAGGTTCCATTATTACTACACCTGTTTCACCTACAGATCTAAAAGCATCTGCAATAACTTTCCCTAAAACTGGATCGTTATTTGTTGATATAGTAGCTACAGAGTCAATCATGTCTCCTGTAACTTTTATAGAGTTTTTTTCTAGGTACTTAACTACTCTTTCTGTAGCATTATTAATACCGTTTTTTAAATCTCTACTATTATATTCATTGTTTAACTTGTAAGCTTCCTTTAGTATTGAATGAGCTAACACTGTTGCTGTTGTTGTTCCGTCACCAGCTTCTTTTACTGTTTTACGAGCTGCTTCTTTCAAAAGCGTTGCACCCATATTTTCTACTGGATCTAATAAAACGATAGAATCTGCAACTGTTACACCATCTTTAGTAATAACAGGTTTACCACTACCGTCTTCTAAAATAACGCATTTACCGCTTGCGCCTAATGTAGAACTAACAGCTTTTGTTAGTTTTTCTATACCTTTAAAAACCGTGTTTTTAGCGTTTTCACCAAAATTAAGGTTCTTGACAATTTTGTCTGACATAATTTAATTTAATTTAATTTAACTTAATAATATATTTAATTGGTATGTTTGTATTATTACTCGTTTTTTTATTTTTTTACCCTTGTTATTATGTTATAAGTAATAGTTACTCTATAGTAAGAGTAATGCTTTTAGGTGTAATTAAAGAGTTTATTTCATATTCAAGACCAGATTCAATTTGTTCGACTTGTTCGTCTCCCATTGCTGATTTAGTCCAAGCAGTAACTTCATCATTTGTTAACTCTTCAAAAGGTATAAAATCTGTAATATCACTAGTGTCTAAAGTTTGTGTACCAATACTATCAGCTAAATAGGGTTGACCTTCAGTATTTAATTCGCTTGAAATAGCAGTTACTCGCCAGTGTACTTTATATACTACATTATTTTCGTTGTCTTGTTGAGGATAACAATCTACTGTTTTACAATTCCAACTATATGTAATCATAATTTATTTATTTTCTAGTTCTTGTATTCTTGTTTCTAAATCTTCTATTTTAGCTATTGCTTCTTGTAATGCTGCTGTTAGCAGAGGTACAATAGCGCTTTGATCAATACCTTGGTAAATAGGTTTACCCTTTGAATCTATAGCGTCTTTTTCTCCGTCAACAGCGTGTGGGACTACTTCAGCTACTTCATGCGCTAAAAATCCATCAACAGTTCTATCTGCTTCGCCTATAAAGTTAAACCTTTTAGGTTTTAATTGCTTAACTCTATTAATACTGTTAGATATTTCATCTATATTTTCTTTTAATCTATAGTCAGAAGTAGTAGAGTATGTCACTGACGAAGTATTCATAAGAATTTTTCCTACAGTTGAACCAGAGCTATTTATAAAATCTACAATATGAATAGATGAAAAAGGAAAAGAAGTATTAGACTTTATTGTCAACAAATTACTACTTGATGTACCGGTAGTACCTTCTATACTTAATTTAGCTGAAGGGCTAGTAGTACCTATTCCAACGTAACCGTTATTTTTTATAATCATTTTATCGGTCATTGAACCACCTGTACTTGTAGCAAAAGTAAGATCATGTGTGCTATCAGCCCCATTTCTTTTTGTTCCAATATCCGCAGCTGCATAACCATCAAAACCATTACCACCCGTCCTAAATGTAAGTTTAGGTCCAAAACCATCAGCTATTGTACCACTAGTCATCATACCAATATTGACCGCGGTGTATTGAGCATTTGTAAAACTACTATTGTAATAAAATTTAGCAGGTGTGCTAGTTCCAATTACTTGTAACCTTGCGCTTGGAGTTGCTGTACCGATACCAATGTTAGTTCCAGAGTCATAAATACCACTATCTGTCAAAGTATCTGAATCACTCCACTTTGGAATATAACTTGCTGTTCCACTACCATCTATACCTCCACCGCCAGCAGCTTGTAATTCTAATTTACCTGCCGAAGCGTTATATGTTAAAACATCGCCATCACTTGCTCCGCTTTGGATGCCGGGGATTCTAAAAGATGTAATATTTGAAGCACCTAAAGTTATTTCATTAGATACAGTTGCTGAACTTGATTGTGCATTTTGTCCTATAATAACATTATCTGCTCCAGTTGTTAAACTTGAACCAGCGAAATCTCCTATCATAACATTTTGGTTACCAGAGGTAACTCCTTGTCCGCAATTTGTACCTATTGCTACGTTTCTATATCCACCTTGCAAAGCTGTTAAAGCAATATCTCCGATAGCTACATTTCTTTCTCCTGTTGTATTACCTGATGAACCATAACCAACTCTATATCCTAAAAAAGTATTATAAGAACCTGTTGAAAAATATCCAGCTTCATAACCTATAATAGTTCGATTTTGGTTGGTTGTGTTTGAATATCCTGCTTTATAACCTATATTTGTGTTAAATGCTCCAGAAGTGTTTGAATAACCTGCTTGGTGACCTATTGATATAGTTCCTGTTGCTGAATTATTTCTATTAGCAAACCAGCCTATTCCAATACTACTTCCTCCAGTGTTGTTGAATCCAGCAGAATCTCCAATACCTATTTGCCATACGCCACTATTTGCATTTTCTCCAGCACTATTACCAATATAAACATTCGAATTAGCTCTTCCATTTTTATAGGCTCTTGTACCTACTGCAACGTTACTTCCACCAGTTGTGGTACTGGCTAACGCATCAAAACCTATTGCAACACTGTTTGTGCCTCCAGTTATAGAATCTCCTGCGTTATTACCGATTAAAGTATTACTGTCTCCAGTCGTTAAGCTTACACCTGCATCAATACCAAGAACAGTATTAGACTGTGGATTTCCAGATAATCCACTTGGTACTTCACCTACATATAAAGAAGCAGTATCAACTAAACAATCACTTAATCCATTTAAATCTGTTGCTCCACCACCACCAGCAGCAGCTAATGTTATTTTACCAGTACTTGAAGAGTACGTAAGCACATCGCCGTCAGAAGCACTTGATTGTAGTCCTGGTATTCTTAAAGATGTAACTGATGCATTTCCTAAAGTTATTTCATTTGTTGAGGTAGCGGAACTTGGCTCCGCACCGTAACCCAATACAGTTAAGTTACTACCGCTGGTTATAGTTGATCCTGTACTGAAGCCCAAAGCAGTATTGTTACCACCAGTTATCACGCCTCCTAAAGCGTTTCTTCCAATAGCCGTGTTATTAGCAGCTCCAGTTCCATTTAACGAAGAGAGTGCTTCATATCCAACAGCTGTGTTATTAGCCCCTGTACCTTGTCCAGCCCCAAAACTAAAATACCCGTTACAAGCTCTATATCCTATTCCTGTGTTTCCTGATCCTGAATTATAATTTCCTGCTTCATAACCTAAATACGTTCTATAACTATTTGTTGTGTTTTGATATCCAGCTTTATAACCTACATTCGTATTTCTATCACCAGAGGTGTTTGAGTAACCTGCTTCAGTACCTATTGAAACATGCCCACTAACACCATTGTTTTGCCCAGACTTATATCCTACATATACTGAATAATCACCACCAGAACCAGCTCCACCAGACAATACACCTAAAGCAGTATTACCTATTGTATTTTGATTTTGTAAAGCTCGATATCCAACCGCAGTATTTTCGTTAGCAGTTGTTAATGATGTACCAGCATCACTACCTATACAAGTATTTTTTACTCCACTTGTTAAACTATCTCCAGCATCAATACCTAATGTTGTATTATTTTGAGGATTTCCAATTAATCCGCTTGGTACTTCTCCAACGTAAAGTGATTCGGTATCAACTAAACAGTCTGTTAAACCGTTTAAATCTGTCGCTCCAACATTAGCATCTACGTAAGCTTTATTAGCAGCATCTGTAGTAGCTGATACAGTATCTATACCTTGTATTCTACCTGTACCGCCTAACGTTATATTTCCACTTGAAAAAGTTGCATCACCATCTACTTCAATACCTACACCATTTATAAGTTTTAAATCAGTACCTGTTTGTCTAGAGACAATAAGATTTGAGCCACCGCTTTTAACAGCTGTTTCTATAAGACCATCTTCGGTTGTATCTGTTACATCAGATGTTTTTGCTGTTATTTTAGCGTATACTATTTCCTGGCTAGCATCATTTTCACCTTTAAATTTTATTTGACCTAAATAATCACCGTCTGCTGGGCTAGCACTATCTCTTTTAAGTGTTAAGACAGGAGCCGCAGTACTAGTAGCGTCATTATTTGTTACTAGAATAGCATCACCTGTTCCTGTAGATGCTATTTCTAAATTAGCTGAAGGTGAAGATGTTCCAATACCGACTCTATTATTAGCCTCGTCTATATATACAACGTTTGATGACAATGATGTATTAGTAGCGGTACCAACAAACAGTCTACCTGCTGGAAGATTAGGAACATCATTTGTTCTACCAAGAGCTATTACTTCTAATTCTCCAGTATTTTGTTGCACTCTAGATACAATAGCTATGTTTTGTATCAAGTTAGTTCCAGTTGGTTTTACATTTGTAAGTCCACCTCCTGGTTTAACATATATAATATCTCCAACACTCCAGTTCTCAGTACCACCAGTAGTATCGAAAGCTCCATTAAAGCTTCCAAAAGCAGTCATTGTACCAAAGTCTTGACTTGAGTAGTCGTCATCAGATACACCTACTACAGGCATTTTAGCTGAATTACTGGCATCAGCTTTAGCTACTATATTTACATCTTGACCCGCCTGAAAACCTACTATATAAAGAGGATCACCTTTGCTTAAAGCTTCGTTAGCTTTCATAGGTTGTACAACAGCTTCAGCTGTTTTAGCTGAAAGACCAGAAGCATCCACCCAGCTAACTTGACTACCAGTAGAAGATAATAATTGACCAGCTGATCCTAATAGATTATCTTTGTCTTTAAGACCAGATTGTACCTCTATTATTGCTTCAGCTTCTATGTCATTTTTAAATTTCATGTATTATATTTTATTGTTAACCTATTTTTTGAAC
>Ga0099847_1000389_pt1 | contig 15005 bp, 9 predicted proteins | sample CB_VirMetaG_2_FD_78178 | JGI IMG/M metagenome (GOLD analysis project Ga0099847, IMG submission 78178) | Freshwater to marine saline gradient viral communities from Chesapeake Bay - CB_1504_2 Viral MetaG | ecosystem: Environmental > Aquatic > Marine > Coastal | place: USA: Chesapeake Bay...
AATATGCCAAGCTTTAATAATTATACATTTACAAATATTCAGTATACAATACCAGAAGGAAACAATGTTTCTATATTATATCCTACGGCGCAAATAACAATTGTCCCAAACCCTGGGTATACAGCAACAGCTGCGGATTTTTCAGAAGATCCTAGCTTTTCTGATAATGCAGTACAGTCTGTTGTTTTTACTCAAGATGGCTTAAACGTACTTTGCACTGTAACTTTTAACACAGGATTTGTTATGCCTTCTGGTAATTACACAATACCTCTATGTGTCGTAGGAGAAGGTGAAGTTGGTGAAATAACTATAGGCGGAACAATATCTGCTAACGTAGGAGCTAATATAACAGGCGATACTAACGAGTCTAACACTCCTTATACTAACTCTGGGTTGGTAGGGGAAAATGAATTATTACTTACAAGAAGTTATGCGGCTGCTTCTGGTTATTACTTAACATCGACAGGGTTACAAGTTACGAATGGCAATGCATCTAACTATAATATAGTTCAAGGGCCTACTTATGATGTGGACGGTAATTTAACAGGTATTTCCTACGCAGTTAATTATACTTACCCTAATCAAAGTATAGCGGGAGACAGACTAGCTATTTTTCAGGTTGCGGCTAAACAAATTTACGTTGCACCTCAATATGTAACATCTTATGGACCATATCGATCAGTAATTCCTTTTTCTGGGGTTAATTTTGAGTTAAACGTTTATGGAGGTGAAGGAGCGGTATTTTCTGCAGAGCTAGCTTACAATGCGACTACTACACCTATTGTAACTAACGTAACACTTCCTGAAACGGGGGTTTTAAGCATACCTATATCTATACCAGTTAATACCAGCGGATCTCTTACACCATTATCTTATACAATAACTTTTTCAGGAAATATTGATCCGGCTTTTTCACAGCCAAATCCAATAACTCTTACGCAGTATGGATTGCTTCCAAAAATAAATTTTACAGGAACATCAACACAAGGTATAACAGGTTTTAACAACGAAGAAATTAAAGTGCCATTATTAACAACTTTTACCAAAGAAGTCGGGCCTTACTCTGATCCATCTTCTGTTATTAATTTAACAAGAATTTTAACTTCTGCAGCTGGCACATATTTAGATATTAACAGTGGGTTTATAGAGGCAAATCTTTCTAATACTAAGCCTACAGTGCTAGAAGTTAGTGGAAACTATACTAATGCGAGCAGCATAGATATAATTAACGCCACAACAGATAGAGTCTTAAGCGTTGGAGATCAGTTTAATTTGTCTTATTTACAAGATCAAAATGGGTATGCACCTTATAAGTATACTATCACAGCTATCAACGGTCCTCAATATAATTCTCCAGATACTACAACTACAAATATAAGTATATCTCCTAATATAACAGTAACAGACGAAACGGAAATTTCCGCTTGGGGTAACAATGGTAACTTAATTGCTTTTAACAATGAAAATTTTGTAATTGAAAGACTTACGGATAATTCTCTTAAAGTAACTTTTGTATACGATCTGCTTAGAACAGGTGTAGCTGATACTACATTTAATTGGAATTTAGATGAAGTTTTCAAGGCAATACCAGTAGCTGCTTGTGATGATATCGTACCTAATGGAGGCGAAGGAATTGATGATACAGTTATTCAATTAGATCCAGCAGGTGGAATTGTTTGCTTCTTAGTTGACCCACAAGGCGTACCTGACAAGTTTGAGCTAATGCATGGCCTTCCTGGGCTTAACAATAAGGTTGCCACTTCTGGAATGAACACATCTGGAAACAACGGTCCTTTTGATAATATATACGGGACTCAAGCAACAAACACAATACCAACCGTGCCTCAAACAACAAGCACACTGCAGTTTATTGGTACAGACAAAGTCTTACCTATAGATACGAGACAGACGGAATTTAACGCAGCTACCGGTGAAACTATAGCAACAATGCAGCCTGGTGGAACAGGTACAGTATACAAGCAAGTATTGTGGTGGGAATATACTTCACTAGATTATAATGAAAACCCTGTAGCAACGCTTAGAGTTACAGGGCCAACAGGAACGGCTTGGACAGCTTTGAGAGTTTGCTTTCCTTAATATAAAACAATAAAATTATGGCAAATATAACTTTAACATTTTCAAACCCCTTACCTGAAGGAATTCAAGCAGGGGATATTGCTTGGTACCTAAACACAACTACAAATACAGAGGTAGAAATGGGGCCAATAATATCGATAACCGATAATCCAGTTTCTATAACTGTAAACGCAGCTGCAGGCGTAGCTCCGCCAACTCAAAGTGATTTTGTTTTTTATGCCGAGAATCCTATAGGGTTTTTAGGGCAGCTTAAAGGTTACTATGCAGAGGCGCAATTTAGAAACAGTTCCACTGCTTCTGCAGAATTGTTTTCTATAGGCTCAGAGATATTTGAGAGTAGCAAATAACGTGTAATAATAATATATAAAGTAATAGAATATGATACCAATGGGTGCAATAATGTCAGGAGTCCAAGGAATCGCAGGTATAGCCAGCGGTTTGATTGGAGCTGGCAAAAGAAAAAGAGAGCAAAGAGCAGCTCAAGCTGAGTTCAATAGAAGAAAAGATCAGTTTGAAATGCAAGATACATCGAACTTATATACTAATTTAGAGAATGTATATGAAGATCTTACTGTAAATCAACAACAAGCAGAGTTTACCAATAGAGCTCAACAGCAGTCAATGGCAAATACAATGTCCGGTATGCAAGGAGCAGCTGGAGGATCTGGCATTGCCGCTTTAGCTCAAGCTATGGCTAATCAAGGGTCTCAAAACGCTGAGAGAGCAGGTATATCAATAGGTCAGCAAGAAAGATCTAATCAAGCAGCGCAAATGCAACAGGCGGCTCAGAATCAACTACTAGAAAGAAAAGGTGAAGGCCAATCGAGAGCTGCTGAGTTAAACAAAGTAAGTACACTAATGGGTATGGCCGGTCAACGACTAGGTGCAGCTAACGAAGCTAGAGCTGCTGGGAAACAAGCTATTCTAGGTGGGGTAGGAAACATATTAGGCGGAGCAGGACAAGCGCTTCCGGGTATGATGCGTCAATAAACTTAAAATAAAATGACAGAAGAACAATTATTATCAACAGACAGGCAAAAAGTAGCCCAGTTTTTAAGTTTAGCAGAGAGTGGGACTGTACAAGCTGGCTTAACTCCTAAGCAAAAACAGCAACAGCACGAGTATATAATGCGTCAAAGAGACATATATGCTAACGCTGCGTTTAGAGCTCAAGACAAGCTTATACCAAAAACTTCACCTGCTTATCTACAGAACATTCAAGAAATGAACCAGGTTAAAAGTAACCTAGAGAATTTAGCTGTACAGCAAAAGGCTATTGGTGAAAACCAGCAGCAATACCTTGATGACGTAGAAAACGGTAGAATATCTAAAGCTAATTACGTAGATGGTAAATCAAGCGGTTTAGCTGATATTTACTCAGGTGCAGCTAATATGAACATAGATGATTTTGGTAATTTAACTTTTGAGGTTGATGGTGAATATAAGCCATACGCTCAACTAGCTGATTACTCTTTAAAGTCAATAGATACAGCTAATGGTATTTTAGATTTAGTAGACAAAGTAGCTAGCTCTAAAAAACCATTCAATAAGGCTCAAATGGGTATGTTTAATAATAGAATAAAAAGCGTTATCAATGAAGCGTCTAGATCTGATGTTGTTTCATTAATTAAAGACGATTTGCTACCTGGTTTTGAAAATATTGACATTGATAGTGAAATGTTTAAAACAGAAAACTTACCAGCTTTAAAAGAAAGTGTTATAGATATTATAAACAACGCGGCAAATGATATTAACAGCAGTATTCCAGTTCACATTGATGGACCTAAGGAAAACACTCCAAAACTAACTCAGGCTGAAATAAACAGACAAAAGAAACAACAGAGAGTGCAGAATAGAGTTACTACTGTGGTTGATGGTTTGCTTAAAAACCCTATGTCAACAATAATGCAATTCTTAGGAAATGACGCGGCGAAAATGGATAGTGAAACTAAAATAATAACAATAAACGACCAGACATTCGACATGAAAAGAGGCGAGGATATTGCTTTGCTCGCGAAACAACTAGATGCGTTAGAATATGGTAACAACGAAACTACAGGTCTAGTTAAACAACAAATACCATCTTACTTAGACGACATTAGAGAATCACGTGGTAAGGAAAGAATTATGACATTACCAGGTTTAAATAAATAAAATTAAATTATGTTTGAATATAAAGGAAATGAATACTCATTAGAAGATGTAAAACTAGCTGCTTCAAATCTTGATATGGGATTTGATGAGTACGTTAAAAAGTATAATCTTAAAGAAAAGGGAAAAGCAAACGGTGTTGCACAACAGGATGCAACTGTAGCACCGCAACCGGAGATAGCATCCGAGAATATGGATTCAGAGCAGGAAAATGGTTCTTTGGATTTAGAAAAAATAGATCTTGACACGTACCTTACTTTAGACCCTCAAGTAAAAAATAACGTTCCTTATGAAGTTAGAAGTAAGTTAAATAAAGAGCGTAGAAAAAGAGATTTTCAGATAAAAAAAGATAGAGCTACATCAACAGAAGAGGCTAAACTATTTAAACAGATGACTGAAGGTTATTTTAGTAATCCTTCTTTATATGAAAACGTACAAGACAAAAACTTTATTAATAAATTAATTACTAAAATAGCATTTCCTACTTTAGAGTGGGGTACAGATGCTGGGGTTAGAGTTATTGACGAAGAAAACATTGAAGCTAAAGGTAGGCTAGGTGGCACTGTGTCTGAGCTTAATAAAAATCCAGAATATAAAGAAGAAATAGTAGAAGGTTTAAAGAAAAGGTTTAAGTTTGAGCATCCTGACATGGAGCTTCCTGATGTCTTAGCTATAGATAACTTTGTAGACAACGCTATAGATAAAAAAATAAACGAAGAGCGAAACATAATAACAACCAAAAGACAAGAGGCTAGAGAGCAGGACGAAGGTGTGGTTGATACTTTTAAATTAGGACTTGACCTATATAGAGCTTATGATGTTGTTTCTGAGGAAGAAGTTCCAGCTATGAAACTAGGCAACGAAATACTAGAGCTCGGTGAACAAAAGAGAAATAGCATAGAGAAAGATCCAGTTTTAGATTCAAAAATAAAAGCTAAACAAAAAGAGCAAGAAGAGTTGTTGACTAAGATAGACGAAAATTACACTTCTTACTTTGATATATCTACTAATAAAAGACTTACGGCGTTAGAAAAGCAAGCTAGAGAAGATGCTGGCGAAGAAGAAACTATGGTTGACAAGTCTAAAGAGCTAACCGCTTTAGAAAGATTCTACTCTTCACAACCTAGAGAAAAATTAAAAACTCAATATTACGGAAATATATCTGACATAAAAAATCTAGAGCAAGATTATAAGGATATATGGGATACCGTATCAGCTGAAAATACAGATGCTTACGAAAAAATAAAAAATACTGAATTTTTTAAAAACCTAAGCAATAGAGAAAAAGCTATAGAATCTTTAAACTATGTTAGCGACGAACAAAGAGATAGAGCTAAAAAAGAACTAGGCTTTATTGATGAAGACTTAAAGACGTCGTTATTAGAAGCTGAAGCCTTAAAAACAACTCTTTTACTCAACAGAGATCCAGCTAGCGTTAAATCAGATGGCGTTACTAGATTTTTTGAGTCTGCCGCTGAAGCTACTTTTGGCGAAAAAAATATAATTTTAGATTTTGGTACTTCAAAAAGAAAAGAACTAGATCAGCTAGAAAAAACACTAAAAGACGCGGACATAGATCTTACTGAAGATCAAAAAGAAAACTTTGAAAGAAGCATAGCTATGGAAGTAACTGAAGGTGTTGGTGCTTTTGTTCCTGAACTAGCTAAGTTCGCTGTTGCTAATAAAGCGCAAGGTGCATTAGGCATGACCAAGGTTTTAGGCAACTTGATGAAGTCTAAAAAAACTATAGATAAAGTGAAAGGCTTTATGCTTGGAGCTGTTCTAGAAGAAGCTAAGTTTAAAGCTGTAACAGCAGGTGAATCTGAACTAGGTGCTGGTGCTTTTTTCTTTGTAGGTGGCGCCGCCGCAAGAGCTTTAATGCCTTTTAGATTTACAGGTAAAGCAGCTGTTTTTAATCCTGCTCTTGAAAAAATTGCTTTAGCGGGTGTTGGTGGGGCAACAGCTAGTGAAGTAGCTTTAGTAGGTGAGGGTTTTTTAAAGGCTTTAGAGGGCAATGTTGACTTTGAAGCATATATGAACGAAAACTTTGGCGAAGACGCTAAAGCGATGAGAAGGTTTGCTGTCAATGTTGGTGTATTTAGTGCTATTGGAGCTACTAGTATGAAAGGAACAGACTTTATGTCTATGTCTAGCAAATACAAGGAGTTAAATAAGTTGAAAAATGATATGGCTACTGGTGACTTAACAGCTCAACAGCAAAAGCAAAAGCAAAACTCTATAGATACTTTGACAAGAGACATAGCTATATCAGAAAGAGGTTATGATGATCTTGTTATGTCTGATCAACTAGAAAACAAAGCTAATGCTGAAAAAGCTTTAGCTGAAGGTAATCTTACTTTTATAGAAAAAAGACAAGCTAAAAAAGCTATATCAAGAGCTAATGCAAATATAGATAGAATAAGAAGAAAAGTAAATACTTTTAAAACAAACGTCGAAAAAAGCGGTATACTAGTTGGTGATAAAAAACTAAAAGTAATTGTCACTGAAAACGGTAAAGACGCACAGGGTAGAGAACTTATAGCTAGCGACTCTAAGGCTGAATACGTAACTGAAACCCCAGATGGTATACCTATAAATGCCATTGTTGTTAACATAAGTAAGATGCGACCTGGTGTTAAAGGCCATGAACTAGGACATGCTTATTTCAAAGCCGCGTTTGATGCTAACCCTAAAGCAGCAGAAGCTCTTAGAAATAAAATAGAGACTCAAGTAGAGCCTATTTTAGATCCGTTTTTTAAAGAAGCAACAGGATCAACATTTAAAGAGTTTTTAGACAAAACATACGAAAAAGAATTAACAGCTGAAGAGTACGTTTTTAACGTTGTAGAACAACTTTCTAAACCTAAGTTTAAAGAAGTTTTACTAAAGCAAGGTGTATTACCTAGCTTGAAAAGAGCTGTAAACAGTACAGCAAATGCTATGGGCTTAGGCTTTAAAGAAAAAGATCTTAAAACAGCTGGAGATGTATTAGAGTTTTTAAGCAGTATAGAAGATGTGGCTAAAAGAGGTGGAGCTACTGCGCTAAAGAAAAAGTTTGATCAATTTAGAGATGTTAAAGTAGATGGTAATAAGCTGATTGATTTTGAAGGCTCAGAAATAACACAAGATAGAGTTGATAAAGCAAAAGCATCTAAAGATCTCGAAAACTCTGCAACCGATTTAATTAAAAAATACAAGACCAATAAAGAAGGCATGAGCAAGGAGGAGCTAGCTGCTTTAAGAAGTCAATTTGTTAGTATAGGTATAGAAGCGGTTAGCAGATGGGCGGCTAAAAAAGGTGTACCTGTTAGTGCTGTTAAAAGTAATCCTGAAACTGAGGGTAAAGTTTTAGATCAGTTTGAAAGCGTGATTAGAAACTACAAGCCTATAAATCCTAAAACTGGAGAAAAGGTAGAGCTAAGTACTTACATGCAAAAACCTCTTGGTTTAAGAGTTGGTCCTAAAATAGTAGAAGAGTACAGTAGAAAACTTAAAACTACAAGTACTGACACTGAGTTTGCTAAAGAAATAGTAGACCAATCATCCACAGAGAAGCTAGCTGAGAGAAAAGCTAAAGAAGACGCGGAAGCAAAAGATCTTATTGATGTTAGAGAGTTTACGCCAGTAAGAATAAAACGCGAGTTAATAGAAGAGTCTGTAGATTTAGAGCCAGGGTTTAATAAATTAACATACAAAACAGCTGCTAATGATTATTCGCCAAAAGTAGCTGAAGCATTGCTAGATATGCCCTATGATAGGGCTACAGGTAAATCTACCTTAAACTACGGTAAAGGTGGGGGCGCAGCTGAAGTTTCTAGAATGCAAGGGCTTTTTAGAAACGTGCAAGAGTTTAAGAAGTTTATGCAGACCATGCCAGAGTACAATGTTTCTGGTTCAGACGTCACGCTTAAAACACTAGAAGGTCAAGAAAGAATTGCAGATGTTTCACCTGAAGCTAAAGGCTATGCCACAGGTTTAAACAACAAGCTACTTAATTTGATGTATGACAAGGTTTACGTTAAAATACCTGGTGTATCATCACCTAAAGGTAGAAGTTTAGGTAAAACTTCTCAAGTTCAAGTTTGGAGGTTAAAACCTGAGTTTAGAAAGCCGTTTGCAAAAACTTTAATAAAATTACAGCAAGATATAGGTATCACACCAGCTGGTGAGCTAAGTATACCTATGAAAGGCGCTAATAGAACTAAGTTTGGTACACTCTTACAAGGTTTAACAAAGGTTTATGTAGATAACTTGACAAACAAAGTTATAAGGTCTAAGATTGAAGAATCTGGTATTAAGACAGCTAAAGGCACAGATCAAATAATAGCTGATATTGCAGCTGGTACGTCTAAGCGTATGGCTAGTAAAGAAATAGAAGCGAAAGTAAACAAATTTAAACCTAGCTTCTTAAAAAACGAAAAAGAGATAAAAATGTATGAAGAAGGTGAATCCAACTTCTACAATGCTATTGCTTCTGGTATGAAAGTTGAAAAAGCTTTTAACGAATCTTTTGATAAAACTTTTTTAACTAAGAAAGATGGCACACCTTTAAAAGCTAAAAATGATTTAATAAAATCTATAGAGTACAATGTTGGTGAGTATGATAGAGCTAGTAGAGCTTTGTCCAAAGGCACTGAACCAAAGCCACTTCAAAGATATTTGTTCGAGCAGGTCTCAGAGCAAAGAGCTCAAGAGCAAACTAAAGAAATGTTAGGTGTAGGTAGAAATGGTATTGACTTCGATAACCCGGAACAAATAAATGCTTTTACAAGAGCACATGAAAAGGCTATTGGTGAGATGTTTAAAAACAAAACAGATGCGGAGCTTGCTGAAACAGGTGCGTTTCTAGTTAAATCTTACTCTGCTCAAGCTAAAATTGGTAGTAATTTATTTAAGTGGGCTGAAACAGACGCTGGGATAGTACTAGAGTTATCTAACGGTAAAACAGGTACTACTAGACAAAGCGCGTTTGGTAAAGCTGAAGATTTTATAAATTTAGTTATAAAACCTAACATGTCAAATCCTGATGCTATAAAAGTTGTTAGAAAACCAAAAAACACTAAAGAAGGTGTTAAAATGGAATTCTCACACATAGAGTTTGACGGAAAAAGAATAGACGTAAAAAGAGCTAAGCAAAGCTCAACAGCGGTTAAAGCTGCTCTAAAAGAAGTTAAAAAAGAAGGTAAAATGTCTAAAGAAACATTAGACGATTCTTTAGAGTACGCTAACGCTAATAGAGATTTATATGTAGATGTTTTAGAGCAGTTTAAGAAAAACGGAGACAATAATTCTACTGGCATGTTTCTATCTAGCAGTGCGTCTTCAATGGAAGGCTTGCTAAGAGCTGCAGCTAACTTAAATAGTGTTGCTATAAAAGGTAAAGATTTTAACCCTGACAACTACAGATATGAGCATAATCCTCCTGCAAACGTTATGAAGGTTTACTCTGTTCAGTATCTAGAGGGTAAAATAACAAAGGCTGAACTTAGAGCTAAATTAAACGATTACAGCGCTAGTATTATTCCCAAGGAAATGGATAATATTATAAATGAAAAATACCAAAGCTCCTTACCTTTAGAAGCTCTTATAAACACCTGGAAAAGATATTACAACTTTAGCCATTACGGTAGAGATATAACAGAGCTTACTCTTTACGAGAAACAAGCTGATGGATCATACACAACAGTTAAAAAAGGAGCTGGTTTTGAGCAAGCTTACAAAGATGCTCAATCTGCTTTAGAGCAAAATACATCTACAAAAGCTTCAAAGGAGTTTTTTGAAAAACCAAGATCAGTAGCTGAAAGTGTAGAAAACCTTAAAATGTTAGATAGAGCTTTAAAAGCGGGTAACGACGTAAAAGCTCCTGTTAAAAAGATTAGAGTATTTGATTTTGATGACACATTAGCTAGATCTAATAGCAAAGTAAACTACACGGCTCCAAACGTTGAAGGAGGTTTTTCGCAAGGCGCTAATAAATATAAAGCTATATTCATGGTTGGTGGACCTGGAGCTGGTAAAACCAATGTAGGTAAAGGTTTACAGTTAGGTAGAAGAGGTTTTAAAGTAGTAAATCAAGATATAGCTCTTGAAGCTATGAAAGAAGAAGCTGGATTGCCAGCTAGAGAAGGTGAGTACACTAAAGAACAAAGATCTACGAGATCTAAACTTGGTGCGGCAGCTAGAAAAGCAGCTGTTGCTAAGTTTGATAAGTATGCTAAAAACGGAGACGGTATGGTTGTTGACGGTACTGGTGCTTCTTACAATGCTACTATGAAGAAAGTTAAGCAACTTGAAGACGCAGGTTTTGAAGTTCACATGGTTGTAGCAAACACACCTCTTGAAACTGCTATATCCAGAAATCAAGCTAGAGTTGAAAGATCGCTACCTGACTTTGTTGTTAGAAAATCATGGGAACAAGTTCAAGAAAGTGCTAAGAGATATAGAGAAGAGTTTGGTGATAGATTATATGAAATAGAGACTACAGATATAGGTCTTGGAGAAGCGTTACCTGAAAGGTTTTTACAGAAAGTTTACTCAGGTATAACAAGAAATAAAGTTGGTAAAATAAATGCTTCTGAGTTTGCTAAGCAAGCTGATCTTTTAGAGAGTCAAGGAGCTAAGTTTGATTTTAAAGAATTTAGTAAAGTTATAGACGGAGAAAAAGGGCCTTTATTTAGTGTAGCTGAAAAAATAGCTACAGCCAGAGGAACTGAAGATGTATTTATATTAACAGCTAGACCACCTGAATCCGCTATTGAAATACAAAAATTTATGAAAGAAGCTGGTATAGATATACCGCTTGAAAACATAACTGGGTTAGGCGATGGAACTGCTAAAGCTAAAGCTAAATGGGTTTTAGATAAAGCAGGTGAAGGTTACAATGATTTTTACTTCGCAGATGACGCTATTAAAAATGTTAAAGCTGTAAAAGATATATTAAGTCAAATAGATGTAAAATCTAAAGTACAACAAGCCAAAGCTTCTAAAGACATAGATTTAAGTAAAACATTTAACGAATACTTAGAGTTTAAAACCGGTATTGGAGCTCAAAAGAAATACGCTAGAGTTAAAGGTGAGGTTGCTGGAAAAGGAAAAGGTAAATTAAACTTTTTTGTTCCTTATTCTGCTAATGATTTTACAGGTTTGCTATACACAACTTTAGCTAAAGGTAAAAAAGGTGAAGCTCAAATGAAGTTTTACAAAGAAACAATGCTAGATCCTTACGCTAGAGCTATGAATAATATATCTAGAGATAGAGTAGCTATGTTAAACGATTTTAGCGCGTTAAAAAAACAAATAAGCTCTGTACCTAAGAATTTAAGAAAAAAATTACCTGGAGAACCTTTCACTCAAGAGCAAGCTGTTAGAGTTAATATATGGAGTAAGCAAGGTATGGAAGTTCCTGGCTTAAGTAAGGCAGATTTAAAATCACTTAGTGAGTTTGTAGAAAAATCTCCAGAGTTAAGTTCTTTTTCAGAACAACTAGTAAACATATTAAAAGGTGATCAATACGCAAAACCAGGAGAAGGTTGGGTTACTGGGACAATCACTACGGATTTACTACAAACATTAAACACTACTAAAAGAGCTAAGTATTTAGAGCCTTGGAAGCAAAACGTTAGTGAAATATTTTCTGAGCAAAACTTAAATAAATTAGAAGCTGCGTTTGGTAAGAATTATAGATCTTCTATGGAAGGTATATTAAAACGTATGGAAACTGGTAGAAACAGAGGTAACAATGCTGATAAGTTTTCAGGTAAACTAGTTGATTGGTTAACTGGTAGTATTGGTGTAACCATGTTTTTTAACACAAGATCAGCAGTTCTACAAACGCTATCTTCTTTTAACTACTTGAACTTTAAAGACAATAATATATTTGCAGCTGGAAAAGCTTTTGCTAATCAAAAACAGTATTGGAAGGATTTTTCTACGTTAATGAACTCTGACTTTTTGAAAGAAAGAAGAAGCGGTTTACGTATGAATATAAACGAAGCCGACATTGCTGATATGGCTAAAAAAGGTGGTGTTAGAGGAGTTGTCAATAAACTTCTTGAATTTGGTTTTACACCAACGCAAGTTGCTGATAGTTTTGCTATAGCGTCTGGAGGTTCTACGTATTATAGAAATAGAATTAAGAAGTATGTAAAAGAAGGTATGAACGAGGCTGCCGCAGAGAAGCAAGCTCTTAAAGACTGGAGAGAAATATCGGAAGAAAACCAACAGTCATCTAGACCTGACAGAATATCAGCTCAGCAAGCTAGTGATTTAGGTAGAGTTGTTTTAGCTTTTGCAAATACACCTATGCAATACAACCGTATAATGAAGAAAGCTTATATGGATCTTAAAGACGGTAGAGGTAGTAAAAAAGAAAACATATCAAAGATACTGTATTACGGGGCTGTTCAAAACTTAATATTTAACGCCCTTCAAAATGCTTTATTTGCTATAGCTTTTGATGAAGATAATGAAATGTCTGAAAAACAAAAACAAGATTCTTACAGAACCTTAAATGGTATGGCAGATTCTGTTATGAGAGGCTCTGGTTACGTAGGCGCTATAGCTAGTGTTTTAAAGAATACAGCTATAAAGTTAAATACCGAGCTTGATAAAAAACGACCAAACGTAGAAAGAGTTTTAGTGTCTGACCTTTTAAGAGTATCACCACCTTTATCTGCTAAAGTATCACAAATACAGAACGCGTCTAGAGCTTATCAATGGAATAAAGATGAAATGAAAGAAAAAGGTTTTAGCTTAGACAACCCAGCTTATTTAGCTGGTGGTCAAGTTATATCCGCCGCTACCAACGTACCATTAGATAGGTTAATTAAGAAAATAAATAATATAGATGCTGCTTTAGGAGAGAATGTAGAAGAGTGGCAAAGAATTGCGTTGCTAGCGGGTTGGAATGAATGGAATCTAGGTATGCAAGAAACTTCTAAAAAAACAAAAAAGTCAAAAGAAACTAAAAGAACAAAAACTAGAACACTTAAAAAAAGAAGATTAAAATAAATTAACGCTTAAAATAAAAAAAATGAGTTCACCATTGTACGCAAAAATAAGCGGAGCTTGTAAAGCAGCTGCTAAGAAAAAATTTAAAGTTTGGCCAAGTGCTTATGCTTCAGGTTGGGGAGTTAGATGTACTAAAGCTGGAGGGCCAAGTAATTTTGGTAATAAAAAGAAAAAATAATGTATAAACAACCAGGAAATACACCTTTAAGTAAAACCAAAGGCGGTGGAACACGTAAAGTATGTTTACCTGCGGCAAAAGTAAGATCAATGAGTAATGAAGCTAAGGAAAAAGTTATTCGAGCTAAAGAATCTGCAGCGTCTCAAGGTAAAAGAGAGAGATCAACAAGTTCAGAGGTTAAAGGTGCTAGAAAAAAAGGAGCTACATTGCGAGACTGGTTTGAAAAAGAAAATTGGATTAACGTTAAAACAGGTGAGCCCTGTGGTAAATAAATAAAATGAGTATAACAGATATAAAAATATACGCAATGAACGGTGGTACACTAGGTGTAACAACTTTCACGCAAATAGAAGACTGGTTAAAAATAATACTACTAGTAGTTACTATAGGTTATACTATAGCTAAATGGTCTAAAGTTAAAGAAGAAGAATAGTGAGGTATTTTAAGTTAGAAGAATTTGATTCGCCTGACGAAAAAGGTAGCGGTAGCAAAATGAGTAAAGAGCTTTTAAATATGCTTGATATTGCTCGTAAAAAGTTTGGCAAGCCTATAAAAATAAACTCAGGCTATAGAACAGTTGCGCACAATAAAAAGGTAGGAGGAAAACCTTCTTCTTCACATCTTAAAGGCTTAGCCGCAGATATATCTTGCACTAATTCTGTAGACAGATTTAAACTAGAAGGTGTGTTAAGAGAAGTAGGATTTAATAGATTAGGCGTAGCCGGTACGTTTATTCACGTAGATATAGATAAAAACAAATCACCCAACGTAATGTGGGTATATTAAAACATGTATAGCATATGAAAACAAAAGGAATAGGACCTCAAGGTCTAGGATTAAAAGGAAACAATGGATATAAAGTAGGCTCTGAAGATGCTCCTACAAAGAAAAAATATAAAAAAGGAAAAAAATGTAAAAAATAAAAAAAAGGGGTGCCGTTTCTGACACCCCAATTTTCAACTAACTAACTAACTAACCATCACACGCAAGACAATCTTCGTTCATTGCTTGCTGTGCAATATCTCCACGTAGAACACTCTCTGTTCTCGTATAATATAAAGTCTTCACTCCGTTTTTCCAAGCATCAAAGTGTACTTTGTTAAGCCACTTAGGTGTTGCTTCACTAGGAAAAGCTAAATTCAAACTAACAGATTGATCTATATACTGCTGTCTCAGTCCAGCTTGATTAACTAACTCTAATTGATTAATCTCCTTAAACGTCTTAAATACTTCTTTTGCAGGGATTTCGTGTGTCCCAACAGTAACCCCATCAAGCTCAGATAGATCTTGAACACTACCACCATCCGCGAGAATTTTATTCCACGTATCATTATTGTTTATTTTAAGTTTTCTTAATAATTTAAGTAATGTAGGATTTTTTCTTATAAAAGTACCTTTAGCTGATTGCTCTGTAAATACATTGGCCGCCCAAGGTTCAATACCTGCGCTTACGTTTCCAGAGAGCTTACTGTTAGAGACAGTAGGAGCAACGGCGCGCAAATGAGTGTTGCGATAACCAGTACCAACACACCACAAAGGCTCACCATAAGTTTCAGCAAGCGCCATGGAA
>Ga0099847_1000390_pt1 | contig 14983 bp, 31 predicted proteins | sample CB_VirMetaG_2_FD_78178 | JGI IMG/M metagenome (GOLD analysis project Ga0099847, IMG submission 78178) | Freshwater to marine saline gradient viral communities from Chesapeake Bay - CB_1504_2 Viral MetaG | ecosystem: Environmental > Aquatic > Marine > Coastal | place: USA: Chesapeake Bay...
CCTATTTAAAGTACTTCTCTAACATTTCGTACTTGTCACAGTACTCGGTCATCTTCTCTAGCTCAGATTCAATGGTTTCCATGATATCTGGATGCTCTGCTACACCAACTGAATTGTCTAATAATACATCAATATTCATTTTGTGCTTGCCCGCTTGAGCTTGCATATAGGACATTGATGTGGCGATTAAATCGGCTCTACGATTTTTCATAATCAATCCTGCTTTAAGTCTGAGTAGTAAGAGGCTATGTTAGCGATATCTGCATCAGATAACCCTTTTGCCATTCCTGACATCATAGGATTATTTCGTACTCCATCACGATACTGCTTAAGAGCAGACACAAGATAGAGTTCTTTCTGACCAGCTAGATTAGGAAACATAGGACTATTACTGATTCCATATGTTCCATGACAACCAGCACAGGAAGCAGAACGTGCTTTACCCGCATCTGGATCACCCGCTGTAGCGAACGAAGATAGTGACATCACTGATAATAAAAACATTACTGAAAGGTGCTTCATTTCAATCTCCAATTATATAATTGTTAGTAAGAGTCTCGGCTCTTCCGCTTCTCTTTTCTCGCTTTCTGGATATCAGACTTGCTTTTATCATACCTTTTGGTATCTTTTTTAGCATCAAAATCTTCATCAACCCATTCACGAAATTTCTTACTTTTACTTTTACTCATGCTACGTTCCTATGACTCGTTCTTCTTAGGTCGACCACGACCTCGCTTAACTGCTATTGGCTCAACTATTCCACCTGGAAATGCTTCGTTAATAACTTCAGGAGAAAGGTCTGGATATGGCTCTTTTGCTATAGTTCTCAATAGCAGTTTAGCGTCATCTGGATCAATAGTCTCAAGCATCTGAATAAACATAGCTTCTTTCTTCAATCGATTTAAGTTAGCGCCATCTTTCATCTGAGTCACGAGGTACGGCATCTTTCGCATTTCACGATACAACATACCATGGGACTCATGGATCACAGACTCATTGTATGGTGGTGGAGTACTGGGCAAATCAAAAGTCCATCTTGCGTCACACATTAGAGCTAGAATATCTCTGAGTGGACGACTATCATTCTTTCTTAAAATTGAGACTTTCTCTTCATTACTTTCCGCTTCACGAGCAGTGTTTACTATCTCTGCCAAGGATACTGTAGACATCTTAAAATTCCCCTATACATTCCATTAAGTTTCTTAGTTTGTTTTTGATAAAATAGTTCAATAGCTGACTTCTATCTCTACCATCTTCTTCACGCCAAGCACTCAAGATTTCATCTTTCATACCCTGAGGCACTTCAGTCAAATCTATCAATGCTTTGTTTCGCATATAATTCCGCTTTACTTCTTCCTGCATATTATTTATATCTGTCCATTCAGCTATTCTTTTCTGTGTAACTGGTCGCTGGCGTATTCCCATAACAAAGCAATTGTCAGGAGACAAGACATTTGGTATACCGTCACCAGCATCACCCTTAAGAATATGCTCTGCCAAATACTTCTCAGGATTAGAGTTAGATATCCAACGCTTTCTCACTGGATCATACTGCTTCACGTTTGCGTAGCTTTGTAACTGTACATAATCCTTATCGCCAGAGAGAACAAGAATGGGCTCACCGGTGTTTAGTGCTGTACCTTCTTCGTGAGCAATTGTGCCAATGATATCATCAGCTTCACAGGTCTCAATCTGAATAACTTTGTACGGAAAGAAGGTCTTTAGCTCATCACGAATCGTATTGAGTGCTTGAAAAATAGCATTCCAATCCAACTCAGAGCTATCTCGTGACTTCTTGCGATTGGCTTTATAATATGGATACATCTGTCTACGCCAGTAATTCTTGTCATCACAGCAGATAACCAGTTCACCAAACTCGTCACCAAACTTCTTACGATTAGAGCGTAGTGTATTAAGAATCATATGCCTAAGCATATTCACGTCTATTTCTGCGTTTTGATGATTGCCTATTTGCATCATCATATTTGCGATCATGACTTGGTTCATATCTACCAATATCATCTTCTTCTCCTAACTTAATTTATGAACATCTATAGTAACATAGATAATTGGCCATGTCAAGTTATTTTTTAACTTTTACTTTAGGCTTTGATTTAGTCTTTGTCAACTCACCGTCAAACAGACCGTAAGTGAACATATTGGTGATAACTTGTATGCCGTCATACGTCTTAACTTTCTCTTTAGTTTTTTTAGACTTGTAGTCGCTAGTGATCCTCTTATTGAGGCTATCTAAACTATCCCAATTTTTCTTCAACGTATAATCAATCATCGTCAACTCCATCGAAGTGTTCTTCCATATTTTCAATAAATTCGTCTAGTATTTTCTGCATAGGCTGTTCGATCTTATCCTCAGCATCTTCAAATAAAGCCTCAGAGACCTGTTGAAAAGGATACTCCTCTCCGATAGAACGATAAACAAGAGACTTCGATGCCTCTATAATAGTCATTATATCAAGCATTGATTTGGGGTCTTTCTCTACGTTGATTCCCATACCTCTCAATGCCCATACAGTTTCTCTGGCATTAACTAGGGCGAATATCTCAGCGACTTCCTTGTCACTTTCAAGTACGAGTTCCTCTATCTCTTCGTCTCGCTTTTTTTTCTTATCAGAGGCTTTGCGGAAATCTATTATATTACCTGTCATTTGTTAACCTTTAGTATTATAGTATCAGCGTTGATTCTAGCGTCTGTTGGAGTCTCGGCAGTCTTCAGTGCCTTGAAAGCTTTCAGTGCTCGTATCCTAGTGACCTTGTTGATAGAGTCAATAGTCTCTTCAGGCTTCCGTAGCTTCTTCTTGAACGATAACTCTTTGTCATAGTTCTTGATTGACGTACCGCTAATAATAAAGCCTTCTCTTTTATCCGTGACAAGATACTTGAGAACCCTTGTCTTAGTGTTAAAGAGATAGACTTCAGTAGCACCAACAATGTGAGCAGGACTTGTACTGGTTATCTTATAGTCTGTAGACTCTTTCTGATATATAACTTTCTCAGCTTGCTTAGTTGCAGGAGTAGCTCTCTTAGCACGAGGCTTGCGTGTTGCTTTCTTACTCAACACAAACTTCTCACTATCACTAATGAATCCAGAGACTAGCTTCAACAACTTCTTCTGTTGCGATAGGGTCAAGTGGCTATAGCCTTCAACTAGATCCTCTGTCTTCTCTACGATCAACTCAGTCAACTCGGCTTCCATCTCTCGATATGCCTTAGCAATATCACGAGCAGTTTGGGCTGCCGCATCTATACCCTTTAAGTGAGTATACAGAGAGAAGTTCTTATCTAAAGATCCGTCAAGATGTTCATCAATAAACCCCTCGATCTCACCAAGAACGCCTAGAGTCTTCTCTCTCAATAACTCAGAGGGATTCTTCTTCTTAACGGCAGGGGCATCAGATACGACTTCTTCTACAGCACTCTCGATATTGATTTTACCGAAGCTAACTACGGTGTCGATTTGTTTGTTGATGAAGTCCACATAGGACTCAGGAATAGGCGCACCCATAGAATGGATTCTAACTAGAGAGCCAAGCGTAGAGGATGTTCTCCAGTCTTCGCCTGCTTTGTATGACTTTAGATCACTAGGTCGATTGGATTTCACCCAGTCTACTGTCCAAGACACATAATCTTTCTGACCGTAGAAGTATGAGTAGTGTCTCATAGCTTCGTAGACTGATTTAGAGAATCGATCTGGTGCAATGTCTGTCCAGTCGATGATCTCACTTCCTACATTCTTCTCTTCAGCTAGTTTAGCTTCATTGCCTCGTCTAACAACTCTTTTCTTAACTTTAGCCATATTCTACTCCACAAATTTAATAACACATAATATCATAATAATTATCACTTGTCAACACTTATATAGCAAAAGATAGCTTAATAACAAATTAGCCCCATCAGGTCAATAAGCTGTAAGTATCGCTTTTGGCGAATTTAGATTACCTACTGCCTGATGAGGACTTACAACTTTATGCGCTAACATCAACTCCGCTTGGAGTCTTAACGCCATTAACTTCAGTGATAGATGCCCATCTAAATGATCTCCATCCTTTCGCATCGACATCCCATACTGGCTGAACATTCTCAGCAATACGTTGAACCCCAGCAGACTTTTCGCTAGAGACATCCGATATAACGTGTTCGGAAGATAGTGTGGATTTCATAACTCTTAACGATCCATCAGCTTTAGTGAACTCAATATTCACTACGCCGCTACCCAATTGCTCAACTACTTCAGATTTTTTCATGGTGTTTCTCCTTCATTATTAAGTATAAATTCATCAATCTTATGAGTCAGTTCAGTGTATCCACCTAAGTGCTGCCCTTCCCACAGTATTTGAGGTATTCCCTCTGCTTCTGGAAATAACTCTCTAAAGGCTCTACCAACTTCAGCGTCTTCAACTTCAAGATACTCGTGCTCTATCTCTAGAGATTCTAGCATCTGCTTACATCTTAAGCAATGAAAACACGTCATTGATCCATATATAGTTACCATGGTTGTCTCCAGATTTTGTATATTATATCAGACTTCATCGTCTCTGTCAAGCTTTAAGCCGTGATTAATCCATGTTAATTTATGCTCTTTAGTCCACTTAGACAGATAGTCGTTATCTTTGTCAAATAGTTCTAGAACATCATCTTCTTTCATCCACTCACAATCGACTATAGTTTCACCAAGAGACTTTTGAGAAAACTCATCTACCTCTTCCATCAAAACAGTATCATTTGCCCACTCTAGCTCAACAGGATCATCTGTGTTTAGACTCTGAAGTCGTTCTTCTGATATCACATAACGATGTCTGAATGTGTGAACTGTAGTCACAACTGCATATTTTTTACTCATAATAACCTCAATCTATTAGTCTACCGAAAAATCCTTTCTCACTTTCCTTTGTTTGCTCTTCAAAAGCTTCTTCTGCTTCAGCGTTTGCTTTATCAAACGTCTCTTCTGACCGCAAATAGTATGCATCATAGGCACCTATAATAGCATTCTGTTGTTGAATATAAGCTCTAAGATCAGATATGTTTAATCCTAAATTTTCATATCCTTTATCAGTTAGAGAAAAGAAGGCTAGTGATCTACCGCTATTAACTAACTTTTCGTACTGCTCTTCCCAGTTCTCTATCGTGACAATGTACCACTCTACACTTCTAAGATCAAGTTCGTCAGCATTAGGCAGGACTAGCTTGGGCTTATCGATAGGTTTAGCAGATACTGTGATCTGCTTGGGCATACTACTACAGCCACTAATCAGTACTATTGTCAGTAAACAACCAAGGGCATTCACTATTGAACGATTTACCATTTGTAGCCTCCATTTCTTTTTCAGTTAAGTCTGAACCAGATATAATTTCAAAACATCTATTCGCTTTATCGCTAGCCTTAATGATCACTTTCTGTACTAGACCAGGCTTCTTCTCTGCTAGATTACCTAGATCGTGTCTGCCCAATTTGTCAGATAATACACGATTCTGTTTTCGTATGCTTGCGAACTCTTCGTTGAGAATGTTCAATTGCTCACTAGCTTTCTCGTAGTCTGCTTGAAGCGATTCAACTGCCTCTTCACTAATTTGAACGGCTGTCTCTAGTTTAGCGTTATTGCTGTTTAAGATAGCTAGACGCTCTTGAGTGTCGCTGTAGTACCAGTAGAACAATCCACATACAATGAATGTCACTACTGCCATGATACCTGCTAATTTTGTACCCATATCACTTCTCCAGTTGGGTTATCATAATCGTCCTATTAAAAATGCTTAGTGAATGTTATTTCGAAGTAATCTTTATCGCTTAGATCAATATGGAAATATGACTTCTTACCATATATGATCGTCCACTCCATATCATAATCTTGTTTTAGTTTGTCCATTGTTGACATTGGTTCTGCCATCGTTAAACAAAGAGTACACAGTATAGGACTAAGCATTGATTATAATCTTCGGTTAATCCACAAAAAAGTTTTAGTAACTATAATAGTGGCTATGATGATTGATAGTATAATAGCAAATGATAACAAAAACCCATACATAAATTCTAATAACATAATACTCACTTCTCTTTTCGCTTACTGGCGCTCTCTTGTTGTGCCGTAGCACAATCGTCTACAGCAGTAGGCCTAGTGCCTCGTACTACACTTGGCTTATCTTTCTTGCCAAATATAGCATCCCAGTTATTATCAAACTTCTTCTGATCAGCAGTAGGTCGCTGTTTGCTACCCTTTCCACCATGTGTTGCGCTCATATTACGTACCTCTGTTTTAATTAAGTGAGCAGTTTCGTGACATACTCAGGTCGGTCCCAAGGTAGTGGGACTATAATCCAATTAGTACCCAGCCATGATTTGCTATGGCATTAAGTATAATGAATATACAAGTGAGCATATGAACCACCCACCAAATAGTACGGATAATAGCAACACTGTCAGCTTGCTTATTAGTTTCTCCAACTTTCTCTCCTAGTGATTTAGCCCAAATACGCCACCACTTCATGATATAGTTATCTCTGATTCAGTCTCGATCACAACTCTAGCCCCACAAGATAGTAATGGTTTATTGTCGCCACCGCTATACACTATCTTACTAGGGCCATGTATTTCCACTGAATGTCCGTAAGTATTCTTTCTACCTTCTTTAACAGTGATTACAGCTTCATTCGTTCCATGTTTCAGATTAGAACGAATCTTATGCTGATTCACATGAATGAACTTCTTTGACATTACAATACTGCTTTGATGTGCTTGTAGTGAATGATTGCGGCTTTCTTACCATCCACATTGACTGGCTGAGACTCGGGCCAAGTGAGATACACCTGATCGCCAACATCAATGGTTTCAGTTTCTTGCACATCCTTACTTACGACCAATACCAATCCTGGCTGAGTCGTTTTATCTAGCTTAGTGTCTGCGGTAAGAAGAATACCACCTGCTGTTGTTGTTTCTTTCTCAACCTCAGTAACGAGCACGTAACCGCCTAACATTTTCATACTATTCTCCAATATTAATTATTTGATGTAACAAACGAGACTTCTTCTCTAATTGCTCTTAATTCAAGTTCTAATCTAAATGCTCTAGCATAAGAGTCACCGATAGATGGCACATTTTTCAACACAGCATTGATATGATCAGTTTCCATATCACACAGTTTTACCCACTTCAAAGGCTGATCACCATTGATTCCATAAGTACCCCATTCGACTGCTTTACGCACCTTGTCAAACGGATCGTCATCCCAGACGCAACGATGAATCTCATCGCCATTAGCTGAACATCTCACATAGTCAAGACCACCATCGATCATATATGTTTTACCATTAGCATCTAGATGCGTCTTATAATCATGGCGACTACGAGAGTATAACACAGTACCGTCTGGTGTTTCAAGACAATTCTTCACTAATTTCGCAACTTTTTCTTTACTCTCTCTCTTTTCTTCACTCATTCATCACCCCAGTCTATACTGATTCTTTGATCGCCCTTTTGATTCCAACGATAAGTACATCCCATCTCTTCAATGATAGGAAGAATCTCTTTCAAGTTCTTAATGCCTTTCTTATCACCACCAAAACAGAATGAGGAGTTGCTCATCTCATCAGAAGAATATGTTTCCATTGTACCTTCACCATCATACACGTAGTCGTCAATCTCGTCCTCAGACGCATCTTCGCACCACTCTTCATTCTCACAGTCTTGCTCGTGATTGAATAAGCACTTGCTGAAATCGACATCTTCGCCTTTGAATGGGCCAATCTCATGCTCGAATGGTAGACAGTCCCAAGCACAAGATTGACAACAAGTCTCTGCCCATCCACAATACCAGCCTTCTTGTCTAAGTCTATCAAACAATTTATCTAGTTTGTTTTTCATCATATAGTCCTTAGCTCTAATCAGTCAGAATTATATCACATCGGGCAGAGTCTGTCAAGTAAAATTACTGTAGGACGATGCCACTAACACACTCAACAAAAGCCTTTTCTACAATATCGCTAGTATATGTGGTGAACACAATACCAGTTTTGAAGAAAGTAAGTTCGTCTACATCTTCCTTACCAGTCACACAAATACCTCGTGCGAACCCCACACCACCCTCACCACTAATTAACATTCTTGGCTTTGTGATCGTAAAGGTAGAAGTACTTTCATCTTTAAATCGACCAACATACTCGCCCGCATTCGTAATCACACTCACAACATCATCTTTACTATAACTCATTTCATTCTCCTTGGTTAAGATTCATCTTCTTCATAGTTTAGTTGGTCAAGTCGTTCTTTCAATGCTACTAGCACCTCAACAAGTTCCTTTCCAATATCTTTATCTTCAATCGTATCAACTGATACACTTATTTCAATTTTCATAATAGCTCTGTTTTCTCTTCATCAAAAGGAAAGCATTTGAGAAATAACGATCTCTCTAAACTGGTAGCTTCTAGCTCCCAAGGCTGCTCAGTGTACTTCTTTCCTTCCATGACTTCTTTTTTCCATTTAAAGTTTCCCTTAGAATCGTAGCCTAACTCTCCTCTAAGAAACTGTTTAGTGTGAACCATCTCATGCGCTAATGTCTGCATCTGATTGAGAAAACTCATACTTGCTCCGCATGAGTTTCTAGCAATCTTTATGGACACATCATCTTTATCACCAATCGCTTCACCCTGCGACTGATCATCTATTTCATCAACAAACTCTATATCAACACACTTGCTGGATAATCTATGTATGTTTAGCTCACGAAACAAATTACAGATATAGTATCGCACAAGTTCTTCCTTGACATAGCTATCTATTAAGCAATATCTTATCCATCTATCACTCATAGTACTATATCCATTCCTTATTCAGGCAGATCATTATTTGCCATTACTCTTATTAAAGATTCTGAATGATTCTATCTCAGCCTTGATTGCTTTCAACTTCTGAATAGCCTTAGCTTTCTTTCTAGAAGCTCTAGCCGATAAGGATCGATTCAAGCGATCTGACTTCTTTGTCAGCACAGCTCCGATGTCAGCTTCTGGTTCTAAATCGAGTTCAAGTTGGATTTCAGTATTATCTTCAGACATGGTATCTCCTGTTATTAATGGTGCGCCTAAATTGTAAAGTTCTTACATTTTTCTAGCGAGTCTATTATAACAATATTTGTGTATTGTGTCAATAGTATATCTAATTTTTTCTTCTGTACCTTTACTGCTTGCGGATTCTTTGGATCTAGATACAAATCATAATCAATCAAGTAAAAGTCTCCGAAATAGTTATGAGTAATATCTTCTTCGTCTACCCAAGGTATTGGATCTGGTCTTATCCACCTAATCTCTAATTCATCTAAGCGAATCGCTAGTGCTAACTCCCAAGAAGAATCTAGCATAATTCCTTTGTATTCAACCATACCCTTTCGTAATCTACGATGTGGTGATGCTAAAGCCTTTTCTCTCAACACCTGCTTAGTCTCTTCTGAGTGAGTTCTGCCTTTCCAATGAAGATTTGATCGACCAGCAAGTTTCGATTCTATTTCTCTTCCCTCTGACTTAGCTTTGGTGAACTGATTGTGTTGTACAGTTATTGCGGCTCTAGCCTTCACCAAATCGCTACTATAGTCCTTTCGTTTAGGATTATCGTCACACCACCTAGAATGATTTGCCATCCATCCTTTGGGCTTATCTAATACTTCGAACTCTTGCTTACAGTGCTTACACTTACTCATAATAGTACCTTTAGTAATTGGTGCGGCTACTAGGATTCGAACCTAGAATAGAGCTTTAGAAGAGCCCTGTGATATCCCTTTCACCATAACCGCTTGATACTATTATTTATATAAACGAAGTTCTCTGCACTATCCGTTTTAAACATCCCAATCAGATTGGGCTTCAATTGCATACTCTACACCTTCTATATATTCACGATCTTCTTCGCTCAGTGCAGACCACGCAAACTTAACTTTATCTAACAACTCTAAGACTGTCTCAGGGTCAGAAAGATGGAGATTAGACTCCATCATTTGTTGTAGGGCATCCATGCGTTGGATTAGCTTTACTCTTAGACTCATAAGTATAAAGGTCCTGTCCATCGAATTTCATAGTCGTCAGTGAGAATGTTTCCTCGTGCCTTGTTTCGAGCAGGAGCAGACCAACTAGCGGCTTTAAGAAGATCGCCTTTCTTGAACTTATCATCATCTTCTTTCATGATGAAGCCCCAGATAGTGCCACCACCATTAGTGAAACCACCATTAGTGAATACTTTGATATATTTACGGGCTTCTTCAATGACAAGTTCTTCTGCGAACTCTGCAATGCGATCTGCTTTAAAGTCTTCGTCATAGTCCCTATTACTGTTCCAAAGGACATAATCTGCGATGATTGCTTTTTTGAGGGTTTCGATAGCTTCATTCATAATCATATTCTCTTCAAGTCATTAAGTATATATTATAACACAACTAGAGGTAAAGTCAAGTACTATTTTAGAATATTTCAGTGGTTTTCATGGCAGACAGAAGACTATCTGTCTCTTTCTGGAAGAGATCCCAGAACTTTGGATCATACTCTTCAATACTGAGGCTATTATGCTTCATATCGAAGGTCTTGATGATTTGGATGATACGAGGTGCGGCTGCTAATTTTGCTCTACAGAGAGCCTTTCGTTCAGCTCTGACACCTACAAAGTCGGGAGCTTTGGTCAAAAACCAGACACCTTTAGCAACTTCTTTACCAAAGATTTCAGCGATGGTCTCAATTGTCGCTACAGTATCTTCAACAGTGTCGTGAAGAACAGCAACAACCATAGCATAGACTATATCTTCGTCAGAGTAGTCATTAGTGTCTAGGTATTCCTCAACTAGGTCAGCTACTGCGATGGGATGCTCAACATAGGGCTCGCCAGTATATTTACGAACTTGCCCCTTGTGCATTTCAGTAGCGAATTGTATTGCTTGTACTAACATATTATGGTTTCTCATCAATTAAGTAGCTATTATACAACAAGTAGAGTAGAATGTCAAGCTTTATTTTAACCAGATTGTGTCTGTAAGATCATCACATTTACTCATAGTACATATGATCAAAAAGTATTAAGAAACTTTTACAGACAAGCTAGTAGCTGAGGTAGAACCAGTAATCTTGAATTGTAGTCTACATTGACCTAAAACCAATCGAAATATAGAATTATCGATGAATGCGAGTTCTGAGCTTTCTGCGTCAGATAGAGGAATGAAATTAGCGGCTGTCGTTCCGTCATCAAATGCAGCTTCAACCTTTACTGTTGCACCACCCCATGTTCCGTAGATAGCGAAAGTTTTTTCACCACCAGAGTAAGCCAATCCACCACTCGCAGGAAATGTCCCTGTTGCAGTAGATGCGTCTAATGTTATTGCTTGATAAGTTGCGATTCCCATCATTATTTCCTTTGTTTATAATTAACTTCTATTGTTCTATTTATAGATAACTCTAATTAAGGTTGATCCGGTGCGATATATTCTATAAATGGACTATACATCTGAATAGTGCCGGTTCGTCTAATAAACTTACCCTTAGCTACTGTAGAGGTATTTTTAGGACACAGATTCATGCCTTCGTGATATCCACCTCGTCTTACCGTCCCTGTTCCGTTAAGTGTTCCAGTTATACTCTTAACTTTAAAGCAGAATCCCACACCAGCATTATTTCCGTTCAGAATGTCGTAATCATTTACTAAGTTCTGATTAGTTTTTCCTAAAACGTCTGCTTCAATACCATTCCAAATTTCGCTTCCAGTTGTTACTATAGTGTATATGCCACCTACTTGCATCATCTCACTAGACTCGATAGGATAGTCATCTGCTGAAGTAGCCATAATACTATGCAATTCATCTTGCGTGAGCATAGTAGTATTGTTTACTCCAGACTTGTTTTCAACAATAGTGTACGGCACACTTCTAACAATCTGGCTGGCATTCACTTCCAGATTGTTTCCATTAGACGCATTATTCATATAACTTCCATTCTCTGAAAATTGCATAGCAAGAGTCATCGTTACATTATGTCCACTCGCTCCAACGTAAAAAGGCTGATAGTGAGTAGTTATTTGACTGTCAACAAAATCTGAAGGCACATCAAACTCAACAACCACTTCTTTAAAGTCAGCATGATCCTCTACGTTAACATAATTATGATTAACGGTCATGTTGTGATTGGCATTTTTGCTTGGAGTATAAGTAGTTCCACCCTGAGCGACTTTGGGCGTATTGCCATCATTTGAGAATGTGCCACCACTGAAATGCCCTGCAGAATTGCCGGTAGGAATTGCACCTGACGGTAAACCTAAATCAATATCTTTCTTTTTAACAGTAATCGACTCAATATGATTTCTCATAAAAATATTTGCTGTAGGTCCATTTGAATCTGACACATATTGCAATTTAACATACAATCCACCAAAGTTAAGGTCCTGTATCATATCTTCGTCGGAGACTCTTATCTTTGCGCCAAATCTAATTTTACCACCAGCCCGCATATAAGTGCCCACATAGAACTGATCTTGTTGCCACTGATGCATAGTCCATAGATTTGCGTTACCCACTAGATCGGTGTTTTGGTCGACACTACTCTTATAAGAATCTTTAACATGGCTATATAAAAGGTTATCAGCCCAAGCAGTCCCAGTGCCTGCGGGATATATTGTACCTGACCCACCGATAGCAATAATTCTTGCTTGAGCAGGAGTGTCTATGCCTGAGTTTCTGTATGGAGCATCGTTCTGAAGAAATGTTTGTACGGCCGATGCTTTCCAGCCAGCCACTGGGATAAGAACTTGTCCATAATGTCTCCACTGGGCTAAGTATTGCTCGTAATCGTTGTAAAAGCCGTTTGAGTTTAAAGCATTATAAGCGTTACCACTCGAAGTTATTACACCGTATTCGGGGTTAGCATTCCACTGACCGAAAACAGGAAACTGATTATTGTAATCAAAAAGAGCGTTCTTGATCATACATAGATGCTTTACTGCAACAATACAATGCCCACCGCTTTGAGTGCTACTTCTGTCTCCGTCAAATGTTATTCTAGTGCCAGCTAAAGCATTAGAATATGTAGTTGCTAGACCAATATTATTCTCATCAATTACAATAGCATAGTAGGGAGTTCGTATAGCTAAGTTAGGTATTCCAAGAGTAGTGGCATTATCCGCATCGTTGTAGTATACTACTAAGTCGCCAGTTTCGTAAGATGCTGTCACAGTAGACATAAAGATTTTGCCAGCATCATCACCAGAAGACGCTGTATTGAAATTCTCGGGGAACATACCTTTATATGACGGAAGATTGTTTGGCCACGCTTGAGTTAAATTAATATCATCTCTTGTGCTATTAAATTTAGACGGTCGTAGTTCGTCAGTCGTACCCGAACCCAACTTAACTACATCTACTCCCGATACTCCTGTAAATGCTACTGCTCCTGTTACCTTTTGTCCACCAGCCATTATGTTATCCTCACATCTATATTCGGAGTGCCGTCACTGGTGACGACAAATTTAAGTTTACATTGACCAACTGAAATGTTTAGAATTCCGTTTTCACTTATCTGAATCTCATTGCCCTCGCTATCGGTCAAAGGTATCCAAGATCCTGCTACTCCATCTCCAAGAGAAGCTTGAATCTTTACGACAGTGTTAGCTGGCCAAGTGCCCGATCTGAAAGCAAAGGTTTTTTGTCTGCCAGAATACTGAAAACCTCCACTAGGAAATGTCCCAGTATCGTCTATGGCTATTACGGTTGATATCGACATCTATGTTTCCTTATTGAAATCATATAAATAATTATAACTGTATTTATAATAACTGATAAGAGGAGGTGATCAATTGAGTATCAAAGATTTAAGCTTTATGGAAAGATCGTTGCTGTTTGCTAATCTAGCAAGTATAGCATACAATGAGCCAGAAGTAGCAAAGAAGCAAGCAAGAAAGCTAGGATTCACAACATTCGAGTTCTATAATCGAGATGGCGCACAAGCATATCGATTTCAGAATAAGAGTGATCTAGTCATTGCTTGTCGTGGCACTCAACCTACAGAACTTCAGGATCTTGGTGCTGATATGAGAGCATTCCCTGTAGTCGCTGAAACTGTTTCAAGAGTCCATAAAGGATTCAAGAAAGAAGTTGATGATCTATGGCCCATGATCTCTGAAGACATCGATAGAACTGCTAATCTTAAGAAAGATTTATGGTTCTGTGGTCATTCACTAGGTGCCGCAATGGCAACAATCATGGCTTCTCGCTGTATGTTCACTGAATCTCTTGGAAATCCAGTAGAGTTGTACACATTCGGTTCGCCACGAGTTGGTTGGAAAGGATACTGTAATTCATTAGGTGTTGTACATCATCGTTGGAAGAATAACAATGATATCGTTACATCAGTACCACCTAGATTTATGGGATTCAAGCATCATGGTACAGAGCATTACATCAATGCTTATGGCAATCTTCGTAATCCGACAGGTTGGCAGAGAATCAAAGATAAAGTTCGTGGTCTTTGGGAAGGTGTATGTGAAGGCTATCTAGATAGCTTCTGTGATCATGGAATGGCTGAGTACATTCGACATATACAAAGTAACATAAAGTAGTATCTAAGCCCCTTAATTGGGGCTTTTTTTATGATCGATTATGCCAAGGCTCACGAAATCTCGGCTCTTCTTCAGCGTCTGGTCCAAACTTCTCGATTAGACCCTTAACGTGGTTCCTGTGGCATTTGAGGTTGATAATGCCATTATACCATTCGTCTGATAGCAGAACTCCCCTCTGGAACTGTTCGGACGCTTCTAAATATGACATCTCACCTTTCTTATTACATAGATGAATAATCTCTCTATCGAAATTGTCTGGCCCAAGCTCTTCTACGAGTAGCTTAACCTCTTCACTTGATCCGTAATAAGTCATCCAATCTGACTCTTTGACAACCTTTCGCTTTCTAGTCTTGCCCTTTAGAGGCGCTAGTCTGCGTGTAGACATAAACAGCTTCTTACCCA
>Ga0099847_1000391_pt1 | contig 14968 bp, 18 predicted proteins | sample CB_VirMetaG_2_FD_78178 | JGI IMG/M metagenome (GOLD analysis project Ga0099847, IMG submission 78178) | Freshwater to marine saline gradient viral communities from Chesapeake Bay - CB_1504_2 Viral MetaG | ecosystem: Environmental > Aquatic > Marine > Coastal | place: USA: Chesapeake Bay...
CAGGTACTATGTTAGATAAAATTGCAGAGCTTAATACAATACTTGGAGTGGTTGGTGGAGTCCTTAGTTTGGTATCTACCAGCCTTGGCATATATTTTGTTACACTTGGAATTAAAATTAGGAAACAAGAAACAAAAGATAAATAATATGAAATACAAAACACGCAAACCATGCCCAATGGGTAAAGGCAAAGGAAAAGGCAAGGGTAAGAAATACTAGTTATGGCAATGTCAGTAAAACACTATTTTAAAAGTGGCAAAGAGCATAAGGGTGGTCTTCATAAGATGGCTAACGGCAAACTGCATTCTGGCAAAACTCACACTTCTTCCTCTAAGCCATTGTTTCATTACGGAGATCTTTCCCAAACCGCACAGAACAAAGCTAGAAAGTCCTGGAACGTATAATGCCTAAGGACGCTTGCTATAAAAAAGTTAAAGCCCGTTACAAGGTGTTTCCATCTGCGTATGCAAGTGGAGCGATAGCTAAGTGCCGTAAGGTAGGTGCTGCTAACTGGGGTAAGCGCAAAAAGAAGTAATGTCTGATCGAAAGACAGAGAAAGGTGCTGCTCTTAGGCGGTGGTTCAAGGAGAAGTGGGTAGATGTACGCACTGGTAAGCCCTGTGGTCGCCGTAAAGGAGAAAAGAGGGGTACACCCTACTGTCGTCCTTCAAAGCGTGTCAGCAGCCGTACACCAGTTACATCAGGTGAAATGACTGCATCACAGAAACGATCAAGGATAGCCCAGAAGAAAAGACTGGGACAACCAGCGGGTAAACCTCAAAGAGTAAAGGCAGTAAGACGTGGCAATAAATAAAAAAAACATGAAGTGTAATGTCCCTCGCAGGCAAGTGTCTGGTGGGAAGAAGTTTGTTGTGAAAGCCTGCCAGGGTGGCAAGGAAAAGATTGTACGTTTTGGAGATGCAAATATGAGCATCAAGAAAAGTAACCCAGCACGTAAGAAAAGTTATTGTGCTAGGTCTGGTGGTATTAAGGGTAAAAATAATAAACTGTCTGCGAACTACTGGAGCCGTAGAGCTTGGAATTGCTAATGTCAAGATACGATACATACGGAGAACGAGATAGCCGAATTGCAGAAGACCTAGACCAAGGTTTTACTGGCTTTAATAATAAGCTACGTCCAGACCAGTTAGGTTCTGGTATTCTTACAGAGTCCAATAATGGACGCATGGACTTAAATGGCGAGTGGCAGCCACGCAGAGGTATGGAAATATTTAGCACTCCTTTTAGTGCTGCTGTTTTTGCTTTGTCATTTAGGTTACACGATACTCTTCCATCTGTTTCAAGTTACTCTAGGGGTGGCGAGGTTTTAACAGTTAATTTTGGGTCTGCTCACGGAATAACCACTGGGGATATTGTAAATCTTAGTGGGCTTACTGCTGGTGGAACTGTAGATCCTAATGGGAATCATTCCTGTACAGCATCTTCTGGCACACAAATACAGATTACAATTGCTGGATTAGATGCTGCACCTACGGGAACTTTAACTGTTACTGGAGCTAAACTAGATACTTCTGCATCCAACTTTATTCATGCAGCTTGTGAGTTTTCTGATCCTAATAATGAGGCCGCATCTTACATAGCTGCTGTAGGAACACAGAGTACTATACTGGTAAAAACATCAGATAGTGGAGCCACTACTGTTACCCTTACTTATCCTACTGGTGAAAGTGTTCCAGAAGGAAGCAATATAATACAAGCATTTAATAAGCTTTTTATATTTAGAAAAGGGCAGATAGCTTTGCAGTGGGATGGCGACATTAGTACTACTACGTTTTCTTTAGTTTCTAATGGAGAGTACACACAACCTACACCAATATCAATTACTGATCTTGATTTTGCAGATGGTATAGCTACGGCTACAGTCTCTAGCACAAGCTTATTGTTAGCTGGCGATGTTCTTACAGTAACCACTGCTGGTAGTTCTGGGTACAGCGCTGGAGATACTGTTACCATTAGAGCTATAACAAATTCAACAACATTTACTTTTGTTACGGATAAAGCTGATGCTACAAACAAAACTGCTACTGTTCAAAAACCTGTGTCTATAGGTTTAGGGTTTACGCATATGCCAGCTCCAGAATTTGGTGTTTATCACCAACGTAGGTTAGTAGTTCCGTACAGATATGACATTACTGGATCTTCTGGATCGGCTACAATTACTGACAGAAAAATTTTAGATGAGGCTTTATTTTCAGATATACTAGACCAAAATACTTATGATAGAGTTTATGGTCAGTTTAGATTTAATGCTGGTGAGTCTGATTTTATTGTTGGGTTTCATTCTTTTTCAGATGACAAACTGGTAGTCTTTAACCGTAATAGTATACATATTGTTGCCAATAGCCTAGACTTAGGTAGTTCAATATCTCAGGTAATTACTAATGAGGTTGGATGTTTAGCTAGAGATAGCATACAGCAGATAGGAAATAACATGATATTCCTTTCTGATAACGGGGTGTACGGATTAGATTTTGTTGACCTGTACAATCTTAGAGGTCAAGACGTTCCTTTGTCTGCATCTATACAGGGAACAATAGATAGAATAAATCAAAATCACGCTGATAAGGCAGTTTCTGTTTACTTTAATAACAGGTACTATCTTGCTGTTCCTTTAGATAATAGCACAACAAACAATGCTTTGTTAATCTATAACTTTTTGAATAAGCAATGGGAGTCTATAGACTCTGTAAATGATAATGACTGGGAGTACACTCACTTGGTAGTAGGTGGTTCTGGAGATAAACGAGGTGTTTATGCAATAAACAGAACTGGTGGTGTTCACAGGTACGAAGATCGTGATGATGACACCGATAGATACCTAGACATTATAGGGGGAAGTAATCAGTCAGCTATTGTGTCTGCATCTGCTGTTAGCAGGATGTTTAACCTTAAATCTTTAGATCGTAAAAAGTGGAATAATTTTGAGCTTCATTTGCAATCATCAGAGAATAATGTGTCTGATGCAAGCTTTGAAGCAATCACAGAAAATATTGATGGTATAATAGATCTTGGAAGTGTTTCTTCACTTAATGGGGAGGAACTGGCAATAGATGAGGATGTGTCGCTAAGGGGTAGGTTTGGCAACAAAAGAGCTTACGGATTACAATTTAAATTAACAACAACCAAGGGAAGGCCCAGATTAAGGGCATTAAAGGTAGCAGGAGCTATTACATTTAGAAATTTACAGAAAGCAGAATAATGGCTATACTAAGTAAAGGTACTACATATTCAGACGGAGATCAAGTAACGTCTAGCAATCTTAATGCACTTGTAGATAGTGCAACATTTGCATCTGGTGCTGTTGATGATTCAACGACTCAGCTTTCTAGTGGCAAAATAATTGTAAAGGATCTTGGGATTGCTACTGGTAAAATTGCAACGAGTGCAGTTACGACTGTTAAAATTTTAGATAGTAATGTTACAACCGCTAAGATTGCAGATAGTAATGTTACGAAAGCCAAGATAGAAAACGTAGCTAACCTTAAGGTTCTTGGTAATGTTTCTGGCAGTGCTGCTGCACCTGCTGAGGTGGCAATATTGGATGAGGACAACATGGCCTCTAACTCTGCTACCTCATTAGCTACTCAGCAGAGCATAAAGACTTACGCTGATTCAAAGGTAGATGGTACAGGGGCTGGATCGTTTACTACGCTGGCAGCTTCTGGAGATGTTACGTTTGATACTACGACTCTTAAGGTTGACTCATCTAACAACCGAGTGGGTATTGGAACTGCAACTCCTGAACATTCTTTGTCTGTTTTTAAGGACTCCGCTGCTGCAAGAACAGAGATTGGTATAGACAACACCGACCAACGATTAGTTCTTGGCTCATATTTTGAAAGTGGCGTTGCTCAATACTCTACAATCCAATCAACTAACAACGCTGAAACAGGCGCACAATCCCTAGCCCTTCAGCCTGATGGTGGAAACGTAGGCATTGGAACTGCTACTCCAAGTCGCCTATTAACGGTAGCTGGAGATGTAGAAGTCAATGTTGTTGGTTCCTCAAATACTAGCAAAGGCATTGTAATAAATAGCAGTGGAACAAACTTTGAGTCCGACGCTGGCATTATACAAGCAACCCACGCAGGCAGTGGATCTTTAACAGGCGGTTACTGGTTAAAATTTAATGCTAATAGTGCTGATAAATTTTCAGTAAGAGGAGATGGCAGAACAGAAATTTCCTCTACAACAGGTGGTGTAATACTGCCACGTATGACCACCGCTCAAAAGAATGCAATCTCTTCTCCTGTTAATGGAGAGATGGTTTACGATACTAACCTTAACAAGTTCTACGGTTACGCTAACGGAGCTTGGGTAGCCCTGCACTAGAAAGATAAAGATGGCATATTTTGGCGAAGAAATGGATTTAGATCCATACGAGGATGACGAGTTTAATATTAACTTGGGTCTTTTCCCAGACGTTTTTGGTGCTGGCCGAAGGGCATTGGATAGTCTTCCTGGTATCATCGCAGGAATATATGCCAGAGGTAGGGAGCTAAGTAGTAATGCTGGAGGGTACGAAGACGAAGACGGAGATTACACTATTTACAGAACTCCTGAGGGAACGATTCAAATGCAGGGGCCAATGCACACTATTCCTGTTTCCTTAGACCAAGAGGTAGGTGGAGGTGGAGCACCTAGAAGACCTACTAGCACTACTGTTGATGGATCTGATAGTACTTCTGGATCAATTTATAATACTGAAGGTAGGGGTGGTGGAATGCGTCCAATACGAACCCCTGCTGGAATAATCTTTGTTCCAGAAGGTTTAAATCCACTTCAGTTACTTACTCAAGGTTTAATAACTAGAGAAATTTATAAACAAGAAACTGGCGAGGACGCTCCAAACGTTACTCAGCCTAATCAAACTGTTGAACCCGTTGAATTAGTACAAGAAACTGGTGACCCATTAAGGCGTACCACTGATACTGTAGTTCCTGGTGATCCAGCTCCTGGTGATACAGAAGTAATAGACCCAATAACAAATATTCAACAACCAGTAAGTGGCACAGATATATCAGAAGTTTCTGATTTAAGCGGTGGAGGACTTAGAAAAGACATGAATGAAGAAAAAAAAATTATAGACGATGGTATAGAGACAATCCCAGGCCCAAGTGATGGCACAGTCCCAGGCCCAAGTGATGGCAATGATGGTGAAGGATTTGACTACGAGAAGTTTTTTCAAATGCTTGGTTCAATTCCTGCATTTCAATCAGGAGGATCATTTGAAGCAGGAGAAGTTCCAGGAATATATCCGACAGCAATAGAATCTCTTCCTCAAGCATCAGCATTTATTCAATCTATACTGGAGCTTGATCGTCCTGTTTCAGAACAGCAAGCAGAGCTTAAGACAGATATTTATAAGGACATAATAGGAGATGTACGTGAAGCTCAAAGCCCATTGATGCAATCACTTGCTCGCAGGTCTGAGCAATTAGGTGCACAGGCTGAAGGCTTAATGGGGCCGTTATCTTTCCTTGAAGAACGAGGAGCAACCCAAGCTGGTTTTGGTCAGGCTTCTGCACTTGGTAGAGAAATAGATCCTTTGCTTCGTGAACAGCAAGCAGGACGTTTGCGTGAGGAACAAAAGAACATTAACTTGCAGCTTGCAGGTAATCTTCTTGGTCAGCAACGAGCTACTGCTGGACTAATGGCAGATATTGAGTCTGGTATTTATGGCAGAATGGCTCCTGATATTGGAGTAGATTCTGGAACAATTCTTGGAATTGCTGGAACTGACATTCAGAACATTCTTGGAGAAAAGCTTGGTAGAGAGTACTCTGAAGCTATTAGAGAAGGTGCTCGTAGAGAACAGCAGGGACAGCTACTTGAGACTGCTGTTGGTTTTATTCCTGATAATCCCCTTAAGAGCATAACGGATTTTATTAATTTTATAAATCCTAATAAAGATAGTGCTGGTTTTTCTATAAATCAAGACACAAGATCTATGGCTAATGTAAACCCTATCGTTTAATTATTATGGCACTTAAATCATCATCACCCATTAATCTTTCTGCACTTCGCCAAGATTACTCTATGCTTCCTAAGATAGCTGCTGTTAAGGCACAGTCTAGTAAGCAGTTCTTAAATGCTGTTTCTTCTGGCCTTGAGAAGCGGAAGGAAAAAATAGAGAAAAAAGAATTGAATGAAGCTGCTAAAAAAATGATTGAGCCTTTGTTGGCTAAACCAGAGTTTCAGGCAAGGTTTGGTACAAACGCAAATGCTGATGAGATTCTAAAGCTTATTGGTGATCCCAGAGATGCTATTAAACTAGCTAATGATGTTATTACATCAGAGCGTGAGTTTGCAGATCGTCAAAGAAGAATTAAAAGAGATGCTCAAGTTTTTGCTAAAGGACAACTTGATCTTCAAGCTGCGGAAAGATCAGTTAAAAGCAATGAAGCTTTTTCTAGTGCTATTTTTGGGTTATCTCAAGATAAGAAGTATAAACTTTCTTCCGATCAAGCTAATCTAATGTCCCCAGATCAGCTTCAAAAGTTTATTGATATTAAAGTAAAACAATCTCCTGATAAAGTTAAAACAATAAACTTAGGCAATGGAGCTTATGCCATTACTGCAAACGGACAATACAAGGGAATGTTTACTGTTCCTCAAGATCCTAATAATGCACTTACTGCTAGATTAAGGGATATAGAAGGGCTGAATGGTTATTTTAAAGAGATTGAAGATCTTTTTAATAATGGTGAGGATGGAGCTGCTATTAGAATGCTTAATGCTGTAGGTGCTAAAGTTGGTGGCGAAATGGTAAGCATGGAAGATGTTGAAAGCGCAAAAGCTCTTGTTGGGATTAATGTTGGAAATCTTCAAACAGCAGCAGGAGAAACTGGTGATGCTGAAGTTAGGGTAATTAAAGACGAAGACGGTAACCTTATTCAAGACCCAGATCAATCAAAACCAAAAGAAGAAGAAAAACCAAAACCAGAGCCAAAACCAGAACCTGTTGTTGAAGAAGCTCCTCCTGCTCCAGCACAAAAACAATCTGAAGTTTCTATGGATGAAAGAGGATCTGTTTACGATGAATCTGGGATGCCAAGAAGTTTTTTTGGGCGGGCTTTGTCTGGACTTATTCCTGGAATTGTAAAGGAGGGAAGTCCAGCCGCACAAAAAATAGAACAAGAAACACTACAGCGAATAAATAAATCAGTTTCTGAAATACCAGTTAGTAGACTTCGTGAACTTATTCTTGCTCTTGAGACTAGGAAAAAAAGATTTGGATTAAGTCCTGAAGAAGAGGAAAAAATTAATAAAGAGATTCAATCCATTCAAGATAGAATTGATCAAAAATAATTGTTTAAACCCATAATCTTTAAATGCCTACAGCTACACTTTCTCTTCCCGATGGTAGCACTGTTACAGTACAGTACCCAGAAGGAACTTCAGAGCAAGAACTTATTGATTATGTTAAAAAACAATATAATCAAAAAAAGCTTCCCTCTAAGCCTGAACCCAAAGATGAAACTTCTGGGTCTTTAGGCAGGACTGCATCGGCACTTGGTGCAGAAGTAGCTATTGCAGAAGGTGCTAAGTACGCTGGAGCAGCAGCAGGTGGTGCATTAGGCTCCGCCGTTCCCGTTGTTGGTACAGCTATAGGAGCTGGTACAGGTTATGTAATTGGAGCTATTAGTGGTGGTATCACAGGAAGTTTAGCTGCTCAAGAAATTGAGAACCCTGATGGAGATGTTAGTTGGGGGAGGGTTGTTAGTGATACTCTTCTTAACTTTATTCCAGGTTCTAAGATTGCTAAGGGTGGTAAGTTCGCTACTAGGGTTGGTAAGGCTGCCTTAGCTAATGCTGCTATAGGTGCTGGAGCTGCTCCTGCTGCACAACTTATTGAGGGATCTATTGAAGGTAGACTTCCTACTCAAGAAGAACTTGTTAAGTCTGGTATAACTGGAGCTTTGCTTGGTGGAGCATTAGGTGCAGGTGGTGAGGCGTTATCCAGATCTTATGCTAAGTTCGCTGGAAAGAATCAAGATGAGCTTACTAGGGCGTACAACAGGGGAGATAGAGATGCTAAGAATGTTGTAGATCCCTTACTTAATGCAGCAGACCCAGAAAAAGCAGTTTCTCAAGTTGCTACTGGAGCCTTGGCTAAAGGTGATATTGTAGAAAACTTTCCTAAGTCTGCTAAGGGTTTAGTTGGACTAGCAAAGCGTACTGTTTCTAGGATTGCTCCTAGTGCTGGTATCGGAAGAGAGCTTGATTTAGATTTAGAAAGAATCAGGAAGGAAGCTGATGGGCTAGAAGCAACAGCAGACAAGATTAGATCTACTATAGAAAGTAAGTTGAAAAGAGATCCATCTGCTAAAGATAAGATTGACCAATTCCTTACTGGTCAAGCTGACCTTGACTCATCGCTGAATGATATTGCTGCTGACCTTAGAAAGTTCAAGGATGAGATGGCTCCTATTCAAGAGGAACTTGCTCAGTTAATAGACGCAGATTTTTATAGGGCCTTAGATTCAAAAGAAAGAGAAAGGCTATCAAGCACAATACGCCAAAGCATAGAAGAAAATAAATACCTTAAAAGAGAGTACAGAATTTTTACTGATAAAAACTTTGTGCGTAGCCCTGCTCAAAGGCGAAAAGCTCAAGAAGAAATAGCTGATTCAATTATAAAAAAGAACAGAGAAGAAATATCTGAAGCTATAAAAAACAAGAAAGAGGTTCCTTCAAGGATAGGCAAGGAATCCGCTATGGTTCAGGCTGGAGAGCATCTTAAAAGCCTAGAAAACGTAAGTGCAAGGTCTCAAAAAAACAAAGAAGTAGGGTACGTTCCTCAATCTTTTCAAGGATCACTTAAAAAACTGCGTGAGCCAGGAGAGCAAGAAAAACTATATCTTGGTGAAATAAAAGATCCAAGCGAGAAGGTTTTTGGTACACTAAGTGGCACTGCTAGGTTAAGACAGGCTGCTAAGGAAGATCAGGCTATACTTGATTATGTTCAGAGGTCTGGAGTTGGCGTTCGTCTACGTCCAGGTGAAATGGTTCCTGAGGACTTAGAGAAGCTTAATCTTAAAACTATTGATGACTCCAATATTTATGTTCCAATTGAGTTCGAGATAGCCTTAGAAAAGGTACGTCCTAGAGTAGCAAAGCAACGGGATAACTTTAACAAGACCTGGGATAGCATTAGTGGATTTGTTAAGGCCAAGAACGTATTGGGTAATGCACCAGCTTACGCCACTCAGCTTGTGTCTGGTATTGGGTTGACTCTCTCTAATGGTATTATGCCTAGAGGTCGTTACTTTAAGAACGTTGGTAGAGGCACTCAGGTAGTCGCTGGAGACTTTAAGGCTTTGTCTAAGATACCAGGTATTCAAAGAGTTCTCGGAGACAGGAAGGCGTTCTTAGATGACTACCAAGATGCAGTTTCCTTAGGTATCATAAATCAGAACGTTGAGGCATCAGATATACGTAATGCTTTTGAAGGTTCCTTTAAGCCACTGAAAAAGATCATTGATCCATTAGGCAAGGTTTACTCTGCACCTGATAGCACGTACAGGTACGCACTGTGGAAGAGCAATCAGGACTCTATCTCTAAGATGTTTCCTGGGTTAGATGAGCAGAGTGCTAAACGCCTAGCTGCTAACTTCACAAATGATACCTTTCCTAATTACGAAAGAGTTAGTGGTGCTGCTAAGTTCCTTAGCCGTAAAGCAGCCATAAACCCGTACATTTCTTTTACACTAGAAACTTTCAGAAACGTTTACAACCAAGTTAAGTACGCCGATCAAATGCTTAAGGGCGAGTTCGGAAGAAACCTTGGTATAGATCCATCAAAACTCACTAAAGCAGATCAGGCTGCAATGAGACTAGAGGGACTGAAAAGACTTGGTGCTGTTATTGGAGTAGTTGGTGGAAGTACAGCAGCAGCTACTGGAGCAGTGAATGTCTTTAAGGGCAAGGATGAGACTACTTTAGAAACAGATGAAGAAAAACAAGCGTACCAAGAGACGATAGCTAATCCTTGGGACAGAGGTAAAACTCTCGTTGCTACAATGAATGAGGATCGCTCTAAGTCCAGGTACGCAGACCCATCTTACTTGGTTCCTCAGGCTATTATTCGTGATGCTATAAAGGCTGGTTTGTCTGGAGACCCAGATGCAATTACTAAGTACGTAGTTGACCAGTTCGGTACTGATGGTGGACTTGTTGTAAGACCTTTGCTTAATGCAATCGCTAACAAGGATGACTTCGGAAATATCTTAGAAAGCCAAGAGGATTACGGAGCAGAAGAAAGAGCGATGTACTTGTTTAAGGAATTGCTTACTCCACCCACTCTTAGAGAGGCTAAGAAGTGGGAAGAAGCCCTTGAGGGAAAGGGTAAGTACGATGTAGGCGATCTGACAAAGAGAGCTTTTGGACTTCGTGTAAACGCTGTAGACAATAAACAGCAAGCTAGGTTCAACATAATGGATTCTGTAAAAAACTTACAGGAAACCAAAAGAAGATTTTACAAAGATGCAGAAGAGCTTCAGGATGCAGACCTACAGGCAGCCTACCAAAGATCTAACGCACAGGCCAAGCAAAGTTATGACAAGATTGCTAAGCACTACAAAAACCTTCAGACATTAGGATTTAGTGAGAATGAAATCTTCACTATTATGAAGAAGGAAGCTGGGGTATCCTCCAAGGATTTGCTCAGAATCTCAAGTGGATTAGGGTATGAGAATTTTGAGGCCACAAAGGCGAAAAACATTAGGGAACTTTACGAAGATCTTGACCCTGAAATATCAAAGGATAGAGCAATCAGAGCTATTGAAGACCCTGAGATTAGAAGAAGACTAGAGAACTACCAAAAGGAGCAGGAGTTCATCGAGAAGAAAAACATTAGTATACGAGAAAGAACCTTAATGGGCCTTACTAATGTAGAAAAAGTTCAGTACCTTAAGAACAATAATGCTTCTAGGGGAGAGATAATAGACCTTTGGAAAAGGAAAGTTATTTCTGGTAAGGTAAGGGCTGAAGCTCTTAGGAATTCAAGAAGATAAAAAAAGGGCAGCAGGTTTTTAAGCCCACTGCCCTTGAGGTGCCATGCGTGCGGAGAGCAGATCACTCTGGATCTGATGTATCGGGAGGGATAATTTCTTCTTCCTCTTTAGATGATAGAAACTCTTCTATTCTATCTCTAAGAGATCCAACAACGGAAAGTTCTTTACCGTGGAATGCTCCACGTTTAGCAGCCAGGTCTATAATATTGACTGCTTGGGATAAGTCTTGGTACGAAATGGTAGGTTCTTCTGACATGATTAGGACTGTAGTGATTCTGGCTTCTTTGTCAACTCCCTTATCAGGACTCTGTACTTCTCTTTTGTCTGAGGTCTTTTAGCTCTATTGATCCTACGCCTGTACTCCCTGACTACCTTGTCTGTGTCTGTTCTGTGCTTAGGATGGATAGGATTTTCTGAGTAATCTTTACCCCAGTATTCTATGATAGAAATCAGGACATCCTCATAAGAGGCTCCCAGAGGCCGTATAAAGCGTTTGTACGCATTCCATACCTTACCCTCGAATGAATTGACTTCACGCTGTAGAACGCATCTGACGTGTCCTGAGACATGATCGTGGTCTAAGACCGCATCTTTGATCTGCAATCCTGTAATAGGATCTCTTCCTCCTTGTTGGATTAGGAGTTCCTCTCTGAATGATTTGATCTCGGACTGTTTAAGCTTGTTCATGTTGGATTACTACGGCAAATCTACCTTATACCCGTTTTCTAATTTATAAATCCATAACTTGGAGTATACTTCTACCTCCATGTTGTCCCATAAATATCTCAATAGATCCTTTCTGAGTTTTTTATTGTTAGGCAAAATGTACCTCTCGTATCCATCTCTATATCCAAAGTCAACATATTGTCGCATATCGTTAAATTCCCGAACTTCGCAAAAATCATTAGGCATTACTCCCATTGAAAGAACGTAACCAAAGAACTTTTCGTCTCCTACTTTTAGAAGGGGCCATTCTTTTACCTCAAGCTCTTGGTAAATTAGTTCTGTGTTTCTCATCAAATTGTCTAAGGTCTCTGTTTCTCATTTGAAGATTGTCTAACTTATTTCTGAATGAAGGATCGTCAGGATCTTGTGTTCCTGGAGGAAAGTGTAATGCCGTTCTTCTGAACTCTATAGTTGGCATCCACCCTAGTAGCCAGATTAGCTCTAAGTCTTTTCTGACCCTAGCAAATACGTAAAAGTCGCAGTCTTGTTCAAATCTTCTTTCAACTGCTACCCAATGGTGAGGCTGTGGGACTTGCCATCCACCCTTGCTCTTTACGTCTACTCGCTTCCCCTTTTTTGTCAGAAGATCGTAGTTGTACGTGCTGGCAATCTGTAGCCCGAACTTATCAGCGTAAGCAATCTCTGCTAGAAGCCCTCTAATGTTTCCGCCACCCCTGAGCATAGAGTGATTAAGCGATCCCATTTCTTCAGCTAACTCTTTAGCCTTATTTCTTTGGGACTCAGTTGTCTTTATCTCAATCAAAGCTTTAGCTCTTGCCTGTACTTTTCCCAGCTCTGTACCTCCTCAACAATCCATTCAACGGATTCTTTGTTGAGAACAGCTTGGTCTACTAGCTCGTGGATCAAGTCATCTTTAACCCCACCCATCAGTCTAGTGATCTTGGCCGTTATTACATCTACCTGACTTTGAAAAGTCTGAGCAGCAGTCAGCAACTCAATTGCTTCTGACACCTCACTGACTGTTAGCTTCTTCATAGCTCGTACATTGTCTCCTCTAAGAATCTCTGCATCCAGATCTCAAGAATCCGAATGGTTTCATTAGGCAGGAGAGATGACTCAGCGTACACGATCACAGTGTTATCATCGTCTATGTCTATTACCTTTTGGTGAAACATAGTTACGTCATCCATTAGAGTTTTTCCTAGCTCAGTTCTGCATACCTGCCTTGCTGGAAAAACGTGATAGCCCACTGGCATTAGATCGCCAGTAAAGCCACCACCAATCATAGGGGCTACGCTTTCTTTTACGTACCCTGAATCAGATGAGAGCATCTCTTTCACCTGTAGTGCTAATTCTTTAAACTGTTCTTGAATCATTCTTCTCTGTAAAAAATATCTAAGTGTCCTGGCTTTACGGAGTACCCTACTCCCTCTATTGCTGGGGTAACAAGTTCATCCAAGACCTCATGCAGCATCATATCAACATCGTCTAATGCCACAGTACACGTTTTGTTTGGGGTCTTAAAGGTAAGCACGTACCCTTGGTTTAGGTTGCAGTTGCAATTTTGACAGGTGTCTTCGTTCATGGGTAATCAATATGGTTTTCTTTTTTTTCTTTAATCATTGCTAAAGCTATTGTGCAGTACCCGATGATATCCTCGAAGGCATCCTCAACGTGCTCGTCTTCCACTGCTAGGGATTTAGTTTTGCAGAACGTCTGCACTCTCTTTATCTTGTCTCCCATACGAACGCACAGTCCGATAAGAGGATCTACTCCGTACTCCCTAGCTTGCTCAAAGTTAGCGAAAGCGTCAGTGCTCATTGCGGTGTAGTCGTTGTTCTTGTCCTTTAGTACATTGGACATTTTAGAGAATAAACTCTTAGTGAATTCTTCGAACTTTTCTTTTGTCATAATTCCATTAAATAATTAGTAGCTACCTTACCGTGCTGCACTACTCCGCATCCTATAGCTGGATGAGGGCCGTACTTTCCGTAAGCCATAGCGTAACTGTCCTTGTCTATCCCAGATCCTAGCTGCATACCGAACACTTTACACTTAGCTCCCGTATGCCACTGAACGTAGCACTCAGAATGGTAGTGTCCCTGTACAACTGATTGCATATCCTGCTTGGCTCTTTGAATAGCTTTCTTGCCATCTCCATGACAGTACACTACGTTGTCTATCGTAACGCTCTCAACGAACTCCCAGCCAGGAGCATCAAGGACTTCACTGTAATCTCTGACCCAGCGTTTAGATATTCCTGCTGTGTAAGCCTTGCGATGGACTAGCCTATCGTGGTTTCCTATACAAACGTAAGCCTCAGGGAAAGCCCTGTACCACTTACCTATTCTCTGTATGGCCCTGTCTAGTTCTTCGCCAGCAGAGTAGCCATCGGGGTCTGTCTCGTGGTAGCTGCTGTAATGGTTGTCGATGACATCACCGATCAGTACAACTTTGTTGCATCCAGCTTTACGATCCACGTTCTTACAGAACCTGAGGTATTTGTCTAAGCAAAAAGGCTCATGCAAATCCCCGATGGCTAACACTTTTGACATACGCTATACAGAAAGTTTCTTAAACGCTAGTTCCTGAATAAGTACCCTAACTTGTTGAACCTCTATGTCAAGCGACCTGACTAACAACAGCTCAATTCCAGCGAGCGTAAGCTCTTCGGTAGTGAGTTCACGTACCGTTGGAGTTGGCTGGACTTCACCCTGGCTATCAATGCAGGTTGTAGTGTCTTCCTTGAACTTGAACTTAGGTGGGTCATCTGTCTTGTACACCTTAACCTTGCCGTCTATGTATAGACTAGCGTCAGTAGCGTACACCTCAGTCCCCCTCTCGTATTTACTGAGAGGAGAACCTTTGTATATAAGGCCGAAAGTTGAACCATCTTTACGCTCAAGCTGGAAGTTGTTAGCGGAGTCTTTGTACACCTGCTTAACAAGCTTCCCCTGAATCCATTTAGTTTCACTCATACTTACCACGGTAGATCGTCATCGCTATCGTCAGCAGCATTAGCTGTGACAGGAATGTTCTTAGGCTCTTGACTTTCCTGTTCAGCAGGAGTCGCGGAGCGATTAGCCTTACGTTCCTCAAAGACAGATTGATTATCTTGGATGAAGCGATTAACTGTGTCCACGAAGAAGTCGTTCTGCTTAGAGAAGTCGAAGTACGTCTTGTCCCCGATCTTAGCAGAATCTGCTTCAGGAACTCCAACGTACTTACCGTCCTCATAAGGGA
>Ga0099847_1000392_pt1 | contig 14964 bp, 22 predicted proteins | sample CB_VirMetaG_2_FD_78178 | JGI IMG/M metagenome (GOLD analysis project Ga0099847, IMG submission 78178) | Freshwater to marine saline gradient viral communities from Chesapeake Bay - CB_1504_2 Viral MetaG | ecosystem: Environmental > Aquatic > Marine > Coastal | place: USA: Chesapeake Bay...
CTACCTCTATACTGTGAAAAGGTATGAATGACAAGAGTATGTTCATTACCCTGTAGCGTTTTTGTACCATTATCTACAGATGTTTCTTCACCTATTTTTACATAAGGGAAAGATGTATTATCTGGTATATAATCGTACACATTAGCACCATAAGTTGATGTTATAGTACTATCCCCACTCAATGTATCAAATATTGTTTTTTGTAGTTCTATACTGTGATCACTCATTTTGCTAAATCCTGTAATGTTTGTGCTATTTTTCTAAAAACAGCTTGTATAATTTTATCTTTGCTTTTTTCATAAGCAGGAAACATATATGGTCTTGCTTCCATTTTTGATGTTCCATATTCTAAAAATTTTGAGTACTCTGCTTTACTTTGTACTTCTATTGAATCTTGTTTATCTTCTACCATAATATTTGAAACTAAATTGCCAGTATCACTTGCAGGTGCTTCGCCTGGAGCAGATGCTCTATGAGTTCTTGTTGGGTTATATCTTTTATACAATCTTCCAGTTTTAGAACCTGTTTGAATTGACTTAATAGCTTCACCTCTAATTAATTGTGCACCACCTTTTAAAGTATCTAAAATAGGCTGTTCTAAGCTCCTCTCAGCCCTTTTAAGAGTATCTAATGCCTTTTGTAGTCCTTTTACCTGTATTGATATATTCATTATGTACCTACATTCTCTGTTGCTAAAATTTTAATATATTTATCATATTCATTGTCATTATGAATGCTTTTTATATTAAATGTTCTTGAACCAAATAATATTCTCATAGAAGTTGTTAATCCAGTTCTGTATCTAATGGTAAATTCAAAGTCTTGAGGATTTTGTATTCTTTCTCCAGTAGTATCACTAAATATTTGTTTTCCGACTTTAGGAGTTATTTGTGCATAAGCAGTTATATATGTACTTCTACTTGTTGAATAACCTCCATAAGTATCTCCAGATAAATCAGTACTTTGTATGGTTATCTTGTTTCTTAATTTACCAACTGGCGAAACACTTCCCATTTTATCCTCCTAAAATACTGTTTAATCTTTGTACTTTGTATGGTTGCAATAATGCTCCTATTGTATAAGGAATTGAGTTTACTGACAAGCTAGTTACAGCTTCTCTATTTTCGTATAAATGACCTGCTAGTAATTTAATTGCATGAACAATCGGTGGTGGTACATCATTTGCCCCCCCATATCCTGTAACATACAATACCTGGTATGCGTTAGCATTTCTTGTTTCTGTAACTGTTGGCCATGATTCACCTGTTCTTAATACAATTCTTGCTTGATCACTAATTGTATCAACATAATATTTTGCTGTTGAAAATGTATTTTGTGTATCGCTATCATCATAATAATAAACTGCAGTAACACTAGCTACTGGTGGTTTAGGCAATACAATATAATTTGAATTATATTCTAAATCTGGTGCTGTAAAAATTCCCTCTTGAAGTTTTAAATCACTATAAAATGGAAGTCTATCTAAATATAAACTTAATGTTTGAGTAGTTATTGCTCTGTTAGTATAAGTTTCTACTAAATTTTGTGCAGAATCTATTAGAGTTCCTAAATAGGTATCATCATCAGTAAATCCACTTTCTATTCTTAAATGAGTTTTAAGATCAGCAATAGATACTGCTTTTGTAGTCCAGGCTGTTTCTACTTTGATACCAGACATTCATTCACTCTACTTTTTTTTTCTACTAAAAAAACTTTTTTTTGTTTTCTTTTGAGGTGCCTCTTCTTCTGCTTTAGTTTGTTTTTCAGCTTTTGGTTGTTCAGCTTTACCATCATTTAACCAAACTGATGCCATATTCATTTCTAAATCAGTTTTCATTTCGTAATTTTCACCTGCTTTATATTCCATTGATGCTTCACCATTTCCAGTTGCACCAACTAAAGTTGTTTTCATTTTAATAATCATTTTTAATTCCTCCTTTTATAAAAGGATGGGCGATTTATCGCCCACCCAATTAATTAATTACGCATTAGCATCACTAGTAACAGGACCATGTAAAGGCGTACCCTTTAACACTACTGCCCCATATATAGTTCCGTTTGAGTGAGATCCGACAATATCAATAACTGCTCTGATATATCTCTTTCCTCCTACATAACCGATACCATAAGTTTTACCAGTTTCTCCATCTGCATCAATCACTTGAAAAATGCCTGATGAATCAACAGTTCCACCTGTAACAGCTGTATTAGATGTTACTGCAGTAAAAGTTGAGTTATCATCAGAATCTTCAATTATAAGATTAGTTTTAACAGATGCACTAAAAGTGTCTCCATTAGCACCAACATTTACAATCAAAGCCGCACTAGAAAAACCTTGTAGGTCTATTCCAGTACCATTTACATCAGCAGTTTTTACAATCGGAGCTAATGATGTTTCTAATTTTAAATTATTTTTTAGATCGTTCATATTATCCTCCTATTAACTTCCACATTGTAGAATTTGAATAGCCTCAGGTAAAATAACCTGTCCACCGATTCTTCTTCTAGCAATGTATCTGACGTTTCCGCTTGTTGCTTGTGTGAATGGATCTCTCATTATTGACATAGATACTCTGTCCACAATTAAGTAACCTCTTCTAAAATCACCAAAATAAATTGGCTTAGTAGAAGAACCCACATCAGCTACATCAGTAGCCTCAACATATGGAGCACCTAAAATTGTGTTTGGAACACCTACTTGTAAAGAGAAACCTGCCTGGAACACATACTGACCAGAACCATCTTGTAGCTTTCTAACTGCCGCTAAAGTTGATCTGTTCATTACGAAAGTTCCATTTCTAGAATAGTCTGGCTTAACAGCGTGATATAGACTGATTAAAGAGTTTGCATTTAAAGATGCAGATACTCCAGATGCAGTTACACCAACTGATGAGTTAGTTACTATTCCTTCTGGTTTTCCTACAGAGTTACCACTTACAAATGCGTTACCTTCAGCTTTTGCAAACTGTTCAGTAAACTCAGATGTCATTTCTTGTTCAAGATTGAAAACTGAATCTTCTAATTCTTGTTCTGAAATGTCCACTAACGCATAAAGTTCGTGAGTTGGAATCTCTTCCATACCAACTTGATAGCCAGTAGTCTCTGTTCTAGATCCTTGCTCTGCAACGAAAGTTGCCGCAAAAGTACTTGTTCTTCTTGGAATTTGTACTGATCTATTAGTTGTACTTCTGACTCTCGCAATTGATCTAATTGGAGAGATTTCTACAATACCTTTGATTAACTCTTGCACATATTCTGGTGGTGCTAAGTAACCAGCAGTATTGTCGTTTGATGCAGTAAGAACCTTTACCTCTTCTGGAGATAATGCTTCTTTACCATCTCTTAACCATTTATCAAATACCTTTTTCTCCATTGATGTGTCAGCTTTTGCTGAAATATCAAATCCAGGTCTTGATACAATAGTTTCTATTTTATTAAGCTTCTCTTCGTTTGCCTCTTGAGTAAGTTTAGCTTTTGTCACCTTTTGGTTTACATCTTCTAATTGGTCTAGAGATTTTTCAATTCTAGCTAATTTTTCAGATGTAATAACATCAGCAGATCCTTTTGATTTGATTTGCTTTAGTTCTTCTTGGTGAGTTTTTTTAAACTCCTCAAACGCTGTTCCGAGTTGCTCAACAGCAGATTTTATTTCTTGTTCTACCATTGTGTCCTCCTATTTGTGTTTGATTAAATTAGCAACTTTATTAATTAAAGAAACTAACTCTTGTTTATGTTCAGCCTCTCGCTGATTTGGATTTAGAGTCTTGAATATTGCTTTCGCACCTATCTTACTCTCTGTTCGTGAAAGACCTCCTGCATCTCGCAAGATTTCTTCCCATTCACGAATACTTTTTGAATTACCTTTTACCGAAGTGATTAACGCACTTTCATTCATTGGGAAGGTAACTAAACTGATTTCCATAAGATCAACTTCTTTAAGAGTTCTTACACCTCTTTTATTTTCGTTGTATCCTTGTTTTTGTGGATCAGCTCTAAAACCTATGCTCATACCATCTAAAGCACCCATTTTAAGTAGTTCATAAGCATCTCTACCTTTTTGTGTGCCTAGTGCTAATCTGCCTTTTACAAATAAACCTTTTTGATCTTCATAAATTTCTTCAAATACACCTATTGGTTCATCTGTTTTATGTTGGAATAACATTTTAACTTTACTTGCAGGTCTATTTTGTAATGATTTAGTGAAAGCACCTTTTTGTACTATATCGTTTCCTTGATCTTCATTTCCGAAGATTGAACCATAACCACTAAATACCCCTTGTTCACCTGCTTTAACTTCTGATTCAAAAATTAATGATTTAATTTCGCTATCGCACTGACATTTACCATCCATTTGACAAACGCAAATTTCTTTCTTTTTTGGTTTCTTATCGTGCATTCCCATTTCTTCATCTGGTTTATGACCACCTGCTTCTTCATTTTCATCATGACCCATTTTAGCAACTGCTTCCATGTATGATTCATGAGTACCACAAGGCATAAAAATTCTTTTTCCATTATCCATATGTGAGTGGATACCTACACAACCAATTTCCTTTGCTCTTTCTCTAGCATCATCTTCACTTGTAAAAATATCTTTTGCAGGTACTTCTGCTTTTGGTTTATCTTCATCGTGATATGATTTATCTTTTTCTTTTTCTTTATCTGTATCGTGATAACCTTTTGAAATCTCTTCCATTGTTGTTTCCTCCTTTTTATTTCTGCTGTTGTATAAACTATTGCAAACAGCAAACCTTTGATTTCTAGATGGGTAATCTTCAACAGATGTTTCGTCACCCATACATCTTTCTAAAAAATCTTCTCTCTTTTCTTTATCTTTTGGTTTTACTAAAGGCATTATATTTTAAAGTTATTTTTAATATTGTCCAATACATTCATAACAAACTTATGAGTCTGCGTGAATGATGTATATTTGTTAAAGAAATATCCCCCTGCAAAACCGATTATAAAAAAAATAAATAATTTCATATACTACCTCTACAAGAAATCTGGTGTTGTGTAAATAGAAACACAACGACAATTTATAGTTTCCTCTGGTGGTCCACCTGGATCACCTGGATATTTTAATTTATATCCACCAACAACAAATGATTCTTCAATACCAACTTGCTGACCACTTGCTATTGTATGGGTAAGTCTAGTTCTTGCATCCTGGACAGCTACCCACTCTTTGACAGTACCTGCTATATTCATATTTTCTGCAACTAATTCGTTAGCAAAACTAGCAGTTCTGTGTACTTCTGTTCTAGCAATCAAATTTGCCCTGTATGCACCCATTCCAATAATTGAGTTTCTTAAAGCATTTCCAGTATTTTGTACTGATTGACCGCTACTAAAACCATCATTTATCACATTCTGTATGGTATTTCTAGTAGAATCATTAATTCCTGTTACCAAAGTTCCAACATTGTTTTCAATATATGTATCTAATTCTGTTTGAAAATCTGTTTCAAAATCTTTGCTATTTTGCATTCTATCAAGTGAATAATTCTTAAAAGCATCAGCAACTACACGATATTGTATTCTAAATATATCTTTTAGTGAGTTATAAGCATTGTTTTGTCTTATTTGTACCATTACAGTTGAACCATATTGAAAATCTTCTCTTAATCCATTTCCTAAATTGTTAAAATAATTTTTAAGTCTGGAAGTAAATTGTCTAATAAATGGTTCTCTTAAACGATTTTGTCTATGCCATTCTCGGTTTTTAACATCTTTGAAAATCTTTAATTGTCTTTTGTTATATATCATTAGTGTAATGTTACATCTATTGGTCTGATTGTATCTGATAAATCTATATTTTGTGTAACATAGATATAACTTGCTGAATGAAGTGCTTGATCTTCTTGTTCAAATGGTCCTATTCTAATTACAATTTCATGATCATCATTGTTATCTCTTTCTATAAAGAGTTTTGATACAATTTTTTTTTCCATAGCATAATCCTTATGTTGCTAATGGATGACCATCTGGAAGTAAATCTAAATCAAATTTTCCACCTTGAAATCTGTTGTTTCTTACAGCAAATAAAAAAGCATTTACTCTTGCATATGCCCATTGTTCTTCACTTCTTACACCTGGTCTTACAGATGCAGGATTAGTTCTATAAGCACCCACTCCTCTATTAAATACTGCACTTAACATTCTTAAATTGACTTTCTTTTTTGGATTGTCACCATATTTTTCATTATGTTCTTCAACTTTATTTTTTAAAGCCTCCCTTACAGATTCTGTTATTCTTTTTTCTTCGTCATATTCTTGGCTTGCTTCTAACTCAATTAAGTCATCATAGTTTTTTCTACCCTCTTCTTTTTTGATAACTTCTAACATAACATCTTTCATTCCCTGTTTACCTAATACACCAATTGCACCCCATTTCATTTGAGCAACAACTCCTGCTATACTAGATAGATTTGGTTCTTTACCACTTCTGAATTGTCTGCCATCTCTAAAGTGTCTTGCAATCCAGGCTTCTCTTTCTCTAATCCAACTTAATACACCTTCAGTTTCAGCACCCTCTCTTGCTCTACCCCAAAGCATGAACGCTTCGTTACCTCTGATATTACCACCTGCTCTCCAAACTTTAGGATTGTCATTTTTTACATTGAGTGCAAAGTTATAATCAAATTGTGGATATTGACTATTTCTTAATGAAACCTTTTTATTATCTCCTCTTTTTGGAAAATTAGTTAAATCATCTTCAGCTTTAATAATCTCTACTGGAGCATCTGGATCTAACTCCATTGTATCTTCTTCAATATTTTCTTCCTGTTGAATTTCTTCATCTGTACCAGGTTGTGTTTCATCACCTGCAATATTTAAAGGCATTAAATTAGCAGGTACAAGTAAACTATCAGCACCATCTAATGGTTCATAACCTAATTGTTCTCTAGCTTCATTTCTAGTTAAGATACCATTTTGGACTCCCTGTGTAACAGATTCAAATACTCTTTTTCTTTGTTCTGCCATAGCAGGAATAGAATCAATATCATATCTTAATTCTAAATCTTCTCCGAACATAGGAGTCAGCCATTCATTTAAGTCAGCTTGTACTTTGTCTAATAATGGGATGATTGTTTCATTGTATAATGCAAGTTTAGCTTCTGCAAAATTAGAATAAGTTTGTGAATCTGGAATACCTATTAATTGACTTGGTACTCCATAAACTAATGCAATATCTTTTGCTGACATATGTTTTAATTGAGTGAAGTCCATATCTTTAGGAGATAGTCCCATTTCTTTCCAATCAAAATCACCTTCTAATAATAATGGTTTACCTGCATTTGCTGTTCCAGAAAATCTTTGATTGATGTCATTTACTAATTGATTTCTTTGAACATCTGATAATTGCATTTGTGCACCAGTTTCATCTTTTGGTTTGAATATAACTGCACCACTAGGTCTTGCTCCATTTTGCATTAAATTAACATTATGTTTATTTGCTAAATTATGTTGATCAATATCTACACTTGATGCTTGAATAGGAGACATTCCATAAAAATCATCTAATGGATTAAAATATTTTATATGTTTTACTTTTGAATTACCTGTTGCTTGATCTACTGAATAACTTTCTACTGATTGTCCACCAATAATATAATCATATGAAAGAGGCATAGCTCTTTTACCTGCTTTAATTTTTATTCTATCTGGTCTTAAATTGTATAATTCTGTAGGAGGTGTTCTATCTCCACCAACTGATAAGATATAACTGTTACCAGAAATTAATAGATAAGCATATACTGCTTGGAAAAATTCTACCTGTGAAATAACTGGACTAGGATTATATAATAAATCTAATAATGGATGTTCTTCTAATTCTTGATCGCCTCTAAATAAATTAATTGTAACTCTACTTGCACTATTTGCAATTTCATTAACACATCTATATACTATTGCGTTTTGTTGATAGCCTTCTTCTGCTAATTGATCATATCTAACTTTATATGAAACATCAGTACCTAATGAATTATAATAAACTACAGGTGCTTCTTTTTTATTTTTCGGTTGTTCTTTTGTTGGTGTTGAAAATGCGTTTCTAATATTATCTAAAATTCCCATTATGTAATTCTCCAAAGTGCTTTCTTGGTTGATTGTAAGCTATCATACAAAGTAGATAATACATCAACTTGGTCATCATGTAAGTCACTAACTCCTGTGAAACCCATGATTTCCTGCAAGAATATATTTACCCAATTTTTATCTTTAGGTAAGAGTATTCTACCATCATTCCATGCAGATGCAACTGGTTGTGCTCTTACAAACTTATCGTTTCTAGCAGGTCTTGATACAATATTCAAGGAATGTTCTTTACGCATAAAATCTACAATACCTTTTTCTGTACCACCGATGTATGCGTATATAGGTGATTCATATTTTTCTTGATAACCTTTGATAATGGTTGCAAATTGAGTTGCTTCTACTTGACCTCGCCAAACATCAATTAAATAGATTTTATCATCATAAATTTTAGCAACTCCTGCAACTGAATAATCTGAATAAGTTTTGGTAGAGTATGCAAAATCTACTGCTATTACTGTTCTTCCTCCATCTGGGAGTGTATCGTAGAATACAGGGTCCTTAAATACCTTACCACCTTTGATATATGGTTGTTGCTGATACATAGCTGACCACCAGAAATCACCAACTTGACGCTTTCTTTCTTCTAATATTTTTTTGGAATATCTAGCTTCCCATAATGCTTCTCCAGGAGTTCTTCCAAGAGGGTCATTGTGTTCTGCAATAGCAGGTAAATTGACTACTTCCCATTTATCACCATCTAATTCTGATTGTTTTAAAAGCCTACCTGCTAAATCATCTACATGCCATCTAGTCATAATAATAATAATAGAAGATTCTGGGGACAATCTTGTACTGGCTACTGACTGATACCAATCTAATGTTTTCTCACGATATACTGGACTCATAGCTTGTTCATTGTTTTTTACTGGATCATCAATTATAAATATATTTGCACCTCTACCTGTAATACCACCACCAACACCAACGCAATACATAGAACCACCTTGTTCTGTTTCCCAGTTTCCTTGAACATTTATATTTGGATTTCTTCTTATTCCATAATATTTTGGAACTATCTCATCAAATGCTTCTTTTGCTTTTCTACCCCATGACACTGCAAAAGATGTTTCATAACTTGCTAAAATTAATTTGTTTCTTGGGTGTGTTGCTAAATACCATGCTGGAAAATATTTTGATGTTAATTCAGATTTACCATGTTGAGGAGGCATATTGATCATCAATCTTTTAATCTTGCCACTAGCTACTTGAAGTAATTTAGAGTTAAGATATTCTAAATGTTTTGGAAACTTCCAGGAGAAATTACTGGATAGCATAGCAAACCCTCCAGGTTGGCTAGTTACTATCTTCAACTTTTCGTAATAATCTACTTGCAAGTTCTGCTGATTCTTGGTCTTGTCCGATTCGTTTAATAAATTCATCTTCTACTTTCGTATTTTGTTCAACATTATCTTTTGATATTTGACCTTTTGCTACCCTTTCTACTTCTGTTAATAGTTTAAATGGATGTGCTATTTTAGAAACTATTGCAACTAATTCTACATCAGACATCTGACTAAAGTCTAATGCTTTTTTCTCTTTTAATCGTTTTAATAACTCCTGTGCAGGTGTAATAAGTGAATAAGTCATTTGTAATGCTTGATTACCTTGACGCTTTCCCATTTCCTCTATTTCTGCTTTCATAGCATTATATCGGATTTGTGCTTGTTGCTTATCAAACTTATCAACCCTTGATACCCATCCATATTTAGAGGATAACTTTTCTATTTCTCTAACTGATAATTGGACTTCTTCTGCAACTTTTTTAAGAGTCCTTTTATACCCCATGTTTTGATATACGAGGTAAAACTCATAATGTTTATTAGATTCATCTTGATCTTTATTTATCATTAGTAATTTCTATTAAAATATAATATAAACCGAACTCTTACCGAACTCTTACACCATTAAGACTTGATTATCAATCAATTGAAAGTTGTCTATGATTTACGATAACAATCATAGCAATAAGTTTTATAATTTGGAATTTCATTTGCTTTGCACATTTTAACGAATGAACTATCGTTCCATAATTGTTTATTGCATACTATACAGGGAGTTATCATGAATATTCTTTCACCATGATGATCCCATTTTTTTTTAGATTTTTTATAAGAATTTCCTTTTTTTTTCATGTTCTTGTTCTGTTCTTCCTGGATAGAGCAAAAATTGGCGTCAATCCTATCTAATAATACTAATAATAATTAATAAAAACTATTGACAATTATTAATAGATTTGATACTCTTAGTTATAACAAAAAGGAGACAAAATGAACACAATAATTTGGACTTTAATTATGATGGTTTTAGTTGGATACGCTTTAGGATTCGTAACTACTCAAATCTGGAACATCAAAAATAAAATGACAAAATATTTAGGTTATAATGCAATTTTAGGTAGAGAGGAATACAGAGTTGAGGATTACTATGGCTAGAAAAAAATTAAAAATTAGAGTTAGCTTACCAAGAAATGTTAGAGATCAAGCATTTCATTGGATTATGGAAGATGCTACAGAGTTCTTTGCAAAAAAATTAATGAGTACTAGATTGGCAAATCTATTGAATATCAGAGTTCATGTTAGAAAGACTACAATGTGCGATAAAACTAGAGGTCAAGTTACTCTATATGCAACTGGTAGCAGAAGACAGAGAGATTATAAGATTGAGTTGAATTATGCAAAAGGATTACACCAGTGCATTGAAACTCTAGCACATGAAATGGTTCATGTTAGACAAAAAGCTAAAGATCAATTGCAATATAGATACAATTACACAACTGGCAAAATTATGGCAAGATGGATTAACAATCCAGTAATGCCTGTAGAAGAAATCCCTTACATTGACAGGCCATGGGAAATTGAGGCAAGAAATCTACAAAAGGGATTATACAAAGATTACATTGAATATGTAAGAGTGAAACATGCAAAAGCTAACAAGGAGGAACAATGCAAATCAAATTAGAAATAATGACTTATAATAATCTTGAAGAAAGGACTTTCAAAAAATATGATGATTTATTTGACTTTTGCAGAAGTAGATTTTGTATGCTTGTTAGTACTGATTTTGATGGTCTTAACAAAGATGCTGAATCAATTGCAAAAACAATCTGGAATGCAAGTACTGGTGAATACATCAAAACAGATATGGGTCATATAATCTGTATTTCAGATAAAAAGTTATTAAATAATTCAGATATTGCTTTTAAGAAACCAGTTACAAAGGAAATGGTTCAATATTGGCTTGGTGTTGATTATCACAAATGGATTGCTGATGTGATAGTTGATATTGCTAATAAAAATGATTCAGATTTATCAAAAGAAATAAACAACGCATGGGAGGAGCATTTACAATAATGAAAAAAATATCTCAAAAATTTTTGGATTATATCAAGAAATCTAATGAAAAAGCAAAGAAATATAATCTAGAAAATAAAGGTACTGGAAACTTCATATCATTAATGATTGAAAATCCTAAACATTGGGAGGATTATGGAATCTATAATTTGCGTGATCTTGTTAGATATAATCTTGAAACTTATATATGGGATGAGTTTAAATCTGTAAATGGTATCAGACCTAGATTCATGAATTTCAAAGAAATGGGTATAAGAGAATTGAGGAGGCAGGTAAATCTTTTAAAAGATTAGCTTTTGTGCATAATATCGTGCATGAAAAAAACTTATAGACCATTGCCTGCTTCATTGACTATAAAACAATCTGAAATTGAGGGATTAGGATTGTTTGCAGTAAATGATATTCCATCACATATGATATTAGGAATATCGCATTATAAGATTAAAAATCAGTTTATTAGAACACCTCTAGGTGGATTTATCAATCATGCAGAAGATTCTAATTGCAAGAAATTGCTTACCAATAATGATAGATTCTATCTAATGAGTAAAAGATTTATAAATGCAGGTGAGGAATTGACTCTTACATATACGCTATATAATGTGAATTATAAAAACTAACTTTCTAAATATTTTCTAGGAATTGAATTGTCAATTTTTAGACAAATTTCCCAACATTTCTCAATACTTCCAATATCTTTTTCTCTTAAAGTGTAAAATGGTGCATTTCCCTCACTTTTTCCAAAATCAGTTGAATAGATATAAGGTATTTCTAATTTTTCTTTTGCAAAATAATCCCAGATGTCTTTTTCTTTCCAATTATACAATGGATGACAACTTAAACCATGTTTATTAATATAAATAGGTGCTTTGACTGAATTTTCATCATTTCTTCTTCCTGTTATTACACCATCACAATCATTTTCTTTCATAAATTTATGTATTGTTTTTTGATGTCTTTGAGCAAAAGACCACCCTCTTAACTTTGTGTCATTAGAAAATATTATTTTTCTATTCTTTTTTAACCAATCCCATGAAAGAGAATTTCTGTAATGAATATTGAAGTTTAATTTTTTTCCTATTTCTTTTATATGATCTCTTTGTTTCTTAAAAGTGAATGAGGTTTCACAAACTTGATAATTTATTCCTAAATTATATGCAATATGAGTAGCTACATATCCATCTTTACCACCAGAAAAAGCAACAACAGGTTTTTTTGACTTTTCTAAAAATTTATAAATAGTTTCTTTAGCTGATAATATTAATTCTTTTAATCTTGATTCATCATTTTTCATTTGTTGGAACCCAAGATTTTCCAAAGCCTTCAACTTCTTTAGTTCCTCTGATAGTCATACCAGAATTATCTAATAATCTTTCAAGTTCTTCTTCTTCCATACTTAATCTATCCATAATTTCTTTATCAGATAAATTATCTTCTTTCATTTCTCTAACTATATCAGCCATTTTAAGAACAGCATGAGTTCCTCTTGCACGATTATGTCTTATTGTGGACATCATTCGGTGATCTTTATCAAAATTTACTATAACACATGGCACTTTTCCTCCTGTCATTTCCATTAACTCTGGAGTACCCGATACTGTCCATCTGTGAAAACCATCAACGATTGTTTTATCTTCTAGAATTACAATTGGTTGAGTCCATCCATCTTCTTTAATTGAAGTTTTTAAAAGTTCTAATTCTGGTGGTGCAACATGATTTGGATTATAATCATTTGCATTTAATTCATTTCTATCAATCCATTGTACTTGATTGACAGGTTGCTTATCAATACCTTGTTTCATCTTTTAACCTCATTTCATCTATTAGTTTTTTACTATGTGAATCTCCTAGACTTGACATAGTTCTTAATCTTCTTCCTTTCATATCACCTCTTAAAGCAATCATACATAAACCTTTCCAAGATAATCCAGTTATATTATCTGGCTTACTTTCTGGTACTGATCTTTTTGCAATATTCAAATGATTTTTAACTGCATTTTTAACATTGTTCAAAATAAATTTTTGTTGTTCTGGATCATAAAGTGCAATATTATCATAGAACCAATCTTTCCAAGTTTTTCCTTTTGGAAGTGTAATACCTCCGAAACCATACAATTGAGTTCTTGAATATTTTTCTGCAGTTGCCGCTCCAGGTACTCTATCGCACATTTTTGCCCAAAGTTCTGGCCAACCGACTTTGTATTGCCAGAGTCCTCTCATTGGTTCTTCACCAAAAGGAACACAAACTCTTTGTTCGTGTTTACTGACTCCCATTTTATCTAGAACATCATATACTTTATTGTAATCCCAATTGTAAATTTTAGGTGCTAACCAAACATCAGAGGATGTCCAGTCATAGATAGGAGAACATCCATAACTATAACCACTTCTTGCACTTGTTATCCAATTATCTTTTGTTCTGTGAGCAACTGCTCTAAACCTAGTAAGACTTTCTTGTGCCCTCAAACCTCTAACATCAGCAACTCTGCCCTCTGTGTGATCATAAACTCTATGAGATATTTCTGGAATTGTATGTCCAAATTGAAAACCATTGACATGAGTTACTGCAAAATCTGGAATAGGTCTTACCCACTTATCTTTACAGTTAGGATCAAAAGGATACCAGAAAGGGTTTCTTCTAGAACCCCCATTCCTGTGCTTCACAGGCACGCACAGCCACTTAAATCTAATATCTGGGTGGTTTTTAACCCTCATTAGATATTCTTCTGTTTCTGGCATTATTACTTCCTCATCCCAGAAATAAACATCTAGAGGCAATTTGTTTTTTTCTCTAGCTATTTTTAAACCTAGATTAAGACAAGCTGTACTATCCTTTCCACCAGAAAACGAAATAACGACTTTGTCAAAACTATCAAATAGATAACGAAATCTATTTAAAGCTGATTCATAGACATTAGTTTCAATTTCTTTCTTTTTTAATACTACCATAATTTGTAAATATCATGACAATTATACCACTAGCTAAAACAGTAAATACTGATGCAAATACTTTTAGATCAGTTAAATTATTAAATCCTGCTATAGCAAATAATGGAACACCAATACAAAGTGAAGTTAATATTCCATAAAACATTCCTCTTTCAGAAAGTTTTTTATAAGCAATTGTCATTATTGTAGGTAAAAGAGTTGATGCTCTTAAAGTTCCATAGAAAATAAATAAATATAATATTTTTAGATTTGGAATATTAGCAATTAGAATACCTCCGATTGCTAAAGCTATCATTCCCATTTTAGCTGTTTTTAATTTATCTTTAGAATTTTGCATAATATCTGTACTTACAATAGAAGATATTGAACATAATCCAGAATCTAATGTAGATACCAATCCAGATAACAACATCCAAACGAAAGGTATTAGAATTATTTTTGGAAGTAGTTCATTTACTGTAATGATATTTATTAATTGTGCATTTGAACCTGCATCTATTTTTAAACCTGCCGCCATAAAACCAATGACAGATGTAAATATTGGAACAACTCCAAAGACTAATGC
>Ga0099847_1000398_pt1 | contig 14826 bp, 20 predicted proteins | sample CB_VirMetaG_2_FD_78178 | JGI IMG/M metagenome (GOLD analysis project Ga0099847, IMG submission 78178) | Freshwater to marine saline gradient viral communities from Chesapeake Bay - CB_1504_2 Viral MetaG | ecosystem: Environmental > Aquatic > Marine > Coastal | place: USA: Chesapeake Bay...
ACTGGACGCCAACTACATAGGTAAATAACAACAATGGCATATACAGATGAAGCCGCTGGTCGGTCATTCATAGAAACGGTGTCTAGTAACCCAGAGGCACAGGCTGATCTTGTCAGGTTCTTTAGTGGTGGTCGTTACAGCCTTTCTCGTGAAGAGATGATTGAAAAAGGTGCAGAAGGTCTAGCACGAGACTTCGTTGAGCATATGCGTTATCAGACAGTCAACGAGACTACTGGTGTCAAAGACTTGATGTATGCACGTAATGAAGACAACGACGTAAGAGGACGTGAATCTTTTGGTCGTCTTATGGAAGCGTACGACACGTCTGACGGTGGTGGTACTGGCTTTATTGGCGGTGCGCTTGACTACGGTGCAGCCCTTGCTACGGCCCCTAGTACGTGGCTTACAGTAGGTACAGGTGGTCTTGGTGCCGGTTCTAAGCTTGCTGCCCGTGCCTCTACAGTAGCCTCACAGGCCGCTGTACGTCGTGCTGTAGTTGGTCAGTTGTCTAACTCAACGACAAGGCAGGCAGCTATTGCCACTGTCCGTAACCAAGCTGCTAGTGGCGCACTAGTCGGTGTGACTTCTCGTCAGGCAGCACGGGCCTTGCCGCTAAGCCTTGGACGTGAAGCTGCCCGTTCTTTTCTTACGACTGGTGTAGTAGAGGCTGGTATTGGTGCTGGTATGTCTTACGCCAATAGGGAAGCACGAGCACAAACTATTGATGACTACCAGTACACTGCCGGTGACGTTGCGCGTGATGCACTGTTTGCTGGAGCACTTGGTGGCATCATGGGTGGTGTTGCTGGTGCCACTAACGCCAACGCACGTAATAAAATGTTTGACACTTTGATTGACCAAGGTGTTCGTGGACGTGCCGCTAAACGTGCTGCTTCTAAAGCTGCCAGAGATAGACTTAAGGCTGCACGTAAAGCTTCTGGTAAAGGTAAGGATGGTGTTCTCACTGAGGAAGCCTTGAAGGCGCAGATGGTTATTGACCGCACAGTAACTACTATGCAAGCACTTGATCCTGATCTTGTACTTAAGGGTGACACAGTCAAGAAGCTTATGCTGACCGGTAAAGAGTCAGACAGTGCTTTGTCTACAACTGGTCTGTCTCTTGACACTATGCGTTCTGTTGCCGCCGCTACTCTGGACATTGCGGATAGGTTTAACGTATGGCAGGCTGGTAAGAAGTTTGATCCTGACATCCGTATATCGGCACGTATAGCTGAGTATATGACTAGCTCAAAGACTGACCTTCCAAAGGCCCTAACGTTCTTGGATGAAGTTCGCCGTACGTACGGACTGTCTACTGAAGAGCTTAGCTATGTGTACCTTGCTGACTTGTCTAACGCAGGTAAGTTGTTGAACGTACAGTCACAGTTGAAACGTGGGCTTAAAGTTGCTGACGTTAAGGCTGCAACAGACGTACTGCGTGGATTGTCAGCTAAGGTCCCACACGTGGACATGGAACTAGCCACTAGGTTAGCCCGTGAAGCACAAGCGAACAAACCCAAAGGAGCAAGGCCAGACGAAGGTACCGCCATGTGGGTCTTGCGTCAGCTTGACCAAGCGTCTATTGCTATGATGACTAGTCAGCTTGGTACTACTGTTGCGAACATTGCAGGTACCGGCTTGAACCTTGCTGCTGATGTCAGTGACCAAACAATGCGTGGCCTGTACCGTGCTATCATTAAGCAAGACGGCGCGGGTGCTGTCAGTGCATTCAAGGGTGCCACAGACATCATTCGTGGTATGAGTATGGGTAACTCCGACAAGCAAGTCTTGGAAGTAATGTTTGCGGATAGCCTACCTAATACGTACAAACGTGTTTGGCACGACGTACTACGGTCTGATGAAATTAGTGACAACTCTACGTCCATGCTTCTTCGTGGAGCAAGAGCCGTAAACCTAATGAATGCTGTGACAGACAACACCTTTAAGCGGAACATATTCTACAGTAGCTTTAGCAGGCAGCTACGGGACGTTGCCGCGATGCCTTCTATTCAGAGGGCTGATCCAGTAACTGGTGAGATGGTTGAAATAGCTATTACACCTGCTATGCGTAACCAGCTTGGTCGCAACGTCAGTGAGTTTCTTAAAAAGAATGAAAGCTTTGACACAGAAAAGCTAGACATTCAAATCAAGGAAGTACTGGACGCTATCATTGACAGGGCTGTTAACGACACAGAGCGTCTGACTATGCAGCGTAGCTTTGTAGGTAAAGGTGACAACTCTCACTTTGGTAGGCTATCCGCTAGTGCTGTTGAGACTAGTCGTAAGATACCTTTCCTATTCTCACAAGTTATTGGTGCACCGTTCCCTCGTTACGTTGCCAACCAGCTTGACTACATCAACGACTACAACCCATTCAGTGGGGCCGCTCGTGGTGGACTTGCTACTATGGAACGGCTGATGTATGGCAAGGATGCTGTCGGTCGTTTTAGTGATCCGTTCAAGACTACTGAAGACCGTGCAGTACGTCAGCTTACTGGTCTTGCTTTTATCATTGCTGGTATTCAGTTGAACGCTTCTGGTAACTCACCAGACTACAAGACACTACAAGGTCCCGGTGAGGGTGAGGGTAGCGCAGGGTATGACCTTAAGCGGTCCGCTGGACCTTGGGTGCTACACATGTATATTGGTGAGCAGTACGCCCGTATGATGCGAGGCGACCCATTCCTTACTGATGCACCACAAGAGCTTCTTGATATTACGACTGGTATGACTGACCTTGGTGCTGATGGTGGACTTGTGGCTGACCTTATCAACTACTCGCAAGACCCAACGCCAACCAACGCAGACTTCTTGTCTAGGTCCTTGGGTAACTTTGGAGCTAACTTTACGTACCCCGCCGCTGTAGCAAGAGACTTGGTCGGGCAGTACAACCCCTTGTCTGCACCATCACCTTACACACGTAACACACGTAATGCTTCTGATGAACAGGACGTATTTATTGAGCCTGATAGTGGGTTGTCTTTGCTTGGCTACGTATTCACGAATGAACAGTTCGTCAACCAGCTTACCCGGTTCTTCCCAGACGTGGCTACATTTAGGTACGCTTCTAACAAAGGCCCAACAGAAGACGCCAGCTATGACCGCCCGTACTACAACGTGTTCAATCCGTCACCTCTTCGTACACCTAACCCAATCACAAAACAGTTTGGTGTTGAGCAACGTCAAAGTCAGACTGCTATTCAGGAAGAAATGGCTAGGCTACAACTCAGGGAGTTTGAACTAGGTCGTATTCCTACAAACAACCCTGTTGTAGACATACAGGCACGTGAGTTTTTAGCAAAGAACATTGACGAGTTGTACAACGACTTCCTTCAACAACCGATTGGAGATACACGTCTTCGTTACGCTGATCTGAACAACGAGCAAAAGGCAGAAGCACTTACTATCTGGATTGGACAAATAACTTCCGCAGCATCGACCTTTGTTTCAAACACACTGGACAAAAGGATTAACTCCAGTAACCTTGGAGAAGTAAGGGATGCCGCTGGATTTGTGCGTAATACGTACATAACCTACGCAGCTAATGGTGATGGTCTTGAGTGGCTCGACAAAGCAGCTAGTGAATTGTCTGGTGGTGTTGTTAGTTCTGCTAATGACTTCTTGGGTCAATCAGAAACTCTAACTGAAGAACTTACTAATCGCCTAAGACTGATGACAACCGCTAAAGGTATGCGAGAAACAGAACCTAACTTCTCTCGAACCCAGATAAGTAGGGCTGCTAGTAACTAAAAGAAAACCCCCAGTAGTAATACCGGGGGTTTCTCTTTGTCTACTGTTTAATTTCCTTGCTGCGCTCAACCATCAAGTCTGCGTACCGGTAGGCTTCTTCTACTATTTCCTCTGCCCGTCCGTACCTTGCTGCTGACAGAAGTCCTGCTAGTGCTGCACCTGCAAAGTAGTTTCGTAGTGTAACCTGACTGTTTATATCAGGTACTTCCTTACGGTTCTTCTCAAAGAACTCCTTTGCTTCCTCCTCAATAGACTTTGCAGTTGAGTTGCTTGCTCTACTTCGGGTTTGTTTCATTATAGTCCTTCCGCTAGAAACGCTACGATCCACTGCTTGCAAAGATCAGAGCGTACAATGTCGTCTGTTGTAAACTCAATAACAGGAACAGGTATCATATGTTTTTTAGCAATATGAATTGCACTACTTAGTCCACTGGTGTACCCAAGGTCAGACTGCTGGATGTCACCATTAAGAATTACTTTACAGTTTTGTCCAACACGAGTCAAGAACATTTTCATCTCGTGTGGTGTAACGTTCTGTGCTTCATCTAGAATAACAAACGCATCTTGAAAACTACGACCACGCATTGTTTCGAATGGTGCAATCTCAATGTTACCATTCTTAATGCCAGTCTCTACTGCACCCTTACCCATGTTCCAATGCAGTACCTCAAGCACAGGCATAACCCAAGGCATCATCTTCTCTTCCATAGTACCGGGAAAGTACCCAATGCTTTTACCGGCAGCTACGTTAGGTCTCGTGATAATAATTTTGTCTATCTGTTTGGTAGTGTATAGGTTGCTTGCATACGTAGCAGCAATGTACGTCTTACCTGTACCCGCTGGCCCCAAGACTACAACTTGACTAGACGACTTGATAGCCTCGATGTACTCAGCTTGTTTATCGTTCTTTGGTAGCAGGGCTGTTTGTTCTTTCTTTGCTGCACCTTCATAGTTTGTTTTACGTCGTGTTGTTCGCTTGGGATCGTCAAACATTACAGTCGTTCCCCTTCTACTTCGGCTACAAGACTATCGTAAATGATTTGTAGGTTTCCGACCAGTGTTTCGTTACTACTAACTTGGGTACACCCGACCTGCCACATGACGCCGTCAGGTAGTTGATCATTAAACATTGTATCAGCAGCAATTGCACGAGCAAAACATGTACTAAGTCTTTGTTGTTCTAGTGGTGGGTAGTTAGGGTCCATGAATACGGTTCCATTGGCTACAAAGAATACGTACAAAAAGAATTGTTCCATTAGCCTAGTCCTTTCAGTTGTGTTAGTATTGCTTCTCAAAGTCTGTCTGTATCTTGTCTGCCATCACTCTTCTTTCTCCTGAAATTGTGGGTCGTCAAGTAGGCTCTGAAGGTACTGCCGTGTAGCAGTAATACCAATTACCAACCGCAATACACGTACACCATAGTAAATAATCTTACGGGTATCGTACTCAACTGAAGTACCGTTCTTATCACCCCACCTACATAGACCCTTGAAGATGTCCTTTAGATGAATACCGTACTTACCCCATTTGTGTTCAGCGAGGTACTCCATCATGTCGTTAGTTGTAATCCAATCCTTGAATGGCATGTCGTAGTATGCTGATGGTCCACCAGCAGTCTTAGTTTGTTTTTCTTTCATCCAATCAAGTCCTCAAATTTAGGTTCACCGTTGATGTCCATTGGTACGTTACGTCCATCTACTGTAACGGTGTACCTGTCTCCTGCGTAATACGCACCGTACCACGCCATGATATTAGATACGTCACTCATCCTAGTTTCAAGGACAGTGTTTCGTGGTGTACCTTTGTCAGCATTACTAAAGACAAGCCGTACCATTTGTGTGATCCCTATACAAAAAAGCCGCACCCTATACCGTTAGTATATAGGATACGGCCAGTTGTTTTCAAGTACTACTTACTCACATGATCTAATGAGTTGTCCTGAGTTCTCGTCAAACTTCAACTCACATGCCCCACCTTCTTCTACTTGCCCTTCTTCAGTAGCAGTAAGGACACTACCGGTCACATCGTTAGGCCGGTACGTTGTGCAACCCTTACAGCCTGTATCGTAGGCTTGCATGTAGACTTCCTTGAAGTCATCAAAGCTGATGTCCTCTGGAACGTTGACAGTCTTAGAGATAGAACTATCAATCCAACGTTGTGCTGCTGCTTGCATCTTAATGTGGGCAGACGGATCAAGTGTCTGTGCCGTGACGAATGACTTAGGCAATGGGACACCTACGTTATCACGCTTCCACTTAGTAACCCCGTAGTCCTCAACAAGTTCAGTAATCTTGCTTCCGTCTTTCTGCATTACCTTGCGCTCATAACTCAAAGCGAAGATAGGTTCGATACCAGACGACACGTTACCAGCGTACAAACTAATAGTACCTGTTGGTGCGATGCTTGTCAGCAAAGCATTACGAATACCGTGCTCCTTGATTTGCTGCCGGATATGCTTAGGCATACCACGCATGTTCTTCGTGGCAAGGTACTTGTCGGCATCAAACAGAGGGAAAGGACCCTTCTCTTTTGCAAGGTCAATAGAAGCTTGGTACGCTGCAACAGCAATAAACTTCATGACTTTGTCTGTCCACTCAACCGCCTCGTCAGAGCCGTACACAATACCCCCAAGGGCCAGTGCGTCTGCAAGTCCAGTGACACCAAGGCCAATACGACGTTTGTTCAGTGCCTCTTCCTTTTGCTCTGGCAGTGGGAACTTCGACACGTCAACAACGTTGTCCATCATACGCACAGCAATACGTACCGTGTTCTCTAGGCTACGGTAGTTGATTGTGTAGTCATAATTAAGAAGAGCAACGAGGTTAATAGAACCAAGAAGACAAGCACCGTAAGGTGGAAGCGGCTGTTCACCACACGGGTTTGTAGCAGCAATCGTTTCACAGTAGTTGAGGTTATTCATCTCGTTGATACGGTCGATAAAGATCACACCCGGTTCAGCGTAGTTGTAGGTAGACAGCATGATCTTGTCCCAGAGAGACTTAGCTTTGATCGTCTTATACACCTTGCCGTCGAACACAAGTTCGAAGTCTTTGTTTTCACGAACAGCATCCATAAACTTATCGGTTACCAGTACCGACATATTAAACATACGCAAGCGGGCAGGATCACGCTTAGCTTCGATGAACTTCTCTACGTCAGGATGGTCACACCGCATCGTTGCCATCATGGCACCCCGACGTGTACCAGCAGACATGATTGTGCGACAGGACGAATCCCACACATCCATAAAGGTAAGCGGACCGGAGCTATCTGACGCCACACCCTTAACTTCAGCGCCCTGTGGACGCAACGTAGAGAAGTCGTAGCCAATACCACCACCTTGCTGCATGGTCAGGACTGCTTCTTTCAGCCCGTCGTAGATACCAACAAGACTATCTGGAATAGTACCCATCACAAAGCAATTGAACAGTGTCACATTACGCTCACCAGTACCAGCACCTGCGTTGATGCGACCGGCTGGAATAAACTTAAAGCTTTCGAGTGCTTCCTCAAAGGAGGTAGCCCACCGTGTACGTTCTGCGGGGTTCTCTGCTTGTGCCAAGGCGTTAGCCACACGCGCCCAAGTGTCATGTACTGTCATGTCTAGTGGTGTACCGTCGTACTTCTTGAGGCGGTACTTCATGTCCCACATCTGTTCTGCAATAGGTGTACGGAATACGTTGTGGTTGTACTGTGTAGTCATTCTTTAATTCCATCTACAATAGTGTCAATATCACCCCTCGTGATACCGATGTCTGCAAGGTCACGATTAGACATAGCCTCAAGTTGCTTACGAGTTTGCCTCTTCTTCCTGTAAAATTCCATCCGGTCCCACACTGACTTCCTTCGTTGTCCATTGGTTAGGCCAACATCGCTCGCCAAAAACATCTGCGTCTTCCTTTGTGTCAAACAATTTAATATCAGTCGTAATATTGTCCAGTGTCCACAACGTAACCTTCTCACGCTGCGGACCTTGTTGGATTGTTACCCCGACAATCCACTTGGTTTCAGTTGTCATCTTTTGCTGCCTCAATGATAGCCTTGATGTCAGGAGCCTGATAGTTTGGACCCTTGATAATCTTACCATCCTCACGACGGATAGGTTTACCATCATCATCTAGCTTAGACATATTGGACGCATGGACAGCAAGGAACGCTTGGTTCAAAACCTTTTCTCCATAAAACTCCTTAGCTTCAATCTTAGACTTCTCAAGAAACTCTGCGATCTCCACTAGTTTCTTACGGTCTTCATCCAAAAGAAGGTCTCCTGTAAACTGGTTGGTAGTAAGTGCCAGACCAGCAGCCACGTAGATACTGTCACACACTTCCTTAAGGTACTCTGGGGTGCCAACTTCTTCTGCCTTGATTTCAGAAGCTTCCTCATGACATAGACTAATCCAAAGACGTGGGTCTAGCGAAGCTTGGAACTTGTAGATAAATTCGCCTACAAGATTGAGTGGAGTTATTACTTGTTTTTCTTCAGTCATTAGTCTGCTTCCTGTACATTTACATCAATTGGTTTCATGTCGTCTACATCGTAGAGGACAGCGCGGATGAGGTCCTCTATGTCTGCTGAAAAGAAGTCACTGTCTGACCCAAGAAAATTGGCGTCAAGATCGACTTCCACTAGAATTGTTACCTCATATTTCATACTGTTCTCTACTGCCAAAGATTGCTAGTTATACTTTAATGGTGGTGTTTGTCAAGTTCTTCCTGAATACTGCCTTCGTATTGCCTCAAGAGAAACAAACTGTACTCCGTATAGACCATCCGATATACCGCGCTTGATGACAACCCCTTTCCACCAACCATCGTTCGATTGGCCAGCCCAACTTTCTGAAGCACCCTTGTAACACCCGGCGACAAGACCGATAGCGCCTTGACCGCCCGTATTGTCGTGGAAATAGATGTCACGCTTGTGACTATGACCAACACTGACAGAACGGAGACGGCTCCTGACCAAGGTGTAACCGTGGTGAATGCCAGAAATAGCGCGAGGACTGTTGCCACTAGTGATGTAGTGAGCGTAGTCCACGCCGTTGTAACTATGTATCTTAGGTGCGCCGTACTCGTACTCGTGGTACTCGTCGAACCAGCGGTTTGTTTCGAGATGCTTGAACGAGATGCCATACTTTGAACCTTCAATACGTGGATCAATTGAGATTGCTTTCTTGATCCTATTCTCGTGGTTACCTTCAAATCCGTAGAACGCTGGCCGTTTCTTACGGTTCTTCTTGAAGAGATGTCTGATACGTTCTTGGCTGTCGTTGTACGCGTCGATGTCACGCTCGTAGTTCTCAGCCACTAGGTTTGTAGGCTTGCCACTATCGTACATGTTCAGGGATCGCATGTCAGCGCCGTCACCTAGATCGACCACGTAGTCTGGACGTAGGTCGTATAGGAACTTACCCAACCAAGTGAACCGCTCGTTTGATACACTTGGATCGGCATGTCCACAACTAAATACAACTGCTGTTGGTTCACTCATGTTGGTTACCTTCTGTGATTTCAGTTAGCTGCACAGTAATATAGTGTAGCAGTTCCTCAAGACGTTTCTGGTTGTTACCTATATGGTCTATAGCACCAGCTTCCCAACCTGCTTTGAAAGCATTACGTTGTAGTTGGGCGGTATTCCATTGGTCGTCTAGAATGTAATCATCATCTGCAAAGTAACCGTACTCACCCCGAAACCAGTCATCAAAAGCTTCATCCATTTGGTCCACCGTTCCTATCTGCCATCATGTTAAAGAAGTACTCAGCGTCTACTATAACCATTGGCTTCCGATTGTTAGCCTTGGCTACAACAACTGGCTCGTGACCTTTCTTACAGTTAGCTACTGCCTGATCGTACCACTGGTAGAAAACCATCTTTGCGTATGACTTGCACTCAATTGAAAGAGGTACCACCCGCCTAGCTGCTGGACTAAGCTGGAGGTCCTCACCACCTGCCCCCATAGATGTAGACTTTACGTCGTCAGGTTCAAGGTCATAGACCAAAAGAATATAATCACGTACCCATTGTTGCAGCTTACGGCCCTTAGCTTTGGCGGATGATGTCTTCATTATGTAACCTATTAGTTAAGATCGAATGTCATACCAAACGATACAATGCCATCCACGTAGTTGCCGGGTGTAGGAATGTACTGTACGAACGCAGGTCCTAGCCTACCTTGAATACCAGCCATCGGTAGAATATCTGGACGTGACGTATCGAAGTAAGTTGATAGACCAGCGAACACATCCACCGAATAGTTCTCACCACGAAGGATGGGATACGCAACACTAACAGCTAGTGATGTCTTGCTGTAGCTATTGATATAACCACCGACAGTAAAGTCCAACATGGACTCTTCCCATGTAAGGAACACACCGGGATTGATTTCGTTGAACTCATAGACTGTGTTAAGGTGTTTTGATCCAGCCATTACATACACCCTGTCAGGTCCGGCGGATGCTAGTGTTGGGATAAGAAGTGCAAGTGCTAGAAATAGTTTAGTCATCTGTTTTTCTCCAGTAAATACCCAGAAGGATACGTTGTGTGAACCTATGGAAAGCGTTTGGTTTGCTAGTGGGCCAGAAGACTATGTGACTGTCTTTGCCTAGTGACCATACCCAACCGCAATCTTTGTACTCTTGGAATTGAATTGTAGTTGCTTGTACTGTTATATCAGTTGACTCTGTTGGGTCAGTCATACGTCTGGTCCTTCTACCAAAGCCTTAGCTGCTACAGGATAGTACTCCTGCAAATGTTTGTATACTTCCTTAGCTACGATACGTGCTTCGTACTGTGCCTCTGGGTGTAGGCGTAGAGTACACATCTTAGCGAATGCCCCTAGTGTACCGCTCCAAGTCCATTCAGTCATAGTCGATTGTGGTAGCACCATACGAGCCTGTTCCGGTGCACATCCATCATAGATCATCTGGTCATACAAGTCTAAAACTGCATACATAGTCTTATCCAGATGCCCATAGTCAGGTTGCCATGTACCTTCACTTCCCTGCTTCTTATTGGCACTCTTACCACGCCATACATCAGGCACATAGAACTCTATACCATCCGTGATATAGCGACGAGAGAACTCAGACATAATCAGGTACTCATGCTTCACAAGTTGCGCCCTGACAAAGATAGGTGCCTTGACCTCAAAGCTAATAAATGTATGGTTGAATGGTGTGTCGTGTGTAGGTGTATTACGCCACTGCCAAAGCATCTCTGTTAGTTCTTTGGTATGCTCTTCTGTATCTGGTGCAGGTACTTGGCTAACAAAATAATCGAAGTCGTCTGCTGTCATACCACGAGCAAGAAACTCAAGAAGTCGTTTGTCTTTAGGTTTAAGCTTGTAGAACACTGTACCGCTGGTAGACTCGTCGTACTCCTCGTAACCTTGAGATTCCAGTACTTCTTTTGAGGGTCCATCCATCCAGTGAGACAACTTAAAGTCCCAATCACTACGAGTATTAAACGAACGCCTAGCAGCATTGACAATAGACAAGTCACTACCGGCTGGTGTTACATCTGGGTTTAGTTGTACAACTATTTTAGGCATACGTTTCCACCTTGTACCCTTCCTTCAACAACAAGTCTTGGATCATCGTGTCCATCCACGTGCTTGTCGCCTTGCAGACTAGCTTGCCTTCTAAGTAAAAGTTAACACATGTAGCATGTTTGATATGTCGTTTGATAATCATTCGGGTGGCTCCCACATTTGATTGTCGTACCGTCTCAGCCAGAGTAGCCTCGCGTTCTCTAGCACACGGTCGAAGTCTCCGTTGTAAGCGTTGACTACCTCAAGGTACATGTCGTACTCCGTCGTGCAGTCAGCAAGTATCTTGGCAGCTTTAACAGGACCAACACTACGTAGACCAATGATGTTGTCCACAGTGTCACCTGTTAGAACCTGTGAGTAAAAGAACTTCAAGCCCTCCCACTCTGATACCCGGCTCCAATCGTTTGTATTAAAGTTGTAGTGCAGGCATGGTACTTGCAACATGTCCTTGTCGATTGACGCAATGATTGACTTAGGGCCTAGCTTAGTGGCTGCAATAGCCATGCCGTCGTCAGCCTCCTGATGTACTTCCTTGACTGCATCGTAGTTGTCAATCAAGTACGCCTTAAGGTGTGTCAGTAGGCTTGGCCTTGCGTCTGGCCTGTTGCCTTTGTACTTGTGAGTAACACCAACCTCATTCCTGAAGTTGGTGTCACCTGTTAAGTAAACTGTGTAGTCGTCCACCTCTACATCAGGTAGGCACTGGTACAGAATCCAACTCATTGCCTTGTCTACCTGAACCTGACCAAGACGCATGTCGTTCATAGACTTAGGTGAGCAGGCAGCACGGTATGCCACAATGTCACCGTCGATAAGCAACTTGCCTCGTTCGTCAGCATGTGGTGGTTTGTCTAGCAGCATACCGTGGTACTTCCTTTACACATCAGAACGGAATTTCGTCGTCTAGTACTTCACGTTTCTGAGTTGCTGGTTTAGGATCACGTGGTTTAATGAAGTCAACCACCGCCTTGTCACGTGCAGCCTCACCACCAGTACGATCCTTGAAGAAACTGGTTGGACCAGCACCACCTTCACTTGCGTAGGGTACATGTTCGAGTACTTGGATAGCCTCAAGGCGAGTACCCTTCCCGTTCTTGCTGTCGTAAACCTGTGACACAAGCAGACAGACACTGCCGTTACCAATCAGCCCGTCATCCTCAAGAGACCAAGGCGTAGCATCAGGCTTAGCAATCTTGGGTGGACCACCTGCCCATTCCTTACCGGGTACAGTATGTGCGCGGCGTGGTTTATACAGCCAGCCCGGACCATCTGGATTTGTTTCCAGCTTCTTACGGCAACCTGCTGCCTCAAGCTTAGCTTTCTCCGCATCGTCAATAATTTGGGTGATCGTGTAGAACCCATCCTTGTTGTCATCAAAGGGCGGGAAGTCACGGTTCTGCTCAAACACCTTGGCCCAGATGGTGGGACCTTCGGTTGTAATATAATCAGTAGCCATTATGAACTCCTTCGTTGGCTTGAACCTAACATATAGGTTCGTTAGTTTGGTTAGTCAAGTAGTCTATTGCTTCTTTCATGTTATCTTTGCTATCTTGGAAAAGACCAAGACCCCTGTTGCAGTTAGGGCAGAGCAACCCTCGTATCTTACCTGTCGTATGACAGTGGTCTACCACAAGTAGAACGTTGTGGCACTCCTTTAGTTTGAAACCCGGTCCCTTACAGATAGCACAGACACCACCCTGCTTTTCGTGGAGGACATTGTAGTCGTGTAGTGTGATGCCATACACTCGCTCTAAGTAACGGCTAGCTTTTCCTTTCTTTGAGCAATCTTCAGAACAGTACAGGTTGCACGGCGAGTTGGGTGTGAACTCAACAGAGCATTGCTTACATACTTTAGCTTTGAAGTAACCTTGCGGCCAGTCACTACCCTTACTAGTCCACTCTTTTATAGTAACGTTGTACATAGTCGTACCCTTGTGTATCTTCTATCGTGTGGAAGTTATACCACCTTAGAAGAAGTTAGTCAACTACTAACGTCTTAGTGGGTTTCAGACCAGTTCCTACCTACGTTGGATTCGATGTCCAGCGGGCAGATAAAACCAAGGTCTACCCCGACATCACCGATGGCCTTCTGTTGTAGTGTAACCAAGTGGTCAGCGTCTTCTTTACTCGTTACTTCTACTTGAACTTCGTCATGAATAAAACCTACCATCTTAAACCTAAGCCCATCCGCTCTAGCTAGTTTATGCCATAGCAATAACCAGTGTTTCATAACACACGCCTCACCGTTCTGTAGAATACCTGCTAACGTTTTATGTTTACTTGGCACTGGTACCTTCCTTCCATCGTACCCTGTAAAGTAACCTTGGTCAGCTATGTAGGGTATCAGTTGGTTCTTAAGAGGACGAAGGCCACCAATGCTGTTCTCAAAGTTATCACGTGCAGTCGATGCCTGTCGTTCGTTGACGCGAAGTATGCTTGCTGTCTTTGCTACCCCGGCATTCAACAACCAGCTATAAATAAATGTCTTCGCATCGTCCCTCGTAATGTGTTCAAGACCAAGGGCCTTTCTATTAAGATTATGAATGTCAGTCTCATCCTCCTTCTTACCCTCTAGGATTGCTGTCATATACTCCTTCTCATTGAAGTGCCGCACAAGATAATCTGCAAGAACACGTAGCTGAATACCAGCCGCGTCAGTACCGACTAGGTAGTTACCTTCAGAAACATTCCAACACGAACGCAGGCTACTGTCATACTGTTGTTTGATTCTATGTACGGCTGACTTAGGCTTGCCGTGAAAGGGTGACGCAATGTTTGCAGTGTTGGGGTCCTTGTGTGAACACCTACCTGTCCACGCCCCGATACCAAGTATGCTACCATGTATCCTACTGTCGTCCTTGACCTGCCCTATCCACTCGACTAGGCTGCTTCTCCTTCCTTCTAGTGTCAACCACTGGGCTAATGCTCTTGCACCTTCAGGGGCGCTCTCAGGCAGTGTCAGCAGGTTGTCTTCTGATACCGTCCACCCATACCGTAGGTGCCTGTCACGCTTCTCGTTGTAGTCCTCCTGTGTCATGGGTTGTCCTTTGTCTGTAGCCTTGTCGCCTACCCGTAGTCTTGTGAACTGTTGGTGCGTCTTGGTCTTCTCGAAAGGTTTCCACCCGGCATCCCATAGTACATCAATACGATCCTGTGGGCTACCCGGATTGAAGTTCTTGTAGTCATAACAAATCAACTCAGTACCATCAACAGACTTGTTACACAGAGCGTACTTGGCCTTGGCGTTTGTAACCGTAGCCATCTCTGTACCATCCTTCTTCTTACGGTACTGGATACGGTTAACTTCTGTCAGCTTAGGCGGGTAGTCAAACTCAAACTGCTCTTGCAGCTTGTCCATGTTAGCTTGAACAGATGTCAGTAGTTGTTGTGCCTTATGTGTATCGAAGTGGAAGCCGTAGAACTTGGTGCGTTCTAGTTCGATCTGTACATCATGTTCACAACGGATAGCCTTGGCCCAGCTAGGATCATATATGTACTTCTTAAGATGACGAAACAAAGCTTCGGTAAC
>Ga0099847_1000402_pt1 | contig 14775 bp, 13 predicted proteins | sample CB_VirMetaG_2_FD_78178 | JGI IMG/M metagenome (GOLD analysis project Ga0099847, IMG submission 78178) | Freshwater to marine saline gradient viral communities from Chesapeake Bay - CB_1504_2 Viral MetaG | ecosystem: Environmental > Aquatic > Marine > Coastal | place: USA: Chesapeake Bay...
AAAAAATCAAAATTTGTAATATAATTTGAAGGCAATGCTGCCTTACTTGACGATGGTGTTAACGCTGGTTGTCCAGCGGCACCTGTTATTGAACCTGCCATTTTTTTAAGTTTTAGTTTTTAGTTTTTATTTTTTTTACTTCTTATTTTTAGTCCAGAACCATGATCATTACCTACCGCTGTAACACTGAAACCACCTTTACTAATACTTTCAGGAGCTTTTCTAACGGGCATATCCACGTTTTTAGCTTCCTTAGTTATATCACTAACAGCGTCTGCTTTGCCTTGCTCATAAAAGAACTTAGCAAAAGATTCAGAGTTCATAGCAACAGCTAATGACTTATGATATGCAGCAGCATCTTTAATAAAACCATCCTCATTAATGTGCGCATTAATAAAATTAGTTATGTCAGACTGAGTAGTTTTCATTTTATCCACATTTCCTGGATTAAAAACCATTTCCTTTTCTCCTACTTTAAAACCAAAACCTTTGAAATCTGTAGAAAATAATTCGTTAGTTTTCTTTGTAAAATACTCCTGTCTTTTTACATTCTGCTCTTGCATACTGTTCGATTCTTGAACATAATTCTTGTAAGCCTCGTAGTCACTTTGCTCGTCTTGAGAAACGAATGAACTACTTGACTCAAGTGGCACACCATATTGTTCCTTTTGATTGTTTAAATACTTCTTAGCTTTTACAAGTTCTTCTTTCTTAGCTATATTAATCTGTCTCTTCTCCTTATCATCTGCTAAGTCTTCATCATATCCGAATTTATTTTCTAACTCGAATTGAATATCCTCAGCGTCTAAATGTGGTTTAGATTGAGACCAATACTCTGCTAAGAGTTGATCGTTATCCATACTATCATAATCCTTATTAAGGTTTACAAAGTCTTGGAATCCACGACCAGTTTCTTTTTTGAATTTAAGATAAGCGGAAACATCCTCTGGAAGTTCCTCATTACTTTCCTTTTGTTCAAACAAATCATCTAAAGAGTTTATCTCTTTACTGTATCTATTTTTAATAAATGAAAGAACGTCTTCATCTCCGATTTGGTACTCTTCTTTAACTACCTCCTCTTCAATCTTTTCTTCTGACTTAACCTCTTCTTGAGGTTCTTCAGTTTTAATTTCTTCTTCAGCAACTACAGTGGTTTCCTCTTTAGGAGCACTGTCTTCAAATTGCTCTTCATGTTTATCTAATAATTCTTTTTCGATTTCAGCCTTAGACTTCTCTGGAACATTAGACACTTCCTTTACTTTTAACTCTGACATTTTATTTGATTTAATTAATTAAGTACAAAATTAAGGATTTTTTTTAAATATAATTACCTCGGTTCAAACTCCGCTAAGTCAAATCCATCTAAGGAATCTTCATTAGACTCAAAATTTATAGGAGGTAAATTATCCTTTCTTTGTTGTATTAGTTTAGATTGTTGGGTGTTTTGAATAGAAACTCTATTATCTTTTGCAGCTTCTTTCATCTCTTCTCTCTGTACCACAGCTTGAGACTCTATTCCTTTTAATTGCATTTGCATATTAAACTCCACTTGCATAAGTTCTTTCTTAAGAGCAGCCTCTGCATTCATCTTCTCTATTTCAAAAGCAACTTCTGCTTGTTTTACCTGAACCTTAGATTGTGTTTCAGCTTGTGCTACCTGCATTTGAGATTGTGCTGAAGCTTGTGATGACTGAGCATTTATCTGAGCCTGCATCTGCATCTTCTCATTCTCTCTCTCTACATCTTTCTTCTCTTTATTCTTTCTCTTGACTTTTAACAATTGATTAGCCATCTTAATATTCTTAATCTGCCTTATGTCAATTGCATCCTCTAGTGTAATTTGATCTCTACTTAATGCTACTTGTATATTGGCCTCTAACTGAGCCTTCTCTTCTTCATCTGGAGATACTTCAATAAAAATACCAAAGTCGTGTAAGTATAAATCTTTTATATCCTCTAATGTATTTACATTGTATTTACCAATTTGGTTTACAAACTCTTCTCTAGTCGCTGAGTACTCTAATACATCCGAAACTCTACAGGATAACGCCTCTGCTAATCTTCTAGTTATATATAAACTACCATCTAATATGTGTCTTGTAGCTGTATTAGAATTTAAAGCAGCTAACTTTTGTAAACCTACTAAAGAGTTTGGATCAGGAGATGAAGCATCTCTAGCTTCATTTAAGCCTGTCACATCTCTTATCATACTAAGATAATGATTATAAGTACCGATTAAACTAGCAATCTTAGATTGTCCTGAGTTACTTGACAGTTCTTGAATAGGAACCTTACCATGATTGTATTCGCCATCTTGAGTAAAACTTCTACCAATAACACTACCAGTTTGGAAGTACAACCTCAAAGCGTCTTCTGGATTGTATGCAGCACCTGTACCTAAGTCTACTTCATTTAAACCATCTGCATCAATATATACACCATCAGGAACTACTCTTGAGATTACTTGCTGTAGTTTTAAGTGAGTCATTTGAATCAAATCAGCAAACGTAGTCATACGTCTAACTAAAGATTCAACCACTCCTTTGTACATTCTAGGAGCAACGCCAATGTAATTTGGGGTAGCATACTGAGATGCTGATTTAGGTCTAACCATGTTTTTAGCCAGATCCCATTTAAGTAGTTTATTACTACCCAGTACCATAACACCTTCATACCAAACGTCTATTCTTTTTTCTATTTTTTCAAATCTTTCTTCTGCTTGTGGTGGTGGATTAAAAGAATCATCTTTTCTTATAACTTTCTCTCCTCCATTATCCATATACTTTTTCTTGTATACAAACTTCTTGTCTGTCTTATAATTAAAATATAATAAACAAACTACATCCTTTTCAAATAAACTATCTCTATATGGATTTAATATACCATAGTGTCCATACCAACTAGAACTTAATTGTGATATCTCTTCTAAATCATCTTTACTTAAGTCTGGATTTATTTTTAACAGTTCTGTTATAGGAACTCTTTTAACTTCACCATAGTAGAAACAGTCCTCAAATGTTGGACTCTCACTATAGCTGTATACTAAATTAGCTGGATCTACGTAACTTACTTTAATTCCAGCATTAGCTAAGAACTCATGTTTTAACCAACCCATACCAATCGTACAAATATCGTAGTCTACTCTTTTTCTTACATCGTAAAAATGATTCTCTTCAAGTATGGTATTAATAGCTTCTTCTTCTGCTATCTCTATACCAGGTTTGTATTCCAACTGCATGTGAAGTTGCAGTTCTTGATCATCTGCTGGTAAATCTTCAGCACTAGTATTGAAAGCATCAATACCGTATAATTCTTTTGATTGATTTAAAAAGTCTTTAGCAACCATATCAGATTCTATCATCTGCTGGTATTGCATTCTTTGATCAGAAGCTAAAGCATCCTGAGCATATGCCTGAACAGTAAATAATCTGTTAGACATTCCGTTAACTACTATATCAACAAACTTTGGGATTATTGGAACTGGAGTCCAATCTAAATTTAAATAGGAAAGATCTCCATCTATAGCAAGCTCTGATTTATACTTATCTACAGGCTGCTCTCCTCTGGCGTATAGTCTTAGTTTGTGAAACTCTACCCATTGATTATAATATCTACACGTGTTGCCAGTTCTTTTAAACCATTCATACTGAATAGACTGACCTACCTGTAAACCATATTCCTCTGTAGCTTTTTGGCTATCCGTTGCTAATTGATTGGGGAAAGTTACAGGGTTTATTAATACATTAGGCTCCTTCATTTATTTTATAATTTGGCTTATACTACCCTTATTACTATATCTTGCAAAGTTAATAGAAATTTTCGACTCTTTGACAACTGGATTGTATAAATGCTTTTGATTAGCCATTATAGCTAAACCTGAACTAATAGAGGCATCAAACTTAGTTCTATTATTAATATCGAACCTAGCCCAATCCATTAATGTTCTGGTAAAATACATAGACCCCATTTCATCTGGATCTCTATAAGTACCCTCTAAATCCATCCCTACATTCTTTTCTATATATGCTTCTATAGCGGCAGCATGCGCTTGTTTAACGTCTTCTGATGAGTTAGGTATACCACCTAATTCTTTTTCTGAACCAGAAAGTTTATTCTTATGTTTGTCTGGTCTATTCATAGAGAATGCTCTATATCCTCTGTTTTTAAAATGATATAACAACCTAGCTTTGTTATTCTCCACTAGCACTGGCATTCCATAAAACACACAAGCCATCAATACATCCTCAAAAAATATCTCTGCCGTTTGTGGTCTAGCTACATATTCTAAAAAAAACTCATTACTAGGAGCATCATCCATATTAAATTTAGTCATTCCATGTAAAGATCCATTAGAACCTCTGCCCATAACGGTTGCGGATATATCGTATGGATCACAGCCTAAGCTTCCAATGTGCTCATTACCAGGGAAATACTTACCATTCTTGCTTATTACATTGTTTTGTAAATTACTTTTTGGTATCCAAGACAATAAAAACCTACCCGTATTGTTAGGTGTCCATATAACCTTACTATCTTTTATTCCGTCTTTCCAATGGAAACCACCTTTAGTTAAGAATCTATCCTTTATAAGTGATTCATTATAATCTATTTGTTGGTATAATTTAGTTAAATTAAATATAGAAGACTTACTTTCATCTCTAAATGCGTGACTTTCTGTTCGAGGAAACTGTCTGTAAAATTCATTAAGAGCATCGTTGTCAGACTTTAATGATGATACTTCATTCTCCCAGTAGTTAATAACTCCTGTAGATATGTATTCTCCATCTACCCCTACTCTTGGTTTTTTAGGAGTGTCAAATACAGGCATACCAAATTCATCTATATACCCTTCAAAGTTCCACTCCATAGGAATAAACAAGGAATATAAACCACTTCTAGTTTGACCATTAGCATTTCTATCAAACGGATTAGAATCTTCATATAGCTTTTTAAAATTACCACCACCTTTATTTAATGCGTTACAGGTAGATCCCATCATACATTTACCTACTACCTTACTACCTAATCTTAAACAGGTTTTAGTTACCCTCCAGTTGTTTAATATATTGTTTGGTCTTAACCATTTACCAGATTCATCACTAACTAACAGTAATAATTTTTCTCCATCATAAGAGTTGTCATCTGTATTTTTCCAATCAATAGTGGTGTCTAATCCATCTACATCATTGTCATCTTCTTCATACATGTTCTTCTTAGTAATCTTACTAGCTGGAACTCTATATGCTAATTCAGTTTTTGGCTTATCCATACCATCCTGAATAGGTTTAAAAAAGAATGGGTAATGATTAGATATAGGAACTACCTTATCAGTAAACATTTTCTTTGCGTCAGAACCAGTTTTAGATAATATTCCTAACCTAGCATCTCTTGATATAGTAGCTTGATTAACCGTTTCAGAAGAACTCATAAATGAAAAACCAGATCGTCTGTTCTTTAAGTAACACATTCCAAAACATCTTTTATCAGCTTTACAAGCTTCCCAATAAATAAAAAATATTCTATTAGCTTCTCTAAAGTCAGGCAGTCCAATATCAATCTTAGTCCATTGTAAATACATATAATGAGAACCTGTTATATAGGTAGGTTTATTATTGTTCATAAACCAATAACCCTGTTCTCTTATATCAAATTGATTCTCTATAAAATCTACCCACTTATTTTTGAAATCACTATTTCTTCTACTCCAATCAAATACTGTTTTTATCTTCTGTAGTTCTCTAGGGTATTCTTTAGGTTGCCATTTATTATCTCCTTTATCTATTTTAGCCCATTGCTTAGGTAAACCAACCTTAACTCCGTTTATTTCATAAACTTCTCCTAGTGTTCCATCCTTAGATATAACTACTAAATCATATTTTTCGTGATAACCATAGTGCCAAGTCTTAGCTCTATTTTTAGATGACATTACCGACTTAGGAATCGGCTTATTTAAAACTTTATATAAACTATTTTGATCTTCTTTCTGCAAAACCAAATGATTTATTTTTACCCTCTTTCTCAGGTTCTTCTTCAAGCATAGCTCTTTCTGCTTCGATTCTATTTAGTATTTCAAACGCATCAAATATAGCTAACTTCTTAGTGGCTGCTGCATTCTTTAATCTATCTGCTGCTAACTCATCCTCTGGATCGGGTTTTATTATTTCTTCCTTAGCAACTTTAACCAATTGCTTAACAGCCATTTCACCAGCCTTAATAATATCTTCCTTAATCTGTTTAGTTGTCATAAGATATGCAGATGTTTTTAGTAAACATCCTATAAAGCTTATCTCCATCTACATCAAACTCATACTCACTTTCTGGCTGAAAGCTAATTGTATCTCCCACACTCAAACCTTTGGATGTTAATTCTTTATTAATATACTTAATTTTTCCCAATAAGTTTTTATATACGTCATTGTTAACTAAGGTAGATTCTTCTTTTATAATTGGCTCTACAAAACAATAAGGGTCTGGAGCTATCCAATTGTCATCTTTAGGATCTTTGTATAAAAAATATTGATCTCTATCTATAATATATAAATCATCCATAAAAAAAGAAGGACCACTCTTTTCTCTACCCTTCATATCATAATACTTTCTAAAAACATTGTGATGAACAATTAGTATATCTCCCTTTTTTATATCTCCTTTATAAACAACAGGAGTTTCTATTACCACAGCATACCTGTTTGTAGCAGTATGGTCTTCTTGAGAAGAACTAACTATAACATCTACACCACCTATTTCTTTAGTGTGTTTATACCTAGTACCGCCTAGTGGTTTAATTAAGAAATGAAAAGGAGATCTCATTTTAAAAGTCTACAAGATACTCTATAGATACTGGCATATTCTTGCCAAACTCTTTCCATAAGAAAACCTCAGTACCATTATCTATCCATATCTTATAGGCTCCATCTGGTTCCATTCTAATATGGTGTATTTTATATGATCCTCCTAATATAGACTGACCTACTAAATAGTGCATTGAGCTTGACTTATAGTCAGCACCTACAGATATCTTTCTGATTATCATGACAATTCGCCAGTCTCAAGATTTACTTTCTTTTCTCCGTACTTTTCAGTCATTTCGTTTTGTGTATTCTGTAGTTCTGACGAAACAGTTTCTACTTCTTGCACTAAAACTTCTTTCCTTTTGTGTAGTCTAGCAACAGCTACCTCTATGTCTCCGATATCTAATCTAGCGTTGAACAACCTAGACTGCAAAGATTTGAGCATCTCTGCTTCTTCTTTTTTCATTTTATCCATTTGATTTAATTTAATTAACTACAAATATAGTTATTTTTTTCAGGAACCACAGCCTATACAGTCAAAATGAGAATCTTCTGGTTTAACTCCTTTCATCTTCATTTCAAGGTTGTGTATTTTATCTTTAATATCCATGTCTTTAAACATATCTCCAGTAAGCTGTGACTTTAATTCTTCTATCTCTTTCTCCATCTTAATTATCTTTTCTCATTGATGAGCCAAAATAAAAACTAAAGATACTCAAAGTTATACCCTCACAGAGACCGATTAAAGTATAGAATGTTTTTTCATTATGCTCTGGTATAGTAATATAAACTATGGCGTATACTAAAAACACAAAAGTACCTAACCCAACTAAACCAGTTAGATTAAACATAAAGTCAAACTTTTTAACCTTAGCTATCTCAACCTCTCTTTTTCTAGCAGAATCTCTATCAGCTACTTCAGTCTTGTATGATTCAATTAACTGATCGTGTAACATCTTTTTAGTTTCTGGATCTATAGAATCATCTTTATCAATTAAGTTCTTTACAATTCCTAATGCCCCTTTGTCTGGTAAGATATCTCCAACTACATCTAAAATATTTGGTGCTTTGTTTTTTAAAAACTTACCAATCTTAGTATCTTTAAATTTCTTTTTTTCACTCATAAGACTTGTATTTAGTTTTACCCTTGCTATTTTTATAAGCCACTAGTATTTGTTTTCTTTGTCCAAAGTCAGTGTCGTAACTAACGTGTACCCAGCTTGGGTTTTTGTCATTACCAAATTCCCATATCAATTGATCAAAGTCAAGGTTATCTTTTATGAAGTTAAATACCTCTGCATTAGAAGGACCACTTTTATAATCCATATCAATATCTATAGCCTCACCTCTACAATGTTGTGAGCTTGCTACATACTTTCCTTCAATGTACCTGTGAGCACCACCTATAGCCTTATTAAGCTCTTCACTTCTATATCCGCTGCTTATGTGTATAGGAACTCCAAAATGATTTCTAATCGGCTGAAATATAACATTGGCTAAGTCTATCATATTCTCCATATGTTCTTCAGTAGGTTGATTTGAAATACCGTTTCTTTTAGCGGTATTACTTTTAGTCATTTCAGATAAGCTTAGGTTTTTTGAAAGCTTCATTTTTTAATTCTATTTTTTGCAGTTAACAATATTCTTTCTTCCATCTTAGCAACCTTTACCTTAAGCTGCATATTTTCTTTTATAAGTTCGTCTATTTTTATTTCTAGGTTGGATATCTTTTGGGTAAGCATTACGATATGATCATCTTCTTTCTTAGCGTTGATGTCTATCTTTTTCTTAATTATGTTCCATATTTCCTTAACACCTAGAGCTGATATTAAAGCTATTAATAATCCATCCTCCATATCATTTACCTTGACCACGATATGTTTTTTTATACTTCACCTGAGATTTAGACGCATTCTTAGAATGCACCCCAGGTCTCTTGGTAGTTACCTTCTTTCTGTAGGACATTACTCTCCAGGTCCAGCGTTAGGATCTGTCCAAGCTGCTGTAGCCATTAAAGCTAAAGCTTCTTCGTGATTCATTGTTGAAACAGGCACTAAAGATCCATTAGTAATAAATGAAGGTTCCACTTGATAGGATAATAATCCTTGAGTGTTTGCTAAGTTTCTACGCATTGTTTGCGCACTTGATTGGTTTACTTGACTGAATAGAATTGCATTCGTATCATCAAGGTTAATTACAGCATATATTGTTGACATTTTATTTTTTTTACAAAGTTAATAATTTTTTACGATGATATATCCGGTACGCTAGATGTTTTATCATCAGCTGCCATATTAATTGAAAAAGCGTTTTTAGTTGAGTTAGGTGCGTTGCCTTGTAAGTTAGTTGGTATATTCATACCTGTAGCTATACCATTCGCTGTAGAACCTGGGCCGTTGCCTACTAGTTCTGTACCACCCATACCATCACTAGTTCCATTGTTACCACCACTACCTAAGTCTGGGCAGATCCAGTCGTTTCCATTGTAATAGCTATCACCCGCTAAGCTCCACCAAGATACTGGTGATAAACTAGAAATATTATTTGGAACACCACCGTTGTATATTGTCAATATTTGATCTTGGGTTAATTCTGAGTTCCATATGGCTACATTAGAAAGGGAACCACTAAAAAAAGCGTTATATGCTGTTACCCTATGTCCTATTCTTAAATTCTCTGTATTAGTTAAATTTTGTGAAGAAACTGTTTGAGTGTCTTTTATTACATTATCGACAATTAATTCAAATACATCACTTGTTCTTTTTAAAATAATATTGTGCCAATTACCATCATTAACAGTACTTGCACTATTTAAATCAATGCTACCATTATTAGCATAAAAATTAGGTTTCCCATTTGTAAGGATTTGTAATGACCAGTTACCAGCATTTGAAGGGTTTTGTTTGCAGGCTATGGTTCTGTGTTGTGACGTAGTTCCTGTTGTGTTGACCCAAGATGAAATAGCAAAATCATTAGTTCCAAAGTCAAAAGAATTACCACTTGATACTTCTATATAATCACTACTTCCATCAAAATTCATACTATAACTACTATACGGAATACTACGAGTTAAATCAGAGTTAACTAAATTAGCTGTAGTCATACCTGAGCTAGTACCGTTTAGTACAGATACATTATTGTTAACTAAATTAGATTCTGTCATTCCTGAACTTACACCTATTTCTGTACTTACAAAAGTATTTACTTTAGTAGCTCCGTTATTAGTACCGTTATTACTTCCTACGCTATCTTGTATGCCTGTAGTTAAGTTGTTTAACTTCCACCAAGATACAGGTGAACTTGATATACTTGTTTCAGGTGTTCCGTTGTTGTAAAGTGCTTGGACAGCAGTTAAATCTAAAGTTGTGTTAAATATAGCAATATTTGAAAGTTCTCCATTGAAATCTTTAGTTGCCGCTGTATATCCTGTACCTATCCTATTTAAAGGTGCACTTGCATTATATGCCCAACCAGTTGGAGAAGTAACAGTAATCGTAGTATCTACATTATCAACATAAATCTTATAAGTTGTTCCTGTTCTTGTAGCTACCATATGATGCCACTCTCCATCATTAAAACCAGTTCCTGCATTTGTAGCCCAAACACTACCTATAGCAAACCCAACTCCTGTATTACTTGTAAACCCTAAAGTCATTGCCATTTTATCACTAAATCCAGCAATTTCCAACATTGCTAAAGCGTTACCACTGGCATTACTATGTCTAAACCATAGAGATACACTAAAATCGCCCCCAAAAACATCTAAAGAACTGTTTGTTCCTAAATCTATATAATCATTATCTGCAGCAACAAAATCTAAAGCACTATCAAATCCCGCAGGATAAGCTTGATTTTCAACTTCCCAATTACTACCATCCCAAATTTCGTTGTTATTTAGCTTGTACCATCCTTTTAGGTTAGCGGCTTGTGGTTGTACACCAGTGTAAGGAATACCGTTGTTATAAAGAGTTGTAACATTAGCAGCTGATAGTCCTTTATTCCAAAACTGCACGTTACTCATATTACCGTCCATCTCGTCGTTAGCGTAATCTCCAATTCTATTAACTGTTGAAGCATTATAATTAATTGAAGATACAGAAACATTTCCTTCGTCAACATTGTTAACATATATTCTAGCAATAGAACCATCCCACGTGCCTACAACGTGATACCAAGTATCTTGTACAACTGCAGTTGGTCGTGTAGCAATTTTCCAACTACCATCATTAATTAAAAAAGCAATTTTATTATTACCATCTTTCCATATAACATATCCATCATAACCACTCGCACTATTAGCACTAAATAAACCTCTAGTATTACCCATTGCTGCAGCAGAAAAATTAACCCATAAACTTATGGACATTTCGTCAGTAGGCATTAAAACACTATTATTTGTTCCTATATCAATATACTGTGTGCTTGATTCAACAAAGCTAAAACTCTGTGGATATGCTGAATTTGCATCTGCTATTTGCCAATCACTACCTAACCAATTAGCGTTTTCAACATTCATTTTATACCAAGCTTTTAGATTAGCAGCTTGTGGCTGTGTACCTGATAATAATGGAACACCGTTGTTATAAAGAGTTGTAACATCTGAAGCGCTTAGACTTGTTGTCCATATTTGGGTATTAGAAATTTTACCATTAAACTTTTGAGTAGCTGTTCCGAAATTGTTCATAGCTCCTAAAAAGAAAGGATAAGTAGTTTGTTCTCTATAACCATCATTAGTCTGTACTTTTAAAACACCATTTTCATATAAATAATAATTTGCATTTGTATCTGTTACTTTTTCTATTATACCTACAAAATGTGTCCACTGTCCAGTAGTGTAAGAAGCAGAGCCTGCAGTAGTATCATTTCTAATACCTTTAAAATTAGGTGTTAAATCTTTTGTGTAAACACCTACAACGTACTCTCCATTCTGTAGTCCAAAATTTCTAATTTGATAAGGATTTGTAGTGCCAGCACCAAAAAAAGCCATTTGAGTACTTGCATCATCTGTATAAAACCAACAAGAAACAGATAAAGTTCCACTTTGTGTAAGTGTGGTACTTACATAATCATTACTCCCATCAAAATCAAAAACAGTTGCATCTGCCACTGATTCGTTAGGGATCGTCAAAGATGACGAGCTACCAGTACTTGACCCACCTAAATCATAATAAGCTATAGGTGAATTACCCGGTATAACCATAGGGTTTTGTGGGTTAGGCGTAGATCCACCAGCATTGTTGTTAAATAAATAATTTACTTGAGCTTGTGATAGTGCATAATCAAATACTGTAGCTTGACTTAATTTACCCTCCCATTCATTACTAGTTGCTGAAGCACTGTATCTAAAGCTTCCAATAGTAGGGTGTGATATAGTACTAGAATAATAAAAAGTTGTAGCAGCTACTTGAGTAGCGTCAGATACACCGTTTAAATATAAATTTATATTATCACCATCCCAAGTTACACAAGCGTGATACCAAGTAGAATGAGATAAAGTAGTTCCACCAGTTATAGTTGCGTAAGCTCCATTAGTGATACGAAACATAGCTTGTAAATTGTCATTACTATCTTTTCTTAAACTCCAATATCTAGCTCCTCCAGCTTGTCCAGCTCCAATCATCAAAGATATAGCGCCAGCTACAGAACTATTAAAATTAAAAAATATAGATGCTGAAAATTTAGGATTTGATACACTTGTAGAAGTGCTAGATGGTTGGCCCGGTAATAAAAAGGTAGTAGTTCCTAACTGTATATCTTCTATAAATGCGCCGTCAAAACTTAAACTATAGTTATCAAACTTACTCTGATTGCTTTCTTCAGGCATTCGCCACGTTGGTGATGTCCATTTAGTTGCCATATATCTATTTTAATCTCCCATTCTGTACCAAGCTACAGGGGCTGTTAAGTTACTATTATTGTTTAAATCTGCTGCTTTGCCTGTAGTAGACGCGTTATAAATATCTTCTTTAATTTGTTTTGGTGTAAGAGCGTAATCAAATATAGCTACTTCGTCTAAAAAGCCATCTAAAGGAAGGCTGTTATCGTGGTTAGTGCCAAGTTCTATAATTCTAGATTGATAATTTATAGCATATGCAGAGTTACTAGGAAAAGTGTGGTATGCAGATCCATTGGCGAAAGTTTGCCAAGTATTAGTAGATGCTGTTCTAACTAAAACAATATGAGTCCAAGGTTGTAAACCAGTTCCAGAAGTTCCTGGTATATCAGGTCTAGATGCATCATTTGTTATAGATTCTGCTCCAGAATATATAGACAGTTTATTTTGATAAGTGTAAATCAAAAATGCATCGTCTGAACCACTTGTTTGAGTGTTGAAAAAAGTAGAATATTTCAAAGTAGTAGAGTTAACATAGTTATATCTCATCCAAAAACAAATGCTAAAATCATTAGCACCAAAAGTAACGGGGCCAGCTTGAAATTGGGTAATTGCAGCTCTATCAAATGCCATACTAGCTACGTTGTTAACTTGTGCAGGTACGTAACCAGGGATGTATGGATGAACATCACCAGGGATCATATTAATACTTTGTGAGTTAGCTGATGACTCTGGAGCTTCACCTTTACGATCTACAACATCTAAGTTTGTACCAACACCTGAAGCATAACTTCCTGGTGCGTTTGCTACCAGTATAGATGTCTGTGTACCAGCTCCTGTACCATTAGGTGCGCCTGATATTTGATTGGGTATTGTAATATCATTTCCTACAAAGTAAGCATCTTCACCTAATCTCCACCAAGACACTGGAGATAATGAAGTTAAATCAGCTGCATAACCATTGTTATATACTTGAGATATTTCAGCTTGAGTCAATACTTTATTAAACACTGAAAACTCATCTATATTACCATTAAAAAACTCTGAACCATAATTACTTTTTCCAAAAAGAAGTTTTGTTCCTGCTGTAGCCGAAGCACTTCTTCCTTGAGCTGGTGTTCCGTCTGCTACTCCGTTTATAAAAAAATCTTTTTGTCCAGCCTTAACTATAATAGTAACCATACACCAAGCGTCAGTTGGTATAGCTGAATTACTAAACACCTGTGAAGAACCATTCCAATATATTATTTTACCTGTACTTTGCTGTATAGATAAAACAAAATCTACATTACTTCCACTGCTTTTTACACTTGCAATCATTTGATTTGAATCACCTGTGCCGTCCCAATTAACCCAAGTGGAAACAGTGTAGTCGTTGCCAGAAAAGTCTAATATATTTTCATTAGCTCCACAATCTATATAATTATCTGTACCATTAAAATCTAAACTAAAATTACTATATGGTGATTCAAATTGTAAATCGCTTGATACCAAAGCTGTACTTGGTAAAGTGTCACTCTCCCCGTTTAATCTTGGGGTCCATACATTAGTTTGTATTTCTGTAGCACCGTTGTTAGTACCATTATTAGAACCAACACTATCTTGTATTGTTGTATTGTCTAACTTCCACCAAGATACTGGAGATCCAAAAGCAGTTGTACTTGGTTGACCATTGTTATATATAGATAAAGCATCTGCAGCTGAAAGTTCAGTTGTCCAAATTTGTGCATTACTTATTAAACCATCCCATTCAAGTGTAGAGTATCTTCCAATATCTAAAGTGCCAGTGTTGTTTGCTAAAGAAGAAGGAATACTACCACTATATACGGTATATGCAGCAGAACTTCCATCTATATAAAAGTTCAAAGTTCCAGCATTAAAAGTCATTAGTAAATTATGCCATTTACCCGCTGTGCAAGGAGTGCCAGTAAACTGAAATCTATTACCGCTTCCATTAATATTAATTCTTAAGCCATAATTATCACCTGAAGCACTTTTAGTATATACTGCAAAGTGTTTATCTTGATCATCTACAATGCCTTTATTGTCAGCAGCAGTATCTAAATTAAACCAAACACTAAAACTCATTTGTGTAGCGTTGTTTAAATATGAAGTACTGCCAGCTGTTACATAAGCCGAAGTTCCATCAAA
>Ga0099847_1000404_pt1 | contig 14716 bp, 7 predicted proteins | sample CB_VirMetaG_2_FD_78178 | JGI IMG/M metagenome (GOLD analysis project Ga0099847, IMG submission 78178) | Freshwater to marine saline gradient viral communities from Chesapeake Bay - CB_1504_2 Viral MetaG | ecosystem: Environmental > Aquatic > Marine > Coastal | place: USA: Chesapeake Bay...
GGAGCCTGATCCCCAAAAGATGCCACTTACTGAGTCGGACTTTCCGGCAGAGGTTCAAGTGGCATTTTTTATGTTTAGCCTTCTCTCAGATACTTGGGAAGGAATGTCCGGGAGCTATCTAGGCAAAGATTGGGCCCATTGTTCCCAACTTTTTGAGGTATATGAAGTAGAAGATCAAAAAACTACAATATACTTAATGAAACTGTATGAACGAATTTTAATGAATTATAGAGCGGAAGAAGCAGATAGAAAACGAAAAGCAGAAGAGCGTAAAGCTAAAAGCGGTGGAAGTGGAAAAAACTACACCCATAATGTGACCGGCTAATGGCAAAGAATAAGATATCCGTAGACTTAGAAGTCGATGACAAAGGTAGCCTAAAGAAAGTATCTAATAGTGCTGATAAAGCATCTAAAAGTGTAGATAAAGTTGCAAAAGGCTCAAGCACTGCCGACAGGAATTTAAAGGGAGTTGCAGGAGCTTCTTCTAATGCTACTAAAAACTTCTCAAAGATGTCACAAGGCATGGGCGGGGTACTTGGCGCATATGCCAATTTAGCTGCTTCTTTGTTTGCGATTTCTGCAGCCTTTAACTTTTTAAAGTCTGCCGGAGACTTAAAAGTATTAGAGCAAGGCCAAATACTTTACGCAGCCAAAACCGGTGTAGCTATGGGGGCTTTAGCTAAAGATATAATTGCAGCAACAGATGCTCAAATTACTTTTTCTGACGCCTCACAAGCTGCAGCTATTGGTTTAGCCGCAGGATTATCTCAAGAACAGCTAAAAGACTTGGGTAAGGCTGCAAAAGATACCTCTCTTATTCTTGGAAGGGACGTAACAGACTCTTTTAATAGACTAGTAAGAGGTGTCACAAAAGCGGAGCCAGAACTACTTGATGAATTAGGCATTATTTTACGCCTCAACGATGCAAATGAAAAGTATGCAGCAAAACTGGGTAAAAGTGCAAATTCTTTGACGCAATTCGAAAAAAGCCAAGCAGTAGCAAATGATGTCTTAGACCAAGCACGAACCAAATTTAGTGATATTATTGGGGATGATACTGAAGTAAATGTATATAATCAACTAGCTAAGTCTTTTGATGATCTGATACGAAAGGTAAAAGAAGTAGTAGATGTTATAGCAGAGCCTTTTGCAAAAGCAATTACTAAAACTCCTCTACTAGGTGTAGCTGCCCTAGGTTTATTAGTTAAAGGGCCTTTACAGGCTCTTGGGGTTAATTTTGGAGAAATGACAATAAAATCCAAAGAAGCTTGGAAGTCGCAAAGAGCTTACTATACGGACCTAAAGACTCAAGCTGCCGCTGCATCTATTTCAGTACAAGGAGCCACCGATAAATTAAAAGCTCAAGCTGCCCAAATAACCTCCTTAGGATCTAAATCTGCTATCTTGAAAAAACTTTCCGAAGGCGGAGTTCTAAAAGGCCCAGACAGGGCCAACCTCCAAAAAGCTCTTAAAGCCGCAGAGTTGGAGTATAAAGCGTCTGGCGAAATAACAAAAGGAATATTTAAAGGTGTAGATATAGCTATTGTTAGAGACTTTAAACTAGCTATGAACCAAATGGCAGTAGCACAAGAAGGTTTAGTAACAAAAACAAAAATAGTTACTACTAAACTACAGCTATACTGGAATACTGTTAAATTAGGGCTACAAGGGTTAAAAACTGCTGCAATTACTGCAGGAGCATTTATGCTAAATGCCTTTGGATGGATTTCTTTAGCGATCACTTTATTTACTGTGCTAGCTGATTATATGGGCTGGTTTAACAAAGAACAGTCAAAGGCAGAAAAAGCAGCAGAAGCTCTTACAGAAAAGTTAAAAGGATTAAATAAGCAATGGACTAAATTCTATGAAACTCAAAGAAAACTTATGGCTTCAGGTAATACTAGTAGCACTATTATAGGAATCGGTAATCAACTTCAATCTTTAAATATAGAAGAGAATATTACGTCTATCAATAAATTTTTAACCTTAAGGAAAGAAGAAGAACGTTTACAAAAAGATATTAACCGCAGCAACTTAGCAGCTCAGCAAGGAGGTTTTTTTGACAAAAAGATACATGATAGGAATGTTAAAGGTCTTATAAAAATTCAAAAAGGAATTACAGAAGCCATAGAAGAAGAATTTAACCAGTATAAAAAGATGATTCCTTTACTGCAACAGAGAGTTATGCTCACTGATGGAGCAGATCAGTCTGCAACAAATTTGTTAAAAGTTTTAACAGTGGGAGGACCAGCAGAAGAGATAGAGAAAGCAGTTCTTGCTGAGCAAAATTTAGCAATGGCGTTAACCGCTGCAAATGAAGCAGCAAAAGCAGCTACTCAAAGTGTTGGTAGTTTTTATGGGGCTTTAAATAAAAACAATGGAGCCGATGCTGCGCTGTCAGATATTAATAACTATTTTATCAATATGGAACAACAGGCTACTAATTTAGGTCAAGCTTTTGAAAAAGGAATAAGCCCTTTAGAAAACTGGAGAAATCTTCTTTCTAAATCGGATGGTAATTTACAAGCTTTTGGCCTTGGTCCAGAAGAAGCTTCTATTATAAAAGCATATATAAAACAAGCAGATACTATTACAAAGATAAACCAGACTAGGCACGAGTTTGAAATAGCCGGAATAAAACTAGCGACTGAAAGAGAGAAAAAATATAGAACTGCACTTGGGTATGAAAAGGATCATTTAAAGGCTAAAGACGCTGTCGAGGATAGTGAAAGGTCTATCGCTAAGATCGTCCAAGACCGGTTAGATATTCTAAGCGGTGCTAGGGCTGAGAGTTACGACCAATTAGAAGGAGCAGCTAAAAGAGCTTATGAAACTGCAGAACAACAACTAGGACTGGAAAAACAAGTATTATTAACAGCACGGCAAAGAGAACTCATAGAAGTAGCAATACTTGGTATTAAGAGAGACCTGTATAGCTTAGATTTTGAAGGTAAAGTATTAGCGGCACAACAAAGCTTAGTACAGTCTTTGGAGAAAGAAAGAGGTTTAAGACAACAAATATTCAATGACTCCGAAAAGCTAGCAAATTTAGAGAATAATAAAAAACTAAGAGAGTTTGATAAGCGTTTTGGCGCTAATATGTTTATGGATGAAAAAAAGTCGGAGCTAGCTTTACAACTAGCAAAAGACTTCGAACAAAGAAGATTAGAAAATATTCAAGCAGAGTATGATTTAAAAGTACAGGCAATAAACTTAGAGTATGGCTTATTAGAAAGTAGACTTAAAATAGCTCAACTAGAAGCTACTTCAAAGGCAAGAGAGGCAAGCGTTACGGGAGACTCTGTAGCTCAAAGCGCGTATAACGAAATAGCAAACTTAAATAAGCAAATGTTACAAGGCCTTTCCGGACAAAGAGACACGGCCCTAACCGCAGCAAATAGCTCTAGGAAAACCGCAGTTGCTGAAATCTTAGATAGAGTGTCCGAATTAGAGTTTGCAAACGAACAGTTAAGTGATACTTCTCAGATTTTAAATACAATTGAAAATAGTTTTACTAGTAACTTTCAGTCTGCAATTAGCTCTTTGATAGAAGGAACAGCTTCTGTCAAAGACGCATTTAAGAGCATGGCCCTAAGTATACTTAAGTCTATTGCTGATGTAATATCTCAGTTAATAGTAGCGAACATTCTAAAAACTATGCTAGGAGGTCTTAGTACTCCCATACCAGCAGGTCAAGTTAATACATCTGCTCTGAGTGTAGGCTCAGGGCTAGGTCCAACCAGTACTTCAGGGTTTAGCTTGCCAGGGTTTAAAAACGGAGGTCTTGTGGGGAACAAGATGCAAGGATATAATACTGGAGGGGTCGCAAAAGGGCCTAATGCTGGTTACCCTGTAATGATGCACGGAACCGAGGCTATAGTTCCTTTGCCCGATGGAAAGTCAATTCCTGTAAGTATGAGTGGAAGCGCGGGTCAAAACAACAATGTTACTGTAAACGTAGCAATAGACTCAAACGGGAATGCCTCTACTAATACGGAACAAAGCTCTGCAGAGGCCGGTAACATGGGTAACCTAATTGCAAAAGCAGTGCAGAAAGAGCTTCAAAATCAGAAACGTTCAGGTGGCATATTAAGCCCCTATGGAGTAGCATAATGGCAATAGGTTTCTTACTGCTGGACGGGGTCTCAGTGGCTCGTCCAGATAAAAATTTAAATCGTACTTCATCACCTCGTGTGCTAAAAGCCACTTTTGGAGATGGATACGAGCAAAGAATAGCAGATGGTATTAATAATATTCAGGAAGAGTACAGTATTGCGTTTAATAATCGCACTAAAGAAGAGATAGACGATATAACTGCATTTCTTGCTTCTAAGAATGGAGTCACTTCTTTCGACTTTACAATTCCTGACTCAAATAACTCTGGAGAAAGCACTGTTAAAGTAGTTTGTGAACAATATAACCAAAACTATACTTATGGTGACTTCTACGGGTGTACAGCAATGTTTAGAAGAGTGTATGAACCATGAGTGAATTAATCGAATCCGTACAAACTCAAGATCCTGGAAGTGCTTTAATAGAGCTTTTTGAGCTTGATCTTGGAAGTACTGTAATATATATGCATTCAGGAGTCGAGGAAGATCTGACTACAATTGAGTTTAGAGATAAGCTTTCTCCATATACTGTTAGAGAGTATACAGCTTTTCCTATAATGATGGATGGGATAGAAGCTTCTTCAGATGGAGCATCAAATCGTCCTTCTCTTAGTGTAGCGAATGTTTTAAGTAGCTTTTCGGATTCTTTAGGCGGCCTAAGTAACGAAGACTTGGTAGGTAAAACCATAGTTAGACGACAAACTCTAAAGAAGTACTTAGTAGGGGAAACCGGAGGAGATACTACGCCACCTGTAGAGTTCCCCTCTAAAAAGTATATATTGGATAGAGTTTCCTCTGAAAATAGTGTAGCAGTTACTTTTGAACTATCTGCTCCTTTTGATTTATCAGGTATAACAATACCACGAAGAACTTTGGTGGGAAAATACTGCTCTTGGATTTACCAAGGGCACTTCGGAGGGGTCGGAGGCGGATGCACTTGGGCTTTAAATAGCGAAATTCAGACTGCAAACGCTTCTGGGGGCGTTAATACTCATAAAGCATTTTTTACACAAGATGACGAGCCTATTGTACCTGAAGCAGATGTAGCAGCTACTACGGCTTTGGGACATACTGGAGTTAAGGGATATGTGACTTGGGACGAAAACGACTCTTATGTGGTAGATAACTTTGTTTTGCATTCAGATACTGTGTGGAAGTGTGTCTTAGCAAATACTGGAAATACTCCCGAAGCTAACTCAAGATACTGGCTACGAGGCGACGTATGTGGCAAGAAGTTGTCCTCTTGTAAGGCTAGATTTCAGTTTAAGCCTAACTCCCTTGCTTCGAGTAATTCCATTCCTTCAGTGGAAAAGCTTACTAATCAACCTCTACCCTTTGGAGCTTTCTCAGGAAGTAAAAAGTTTAGATGATAGAAGAAATACGAGATCACTTTGAGAAAGAATACCCAAGAGAAGGGTGTGGCATAATAGCAGTAGTAAAAGGAAAAAAGAAGTGGTACCCATGCACTAATGTTGCAGAAGGGGAAGACGACTTTATACTTGATCCCAAAGAATTTATAGAAGTAAGAAAAGCTGCCGATATAATAGCAATTGTACATAGCCATCCCGATGGAGAAGCTCTGCCTAGTGAAAATGATATAAAGTACTGTAATGCTTTGGGTATTCCTTACCACATATTTAGCTTTCCCCAAATGGAGCTACATACTTTACAGCCTAGAGTTACGTTCAATCCTCTAGTAGGTAGAGAGTATGACTTTGGAAAGTTTGACTGTTTAGAAGCTGCGCGAGATCACTATAGAAGTATTGGAATAGAATTACAAAAAAGACTACCTTACTTAGATGATTGGTGGGAAGTCGGAGAAGACTACTTTACCGAAGAACACATAAAAGAGTGGGGCTTCAGTAAGGTAACAGACTTAAAAGTAAACGACTTATTAATATTCTCAATAGGAGCCTCTGTAGGCAATCATTGTGGGGTTTATTTAGGCAATGATATTTTCTTTCATCACGCAGTGCACAGACTATCCTGCAGAGAAAATATGTACCCAATGTGGAAGAAGCACTTAACTGGAATTTATAGATATGAACCGTAAAATATACTTAGAGGGCGAACTAGGCCATAAATTTGGTCAGCAATTTAACTTTTCAGGAGAAAGCGTTCAAGACGCACTTCGCCTTATAGCATCAAATCGCCCAGAATTTAAAAAGTATCTTATTGACTGTATAGAAGAAGACATTGGCTTTTCTATCCAAGTTCAAGGAGAGGATATTTCTGCTCCTTCAGACTTACTTCTTCCGTTGAGAAACGGAGATATTGTTATTACTCCAGTTGTTGGAGGGTCTAAGTCTGGAGGGCAAAAAATTCTTGCTGCCGTCCTCATAGCAGCAGTCATTATAATGAATCCAGGGGGCTTTTTTATATCAGGAGGTGCGTTAAGTACTCCTGGCCTTATTGCGAGCAGCATAGCACTAAATCTAGCCATGACTGGAATTCAGCAGCTTATGGCCCCAGATCCTGCAACTGACTCCGACGAGCCCGAAGGCTACTTATTTAATGGTTCACGAAATAATGTTGTAGAGGGAGACCCGATTCCTCTTTTATATGGAGAACTTCGTGTTCCAGGATACCCTGTATCTTTCGAAGTAATGGCGGGCAACTATGTCCCTCCTCGTCCTACATACGCATATGCTCCTGTAGATAGTTGGGACTATACAGACGAAAGAGACCTTAACGGTAAAGAGCTAACTGGAGACCAAGTACAAAGATCTCTAGAGAAGAAAGAGAATTGGGGCGTGGACACTGCGGGATTCTCTAATGTACAAACAATACTCTTTACAGATGTGATCTCTGAGGGGCCCATTCAAGGTTTAGTAAGTGGTGGCTCCTCAATATATTTAAATGATGATGCGGGAGAAGATCCTGCTACAAGTACTATAAGACTCTCAGATACTGCTGTTAATTTTGAGTTTACTAATGGTTCTACCCAAGTTACTCTAAACAAAGCAGTGCCTATTACCTTGCCTGTTAATGGAGCAGGTAGAACTCTTATTGTAAGAGATTACCAAAATGCTCCTGGAGCCACTGAAAAATGGTCCCAAGGAAGTTCTTTAGGTATAAAAATAACTACAACTTCGGACTTATTTTTAGACGACTACATATACTCATTTGATAATCCTACAGCAGCAGCAGCAGTTAGAGTTGTTAACAGTGCTGGCTTTACTGTATTTGAAGGTTGGATTGAAAAAATAGATTCGGCTACAGTAGCTTACGTTACTCCTATATCTACAAGTACTTATAACTCCTTATACTTGGATGGAGATCACACTATAGTTATAGATGTTCAGTTTAAGGTGTCGGGGGTAGATAGTGTTAACAATAACTCTATAACTTTAGCAGAAGCTTGGCCTGCTCCCGATGGAACATATAAATGTGATCTTACAGGAAACTACTCCAAAACTGTAGATACTAGCAAGACTTCTAAGTTTGCCTATGAATTCAAAAAAGGAGAACTTGTAGAACGCCCTTTTAAAGATAGGGCGGGTACAGGAATGGGCAATGAAGCAGTATCTAATGCTGTGAATCTAACTCTAGTAGGGCCAGGAGAATCTGGAACTCAAACAGTAGAGCTTCAAGGTACTCAAGCTGGAGGGTTCAATTTATCTGCGGCTCAAGCAGAAGAAGTAGACGAAATAAGAGCTATAATAGCTTATCCCAATGGACTAGAAAACCAAGGCCCTAATGGTGAGCGAGTAAATGCAAATGTACAGTATGACTACTCTCTTTCATTTTCTAAAGATGGCACTACTTTTGATGCCCCACTACTTTCCAGTAGATTAAGCCATAGCTACTCTAGTACTTCTGCAATTAACTATTCATTAGATATTGAACTACAGCAGTATAAACCTTTTAAAGACTTTAAGTTAATAATTACTCGCCTGACAGACACTAATAAAGCTTATGCTGAAAATACTACTGTGTATAAAGATGTTGGTTATGTAAGCCAAAGTGGTTCCTCTATAAGTATTGTTACTGGGCTGATAAAAGAAAGGATGTCTTACCCTCTCACAGCTATGGCAAAAGTCATAGTAAATACTGAGAGATTCCAGAGTACCCCCAAAATTACTTACCATGCTAAAGGGTTAAAAGTATCTGTACCATCAAACTATGTTACTAGAGATGAATCCTTAACAGGGATTGCCAACTATAATAGAAGCCCTATTGATGGCGCAATTGCTGAAACTTACCAAGATTGGGATGGAGCTTTTCGCCCTACAAAAGTTTATACTAATAATCCTGCCTGGATTTTTTATGATATTATAACTAATAATAGGTATGGAGTAGGCACTTGGATAGATCCTGCCGATGTAGATATATACGCTTTATATCGAGTTGCTCGCTATTGTGACGAGCTAGTTCCAGATGGTAATGGGGGTTTTGAGCCTCGCTATACTGCCAACTTGTATATTACAAAAGCTACCGATGCTTACAAAATTTTAAAAGATATTGCTACAATATTTAGAGGTATGATATATTGGATAGACGGGAAGATTCTTAGCGTAATTGACCAAGCCTCTGATCCTGTCTATAACTTTAGCGCCGCAAATGTTATTCAAGGGAAATTTGATTATGAGTCTACAGGTAATAAGACTCGTTCTAACCAAGCAATTGTAACATGGAATAATCCTGAGGCTAATTATGCTCTAGAAAACTTAATTGTTGAAGATAGAGACCACATAATTAATACAGGTAAGTTAGTGGTAGAGGAAGCCTCTGCATTTGGAACTACGTCAGAAGGACAAGCACTTAGATACGGAAGATGGAAGTTATGGACTGCTAAAAATCAGACGGAAATAGTATCTTTTTCTACTGCAATAAATGCAGCTTTTCTAAGTCCTGGGGATGTAATTAATATACAGGATTCTTCAAGAAATCCTGCCCAAGTACAGTACAGCGGAAGAGTTAGCTCTACAGGCACTCGTAGTTTAACAGAAGTACCTTTGGATAGATCTATAGAACTTACTGAAGGCTCAACTTACGAGCTCAGCATTCTTTTAGAGTCGGGGGCAGCTTTTTTAACTCAGGCATCTGCGACTATTGGAGGAGCTGTATATAACCGCAGCGACCTTATTTTGGGAGTAACAACTGAAGAGGACTCTCTAAATTTATTGGATGATTCCGGAGAACCAGTATTAGCTTCTTGGAAGCCTCATACTCATGTAGAGTCGCAACCTATTAGCCCCTTATCAGGCTCAGGAATTTCTTCTTTAACAGTTAGTCCAGCATTTTCTAGTATCCCCAATGCTCAGACTGTTTGGGTTATAAAAGAGACTTCCTCAGAAGGTTTGTCCGTTCAAGGTTCTGCAAAACTTTATAGAATACTTGGTATTTCAGAAACTTCGAAAAACGAATACTCTATTACGGCTGTAGAACATTATAACGAGAAATTTGAAAGCATAGATTCGGACTTTGTACTCTCTATAGATGATCCGATTTTCCCCATACCAAAAGTAACAGATATAGTTCCCTCTGTAGTAAGTCCTTTTGCTAGAAAAGATAGTAGTAGTGTAGAACTATTTTGGGATGTGCCCTTAAATGAGGACGGATCTGCCTACGCCCATGTTGGTGCGTATGAAGTTTACCATAATATACATAATCAGTCGAGCCCTATTAAAGTAAGTTCCGCTATAAATAAGCTGCCTCGTTTTGACAACGTTGCTCCCGGAGAATATTACTTTAGGATAAGAACTCTTAGCACCTACGGTACTAGCTCTATACCTGTAGTCGTTTCTTTTGTCGTGCAAGAAACAACTACAGATACCTCCGTTCCTGCAGTATTTGAAATGCCTTTAGGAGCGACAGTTTCTTCTCCCCCTTTCGTTACAGCAGCAGGAATATTTAAATTTAGAGATAGTTTGTTTAACTTTACTCCTATCAGTGCTCGTTTTCGTACGTTTTTGGAGGATAACACAAGTGGCTCTTTTCCTGATTTACAAACACAAGACTGTAGCGGGATTGCTTCAGTAGATTTTTCAAGTTTACCTACTGAATTTGATAAGCAACTAGCGGCACGTTATGTATTTTTTGATGCAAGTGATTTGGACGATCCCTTTAAATTAATAAGATATTATCAAGATCCGAATCTTGGATTAGCCTATTTTTATGACGTAGGGGACGGTAGTAGTACTGCTGAAAGTAACTTTGTTACTCAACCAGGTACAGTCTCTGTGACTCCGGGAAGTAACGTTGTGGCTGGTACAGACACAAATTTCTTGGCACATTATACAGTTGGGGATATTATAAAGTTTAACTCTGCTCAAGCAGGTAGGGTTGCTTATATATCTTCAGACACAGAGCTACAGCTAGAGATAACAATTGCTACCGCTGTAGTAGATTCAACACACTCTGTTAGCCAGTTTAGCTTTGACCCTAGTAATGACTGTGTTTTTGCATCCATACAACATAATAATGGAGTTTTTCGGTACTACCCTGTAAATTTAACTGTAGAAACTCCAGAATCAGTAAAAGTTGTAACTTTAAGCTCCTCCCCTAGTATACTTAGGTTTACTGGCGGAAACGCACTTATTACTGCTTATACGAATTTGATTCTTACTGTAGATGCAGAAGGATACTCAGAGCCTAAGTTTAAAATTACAGGAACAGGATTTGATAATACTGATATATCACAAACAGCAGAAACGGTATTTTCGCCTGCCAATTCTGGCACAACTAGTTATGTATTAACTTTAGACAAAGTAGATACTTTTGATACTACTGATTTAGAGTTTACCGTAACAGTTATAGAAGGATTAGACGAAGATAACGCTGATAAACAACGTACTAAAGATCTTAGGATTGGTTTTCTAAAAGATGGATCAACCTCTCTCTTAGCCTTGACGGACGTGATCGCTGACGGCACTAATGGTCAAGTACTTAGTACCGACGGAGCGGGGTCATTTAGCTTTACAACTGTAACCTCATCAGGGGGAGGAACTTTATATGATAGATCTTCCTTTACTACAGCTCAAGGACAGACTAACTTTACCGCAGACTACGAAGTAGGATTTTTAGAAGTATATTTAAACGGTGTACTACTAGATCCTTCAGAATACACCGCCACTGATGGAACAAGCATAGTTTTATCAAGCGGTACCGAGCTAAATGACATAGTAAATATAGTATCTAATGGCGTTACCTATATTGCTGGAGAAGGGCTGAGTGGTCCAATAAGCTTACTAGATTTAACAGATGTAACTGGCGATGGCACTAATGGTCAAGTACTTACTACAAATGGCGCAGGAACCTTCGGCTTTAGCACTATTGATGGTTCGAATATTCAAGACGACTCTTTAGGGTTAACAACGCTAACTCCAAGTACCTTTAATGACGGTGAACATATAGTTAGCTTAGTGGAAGGCGGAGTTCAAATAGGAGCTACGGGCTGGGACACGGCATTATATGTAGCTAGCTCAGATAACTCTACCTGTATAGCAGGAACTTTTATATCTACTGGTACAGATGCAACTACTAGAGGAATTTTTGCGGGGTCTAAAAACGGTACTGCTGCAACATTTATTCATTCTACCTCTGCTACTTGGGGTACAGATAATGACGCTTGGTTAGATGTCTGCGGCCCGAATGGCTTACTATACGGGGGGGATAACTCAGGAGTAACATTCTCAGTTTTAGCTGATGGCACCGTTACAGGTAGCTTTATTGGAGATCTTACAGGTAACGCAGATACAGCAACTAAATGGGCTGCGCCTAGAACTATAACTCTTACGGGAGACGCCAGTGGATCTGTTTCTATGGATGGCTCTTCCGATGTAACTATTAATACTGTAGTGCCTCTAACTGTTGGTCCAGAAGGACCCGAAGGCCCTCCAGGCCCTCAAGGACCAGAAGGACCCGCAGGACCACAAGGTATTCAAGGTATTCAAGGAGAGATCGGTCCTGCAGGTCCAGAAGGTCCAGAAGGCCCAGAAGGTCCTGCGGGTGCTGATAGTACTGTTCCTGGCCCAGAGGGTCCTGCAGGTCCACAAGGTGACCAAGGTATCCAAGGTATTCAAGGAGAGACTGGCCCTCAAGGGGACACTGGTCCAGCAGGTCCTCAAGGTGACCAAGGTATTCAAGGTATTCAAGGAGAAACTGGTCCTCAAGGAGACACTGGTCCTCAAGGAGACACTGGTCCTGCAGGCCCACAAGGTCCACAAGGTATTCAAGGAGAGACTGGTCTTCAAGGCATACAAGGTATTCAAGGCCCGGAAGGCCCAGAAGGCCCAGAAGGCCCAGAAGGTCCAGAAGGTCCAGAAGGTCCAGAAGGTCCTGCAGGAGACCCAACAACTATACCAGACGGTACGCTTAGCGGAAGTAAAGTAACTGACAATACTTTATCTTTAAGTAAGTTAACAGAAGGTACTTATACAGATGGAGTACACTCATTTAGTTTACATGACACAGGAATTTCTCTAAATTCAAGTGCTTGGGACACTACTGCGCTATTTGAGAGTATAGAAGCATCTACTTGTATTGCACTTACAGCCATACAGACGGGTGCACTTAGTACTACTCGAGGAATGTTGGGGGCTGCAAAAAACGGAATTGCGGCTACTTTTATACAAGACAGCACAGGAAATTGGGGCGATATTACTTCCAAATATGTAGATCTTTGTTCCTATGAAGGCTACCTAATTGCGGGAGGGTTGAACACACAGAAGTTCAAAATAGATACAAACGGAAACTATACGTCTTCAGGTACTCTAGCAGCTACTGGGATAGTAGGTCGTACAGGTACCGCAGGACCTAGCAGTGGAAGTATATTTAATTTTAAGTGGGTGAGTCCTAATGCCCAATTATGGGTAGATACTACAAATGTTGGTAGCATTACTTACTCTTCTGATTATAGAGTAAAAGATAATATACAAACACAGACACTTCCAGCGTTAGAACGAGTTAATCAAATTAGACCTGTTACTTATAATTATACAGATAATGAACAGTTTAGCTGGACAGCAGACGGTGTTAGTAGAGAAGGTTTTATAGCACATGAGCTTGCAGAAATTATACCTAGTGCTGTAGAAGGAGAAAAAGACGCCGAGAATCAAATTCAGTCTCTTAAACTGGATGCGTTATGCTCGGTTCTTGTGAAAGCAATTCAAGAACAACAAGTAGTAATTCAAGCTTTGGAGGCTCGTATTACACAGCTTGAAACTAGCTAAGAAAGCTTGAGTCTAACGAAATACCTAACCAAAAATATTTCTTGACTTAAAATGTTTCCTTTGCTATAATTTCAACATGGAGAACTTCAGATGAGTGCATCTACTTACAATTTTAATCTAGATCAAGGGGCAGATTTTGCACTAGAGCTAGTTATGAAAGACAATGGGGTCGTAAAGGATCTCACCGGGTATTCAGCTCGTGCCCAAATGCGCAAATCTAAAGAGGCTGCAACACCTGCTGCCTCTTTTACTTGTACTATACCCACTCCTACAGACGGTAAAATAAAACTAGATATGCCAAACGCTACTAGCGCTGCGATTGCAGCAGGTGTATACTACTATGACCTAGAAATTTACACAAGCAGTGATTCTTTTGTGCTTCGTTTGTTGCAAGGACAAGTAACAGTCACCAGAGAAATTACACGATAATGGCAATTACTCTAGAGATAACTGCAGGTACTTCGCTAGAAGTAATACCTCCAACTACAGAACTTACTATAAATACCGCTGCGGTTCCTTCTAATTTCGCAACCCCTACTGCACAAGCTGTAAGCTTTGCAGGCTACGGTAATTTATCCGCAGGCAGCGTAGAGCAAGCAATTCAACAACTGGCAGATAACTCCTTCAGCCAATCTAGTGTTCCTAGTACGAATTTGAATGAAGGGGACACTTGGTATAACACAACAACAGAAACTTTTAATGTATACAGAGAAACATCTGCCGGTGTTTTTCAATGGGTTCCAATTTTAGTTGCAGCAGCGGGTGGAGATTCAGATACTCTAGACGCCGGAGCCTTTTAAAAAGGCTAAATGAGAAAGAAAAACTATGACACAATTAATTAAGATCAAACGAAGTACTACCGCGGTAACTCCTACCACCCTAGAGCAGGGTGAATTAGCCTATTCCAGCCTTAGTGAAAAACTATTTATTGGTAATCCTGGCACGTCGGAAGTAGTATCTATTGGTGGTAAGTTATTCACCGATATGCTCGACCACACTGCTGGTGTAGTAACAGCAAATAGTGCTCTGATTGTAGATGGTGATAGCAAATTAGACGTATTAAATGTTGATAATTTAACATTTAATGGTAATAGTATTACCACTACTGATCCTAATGGCAACTTAATTATTACTCCAAATGGTACAGGTAATGTTGTACTTGACGGCGTTAACTGGCCTCAAACTGCAGGTACTTCGGGATATTTCCTTACTACAGATGGCACAAATCAAACTTCTTGGACTCAGGTAGTTCAAGCAACTGGTTTTGAAATTGAAAGCGTACTTGATGATACAACTCCTCAACTTGGCGGAAATCTTGATGTAAACGGCAATACTATTACATCCGTAAGTGGTGGAAATATTACAATTACTCCAGATACTACTGGAAGTGTTGTACTCGATGGCCAAAGCTGGCCACAAGCTGATGGA